>Ga0255052_10002743_pt1 | contig 12527 bp, 10 predicted proteins | sample JV7_2_21_MG_FD_188632 | JGI IMG/M metagenome (GOLD analysis project Ga0255052, IMG submission 188632) | Seawater microbial communities from Jervis Inlet, British Columbia, Canada - JV7_2_21 | ecosystem: Environmental > Aquatic > Marine > Inlet | place: Canada: British Columbia | collected... | reverse complement strand
TTCGGGCGCGATTTCCATGAAATCGACCTCCGTGGGAGGATCAGCCATCAGTTTGTCGGCAAGCGCGCGGCGTAGACCGAGGCCTGCGCCGCGAACCGGAAATTGTTGTTTCGGGCCTTTCATGTGATTCCAATGCGAGGGTCAACTGTACAGACCGAGCCCGCGCCGTATTTATTACCCGGCGATTAGACCGGACTAGCGCTTGAGGTCGCGCAGTTGCTGCAGGTACTGGGCTTCATCCGGTGCGCGGTCCTGGCCGAATATCATGGTAGCTCCTTGCGACGATACTCGCACCATTCAATGAGTGAGCATTCACCGCAGAGTGGTTTTCTCGCTTTGCAGACGTAACGGCCATGCAGAATAAGCCAGTGATGGGCGTCTTGCCGGAACTCGTCAGGCGTCAGCCGGTTGAGTCGCTGCTCGACCTCGAGCGGTGTTCTGCCTTTGGCCAGCCCGGTGCGATTGCTGACACGAAAAATGTGCGTATCAACGGCAATGGTCGGTTCGCCGAAGGCCGTATTCAAAACGACATTGGCGGTTTTGCGGCCGACGCCAGGTAGTGCTTCGAGCTCGGGACGTGTGCGTGGAACCACACCGTTGTGCGCTTCGATCAGGATGCGGCAGGTCTTGATGATGTTTTCGGCCTTGTTGTTGTAGAGGCCGATATTGCGTATGTAGTTTTTCAGGCCCGCAACTCCGAGTTCAAGCAACTCCTGCGGTGTATTGGCAATGGGGTACAGCTTGTCGGTCGCCTTGTTGACACTGACATCCGTTGCCTGGGCGGACAATATGACGGAAATCAGCAACTCAAAAGGACTGTCGTGACGCAGTTCGGTGTCGGGATTGGGATCGAGCTCGCGTAATTTGCTGTAGATTGCAGTGCGTTTGTCGTTATTCACGGTGACGGAATACAGCGAAAACTAGTGGGATGGGCGCGAGCTGCGCGGCAAACTGGCGTTGCCGGAGATGCGACGTTTTTTGTCAATCGCGTTCTTGACAGCCACGGCAACGGCCAGACTGAAAAACGCACCGGGTGGCAGAATGGCAAGTAGGAAACCACCGTCAACCAGCACGAGTCCGTGCAACGGCTCGCCACCAAATAGCATGTGCATATCTGACAAGATTGACCCGTGCCCGACGAGTTCGCGAAGTGCACCGATCGCCATTAACAGCAGCGCAAAGCCGGCACCCATGCCGATGCCATCAATAAGGCTTTCGCCAACTGTATTACGGGATGCAAACACCTCAGCACGCGCGACGATTGCGCAATTTGTCACTATCAACGGAATGAAGATGCCCAACGAGCGATCAAGTGTTGGAAACCAGGCTTTAAGAATGAGTTCGATGCAGGTTACGAGGCTGGCAATAATCAGTACATAGACGGGGATACGAATCTCTTGCCGAATCCAGCGGCGTGCCGCAGACACGAGCCCGTTCGACCAGGTCAGGACTATGAGCGTAGCAACGCCGAGGCCCAGGCCATTCACGAAGGTGGTCGTTACAGCGAGCAACGGACACAGACCCAGCAATTGAACGAGACCTGGATTGTCTCGCCACAGCGCGTTCTTTAATCTGTCGACCCGTCCGCTGGACTTCACGGTTTATCCCCGGTAGCAGGTGCTGAAAATATTTCGTCGCGATTGGCATCAAAGTATAACAAGGTGTCCCTGATCGCATTTATTACGGCTCGTGGTGTGATCGAGGCCCCGGTGAGCTGGTCGAACTGGCCGCCATCACTGTGAATTGCCCAGTGTGCGACGTCGGGTTTGCCAAGCGAATGGCCATCAAATTGCAGTATCCAGTTCGTGCGAGTTGACTCGATCTTATCGCCAAGGCCTGGTGTTTCACGATGCTCCAGCACGCGCACGCCGGTCACGAAGCCATCGATGTCGATGCCTATCAGCAAACGGATCGCCCCGGAGAAGCCATCGCGCGCGGAAACTACGAACAACGCGGCAGCCGGGTCTGTTGCGGCGAACACCCGGTAGATAATTGCCGCGCCCGAGCCTGGCAGTCCGTGGGGTGGCTGCAAGATCAGTTTGGACTTTAAAATACCGCTGTCATAGAAGGTACCGGATAATGCGGGCTGCAGACTTCGCTCAATCATGGCTTGCTGGTTGGCGACGATGCGATCGGCCGTCGAGTGATGGGTTGTCGCGACCAAGGCAGTACAGATTGCTGCGATAATCGCGAGTGTCATGCCGTTCTTGAGCACCGACCTGTCCATGTGATTCACTCGTTCCCGCGCCTGGCGTGACCAACAATATGTGGCCGCGTCATGTAATCGATAGCTGGTGATGCCATGTTCATGAGCAATACGGCGAACGCGACTCCATCGGCATACGATCCCCAACGGCGGATAGCGTAAACGAGCAAGCCGGTACCGACGCCATAGATGAATCGACCCTTTGGACTTGTCGCGGCCGAAACCGGGTCGGTCGCAATAAAGAATGCGCACAGAATCGTTGCACCGCTGAAAAGGTGAAAGCCGGGGCTTGCGTGCGTGCCTGGATCGATTGCATACATCAGACCAGCCGGTATCAATAGCCCGGCAAATACGCCTAGTGGTATTTGCCAGCTTATGATCTTCTTGATGAGTAACCAGAAGCCGCCGAGCGCGACGAAATTGCCAATCCACTCCCAACCGTGGCCACCGAAATCGCCCATCATCGGATTGGCACGCAATTCGGCATAGGTGAGCAAATTGCGCAGCCCGGACTGCATCGAGTCCAGTGGGGTCGCGCGACTTACTGCATCAAAGCTAAGGGCATCGGGCAACGACCCTGTTAGCGTGTACGTCAACGTTTGCAGGATTGTCAGGAATTGATAATCGATATCGCCCATGCGCGGCGCGACCCACAGATTTGCGTGCAACGGAAAGGCAATCAGGATCACGACGTATCCGACCATCGCCGGGTTGAATACGTTAAACCCGAGTCCGCCGTAGAGGTGTTTTGCAACGACAACGGCAAACAAAGACCCAGTTGCGGTGACCCACCAGGGTGTCAATGACGGTAATGCGAAGGCGATCAGTGCGGCGGTAACGATGGCGCTGTAATCGGCCAGGGCGGACTTTGCTGCACGGTTACGGACACGCATCATCAGCGCTTCACCAGCGACGCAAAACAGTGATGCAACGATCAGGTTGAATATGAAGCCAGGCCCGAAGTACCAGACATGCGCGAGCGCGGCCGGCATGAGTGCGTACAGGACCTGGCGCATCATCGATGCGACGCTGGCCTCAGGCCTCAGGTACGGTGCTTCACCCCTTGTGAATTCCACGGCTATTCGGCTTCCGTCTTGTCTTGCTTGCGTTTTAGGATTTCGGCAATTGCCGCCGGGCCAGCGGTTCTTGCTGATTCCTTTTGCCGGCCAAGTTCCTCACTGCGTGCGTGCTGCTCCCGCTTGAGTCGCTCGTTTCTTGCCTCAAACCGCCGCCTGGCACGTTCCGCACGTGTCTTCTCGCTTGCCATTTTCTGCATGCGACCCTTTGCCCGACGAAAATTTGCGGTTAGCGGAATGTTGCAGGGGCAAGCCAGGTCGCAGCAGCCACATTCGATACAATCGGTCAGCCCGTACCGGCGTAAGCCTTTCTCATCGTCCGCGCAGGCATACCAGAACAACTGCTGTGGCAGAAGTTGCACCGGACAAACGGAGTAGCAATCGCCGCAGCGAATACAAGCTAACTCAGGTCCCGTCGTCGGACTTGCAGACAAGACGAGTATGCAATTGGTTGCCTTGACCAGCGGCACCCGATCATCGCTGACGGATTTGCCCGTCATCGGGCCGCCGATTATCAATTGCTCGGCGACATCCGTGTAGCCACCGACGAACTCAATGATATCGGCGACCGGTGTGCCGATACGAGCCCTGACGTTTGTCGGTACCGCGACGCCGTCGCCGGTGACGGTCGTGATTCGCGAGACCAATGGCTCATTGTTGATAATCCAGTCGTGTATCGCCACAACAGTGCCGACGTTTTGCACCAGGCAACCGACATCTGTTGGCAACCTGCCACTTGGTACTTCACGATTGGCGAGCAGTTGTACCAGTTGATTTTCACCGCCCGACGGATAGATGGTTGGCACCAGCTTGAGAACCAGGCGGTCGTCATCAAGTTCGCCCATCACTTCGGCCAGACGATGTATGGCTTCGGGTTTGTCACTTTCGATCGCGATATAGCAGGTCTCAAGCTGCAGTGCATGCATGAGAATTTGCGCGCCAACGGCTACCTCAACGGCGTGCTCACGCATCAGGACGTCATCGCAGCTGATATAGGGCTCACACTCAACACCATTGAGTATCAGATAATCGAGCTTGCAGGTTCTTGCCTGCATTAGTTTCTGTGCAGTCGGAAAGACGGCACCGCCGAGTCCGACAATGCCGCCGCGCAGGATCTGGTGGAGCAATACCTCGGGTGGTAACTGATCGAAGAGTGGCTGCGATTCGACAGTTTTGACAGCCCTATCCTCACCATCACACTCGATGATGATGCACGGTGCGTTGTCGCCGTGCCGGCGTGAAACAGGCCATGGTTCGATAGCGACGATTCGACCGGACGATGATGCGTGGATCGGCGCGCCCAGCGAGCCTTCGGACGTCGCGATCAACTGACCTTTCAGGACGCGCTCGCCGATGCCGACGACGGGCTGTGCCGGATCGCCAACGTGTTGTGTGATCGGCAGAATCAATCGCTCTGGAATTGGGACCGTCCGAATCGGCTGCGCAGTCGATGCCGATTTATGACCTGGCAGACGCAGGCCACCGTGCAGTTTGCCCAGGTCGTAAGTTGGCGCACTCACGGGAGCGCCCGCAAACTAATGCAATCAACGGGGCAGGGCGCCACGCACAACTCGCAACCCGTACACTCACCCATGATGATCGTGTGCATCAGCTGATGTGCGCCGACGATCGCATCGACAGGGCAGGCCCTGCGGCAATAGGTGCAGCCAATACACAATGATTCGTCGATGACAGCGACACAGCGGTCGGTATTGCCCTGCCTGGCGTGTCCAACAAGGTCCAGCCCCAGGAGTTCGGCGAGGTGTCGCTCTGTGTCGTTACCGCTAGGAGGGCACAGGTTGATTGCGGCGCCTTCTTCGACGATCGCCGCAGCGTAAGGACGGCAGCCCGGGTAGCCGCACTGCGCACACTGCGTTTGTGGCAGCAGATCTTTGACGGTCTCGATAAGATCGCTCGAATCGGACGGTAGTCTGCGCGAGGCAAACGAGAGCGCAAGCCCGGCTATGAGGGCGATGATTATTATTGTCAGAATGGCTGCCCACATACGCGTCTGCGACCGTTACGGTCGGGCCATTCCAGAAAATCCCATGAAAGCCAGCGACATGATGCCAGCCGTCATCAGCGCGATGGCTGTGCCGCGAAAGGGTGCCGGAATATCTGCGGTATTGAGGCGTTCACGAACGGCGGCGAACATTATGAGGACGAGCGCGAAGCCCGTCGCTGCGCCAAAGCCAAAGAAGATCGACTGAACGAAGCCTCTTGACTGCTGGACATTGAGAAGAGCAACGCCAAGCACGGCGCAATTGGTCGCAATGAGCGGAATAAAAATGCCCAGTACCTGATGCAGAAGCGGGCTCAGGCGACGGACCATAATTTCGGTGAATTGTACGCTGGTGGCGATCACGAGGATGAAACTGACCGTACGCAGGTATTCGAGGTCCAGCGGTACGAGAACGTATTCATGCAAAAGGTAGGCGGTTGCCGACGACAAAGTCAGTACGAAAGCAGTTGCAAGCGACATGCCGGCTGCTGCTTCGAGATTTCGGGAGCCTCCCAGGAGTGGGCACACGCCAAGAAACCGGACCAACACGAAGTTGTTGACCAGGATGGTGCCAACAAGAATGGCGATAAGTTCTGTCATTTCAAAACCGGGTGCAAAAAAAGCTGATTAGCCGCCAGAATCATGCCCTCGGAGGTGTCGAAACCCATATTGTGTTGCGCCATTGCAGGCGAGGCGTGGCTGACGCTCATCACTTTGCGACTCGCCGAAGCCGTGAATATTACCTTGCAGGACCGCTTGTCGCTTTCGACTGTTCGATTAGGTTTTCAATTTGTGCGGTTTCTACACGCATCAGCAGGGGTTTGAATCTTGAGATTGTTGCGCCGAGCAACGGCTGGGATGCGTCCTGCCAGCGCCACGTGTTTTCGCCAAAAAAAGCACGGGCATCGGCCGCCACTGCAGGAATAACAGGGTCAAGATAAATCATGAGGCTGCGAAACATATTGAGCCCCTGCGTGCAGATGTGCTGTACGGCGTTGGCCTGATCTTCGTTCTTGATCATGACCCATGGTTTCTTGTCGTCGATGTAGCGATTGGCGCTGTCGGCGAGACGCATGATCTGGCGCATAGCCTTCGAGAACTCACGCCGTTCGTAATATCGTGCGATCTGCTCAGACGCCTCTGTTAGCTCGGCGAACAGCTCTGGTTCAGGCAAGTCCTCAGCGAGACGACCTTCGAAACGTTTGCTGATGAATCCAGCGCAGCGGCTCGCTATGTTGATTAGCTTGCCGACAAGGTCTGCATTCACACGAGCAACAAAATCCTCCAGATTAAGATCGATATCATCGATTGTCGGGCCGAGCTTCGCAGCGTAATAGTAGCGCAGGTGCGAAGGGTTCAAATGATCGAGATACGAGCGCGCATTAATGAATGTACCGCGGGCCTTTGACATCTTCTGCCCGTTTACTGTCAGGAACCCGTGCGCGTATACGCCAGTCGGTGTGCGAAATCCTGATCCCTGCAGAACTGCGGGCCAGAACAAGGTATGAAAGTACATGATGTCCTTGCCGATGAAGTGATACACCTCGGTATCGCCTCCTGGCCGCCAGTATTCGTCGAAATCGAGATCATCCCTGCGTTCGCACAAATGTCTGAAGCTTGCTATGTATCCGATCGGCGCATCGAGCCAAACATAGAAGTACTTGTCGTCGGTTCCGGGGATCTTAAAGCCGAAGTACGGCTCGTCCCGCGAGATATCCCAGTCCCTTAAGCCTGCGTCAAACCACTCTTTGAGCTTGGCAATGACATTTCTATCGAGTTGTGCCTGGGCTATCCACTCGCGCAGGCGTTCTTCGTACTCGCTCAACTTGAAGAAATAGTGCTCGGATTCACGTCTTACCGGTTGTGTGCCGGATACGACCGATACGGGGTCGATCAGGTCAGTGGGCGTGTAGGTAGCACCGCAGTTTTCGCATGCATCGCCGTGCTGATCCCCGGTTTTGCAGCGCGGGCAAGTACCGCGGACGAAGCGGTCTGGCAGGAACATTCCTTCTTGTTCATCGTAGGCCTGTTCGATTGTGCGTGTATAGATATCTCCCGTCTCGCGAAGCGCCTCGAAGATTTCGACGACAAGTGTCTCGTTCTCGGTCGAGTGCGTCGTATGGAAGTTGTCGAACTCAATGCCGAATGCCGCAAAGTCCCTGTCGAATTCCTCGCTGATGGTCGTTGTCAATTCCTCTGGAGATACACCCATCTCGCGCGCTTTAAGCATGATCGGCGTGCCATGTGCATCACTGGCACAGACGTAGGTGCAAATGTGGCCGCGGAGCTTCTGAAACCGGACCCACATGTCGGTCTGCAGGTACTCGACAAGATGGCCCATATGGATCGAACCGTTCGCATAAGGCAGGCCGCTGGTAACAAGGATTTTTCGTGGGGTGTCGTGCATGCGTGAATGGACGTTCTTGGCGGCGCTCAGTGGATGCGATTATGCCATGAGTGGTACACGGCGACTCGGTTTTTTCGGACGCAAATGACCGCAGACAGAATCAGGTGTCGTTCTTTATCTTTTGGAACATGTTCTTGTTGGTCGCTTGCTTATACGCCTCACTTCCCGACACGAAAGCCCGGTCGACAAGGTCCATAAGCGCCGCATCCATCGTCTGCATACCAACATTGCCGCCGGCCTGCATCGCTGTTTCGAGCTGGTCCAGCTTGCCCTGGCGAATCAGGTTGGCGACCGCAGCCGTATTGATCATGATTTCCAACGCGGCGATTCGACCCGGCTTATGCTTTGTTGGTAAGAGCTGCTGCGAGACAACACCGCGTAGTGATGTAGACAGCATCGTGCGAATGTGGCTTTGTTTATCAGGTGGAAACGAGTTGATTATTCGATCCACGGTTTGCGCAGAACCGTTCGTGTGCAACGTCCCCATGACCAGAATACCCATCTCGGCAGCTGTCACGGCGATGCTGATGGTCTCCAGGTCGCGCATTTCGCCAACCAGAATGACGTCCGGGTCTTCGCGCAACGCCGAGCGCAGTGCGTCAGCAAAACTAGGACTGTGCACTCCGACTTCGCGTTGGCTCATCAGGCAATTCTGTCGTTTGTGAATGAATTCGATTGGGTCTTCGATCGTCAGGATATGACCCTTCAGGTTCTTGTTTATCGTATCGATCATTGCCGCAAGCGTCGTCGACTTGCCCGAACCGGTCTTGCCAGTCACAAGAATCATGCCCCGGGTTTGCTTGCACAGGTCGTGGATCACCTTGGGCATTTTGAGGTCGTCAAGCGTCATGGCGGTCGACGGGATCGCGCGAAAAACCGCGCCAATGCCATTGATGTGACGAAACACGTTCACACGAAAGCGTGAGATGTCCGCGATTTCGTAGGCAAAATCAGCAGCATCCTTGGTGTCGAACGTTCTCTGTGTTATTCCGTCCATGATTTCGAACATGGCTTCCTTAACGCCGTCGTTCGTCAGCTTCTCTTCCCCGAATGTTGTCAATTGGCCATGTACGCGCACGCGAACGGGGTCGCCCGATATAAAATGCAAATCGGATGCGCTTTCCTTTAACGCTTGCAGCAAGTATTCGTCAATTCTGCTCATCAGCGTATCTTCTCATTGCCGCCGGCATCCATTACCGCGAATATGTCGGTATCAGTTGCGTAGCGGTGGAATTTCTTCTTGTCATTGGCGAAGCGAATTGCATCATCGGGGTCGATCTGCTTTTCCCTGATCGCCTCAAGCAGGGCCTGATCGATGAGTTGCATACCAATATCTTTGCCAGTCTGCATTTGCGACGGGAGTTGATGCGTCTGGTCAGATGTAATGAGCTTGGATACTGCCCGATTGTTAATGAGTATTTCAAAAATGGCGCGACGGCCCCGGCCATCAGGTGTCTTGACCAAGACCTGAGTAACGACAGCTCTCAGGCTCATGGCGAGAAACGACTTCGTTTGTTCGTGCAGCTGACCAGGTAACGCATCGATAATTCGGTCAATGGTCTTCGCAGCACCAGTTGTGTGTAGTGTGCCGAGGACCAGGTGGCCTGTTTCAGCTGCCGTCATCGCCATTGATATCGTTTCTGCGTCGCGCAATTCACCGACAAGAATGACGTCCGGATCCTCACGCATCGCGGAACGAACGCCGTCAGCAAAACTCACCACATGCGTGCCGACTTCGCGCTGGATCACCTGACAGTTCTTGCTTGGGTGAACGAACTCAATGGGGTCTTCAAGACTGATGATGTTGAGGTTCCGATTAATGTTCAGGTGATTAATCATCGCCGCGAGTGTCGTAGACTTGCCTGTTCCCGTGGACCCTGTTACGAGCACCAAACCCTGATGATAGTCACAGAAGTCCGCCAGCACGGAAGGCACGTTGAGTTGCTCCAGCGTCGGTACTTCGCCTGGCACATGTCGGAACACAGCACCGACGCCAGAGTCCTTGCGGAAAACGTTGACACGAAATCGTGCTCCTTCCTCGCCGACGTAGGAAAAATCGAGATCCTGGCCAGCCGTCAGGTGTTCTGCCTGCGAACTCGTCAGGATTTCGAGCACGTAAGTCTCGAGTTCGGAGTCCGATAGTTCACGAAATTTGATTGGCATCAGATCGCCGTTCATGCGCAACATCGGAGGAATGCCTACCGCGAGGTGTATATCCGAACAGCCCTGCGCGAGGCCGAGCTTGAGGAATGCGTCAATGCGGGCCATCGCTGTGGTATTAACTCCAAGAATCAGGCGGTTACGCAATCCTAGGCGGAAATCCGCCGCTGCGCCAGAGCGATATCACATTTTTGGTGATTGGCGCTGAATTAAATGCCAACGGCGTTGAGAGCGTCGGTCAGCTCAGGCATTGACTGGTGGCGCTTGGACTTGTCCACGGACATTGCCTGGGCGATGATTGCGGCATAGTCATCGGGGATGGTGGAGTTGATCTCCTGGCATAGTTTGGCTTTGCCCTGCACGTGTTGATACATGACGGACATGTGGTCGCCGCGACTGTAGGGAGGCACTCCCGTGTTCATCTCGTACATGATGACCCCGATGCTGTACACATCGGCGGTTTCGTCTACCTTCTTGCCGAGGATTTGTTCTGGCGCCATGTACTTCGGCGAACCAATTACATAACCGGTCTTGGTCAATTGCGTGTCGCCGCTGCTGGCCGCGGCCGCAACGCCGAAGTCGACGATCTTTAACAGTGCATCGTCATTGACAAGAATATTGGCCGGCTTGAGGTCACGATGAATGACGCCGGCTTGATGGGCCACGGTCATGCCAGTGGCCATATCGCGTGAGAACTGCAATGCTTTCGCTGTGTCCATCGGTTTGCTATCGGGAATTTCGCCACTCAATGTATGCGACGGAAAGTACTCCATCGAAATTGCATAAGCACCCTGCAGGTATAGGAAGTCATAAATTCGAATGACGTTGCGATGAGTAATCTTGCGCGAGTATCTAAGTTCGTGGACGAAGCGCTTCATCATTTCCTCGTCCGAGGAGACATTCTGGTTCAGGAACTTCAGGATAAGGCGTTCATCGACAACCTGGTCCTGCATGAGCAAGACCGTACCGAATGCGCCCTTGCCGATTTTCTCGACGTACTTGTAGCGTCCATCGACCATGTCGCCAGGGCTGAGTTTGGAGATATCAAGTATTGGCGAAGCCATTGCCGGGGCCGGTTCGGCGCCTGCTGTTTGCTCGACGGACACGGGCGGCTGCGCATGCAGCAGCTTTTCGAGGTCCTGGTTGTCGAGCAACAGGGTTTTCGTATGCTCTCCAATCTTGTTGGCCCGCTCGGTTTCGGCAAGCACGGTCTCAGAGAAGCGTGCGTCAAGTTCCTTGAGTGCCTTGTCGGCACTGTTGATGATCGTAGGTTCGTCTGATTGCTTGATCTTCTGCAGTACACTGCGGACCGTGTTCGCATGTGAATCATCAGCTAGATGGGATATCGCTTTTATCGCTTCAATCTGAACATCACGCTCTGGTCGTTTCAGCATTGGCACGATAACCGAGATGTGTTTTTGATTGCCAAGCGAGGCGATTGCTCGAATCACGACCGGGTCTGTCTTCGGATTCTTGCCAAGTAACTTGAGCAGCTTTGGCATCGCTTTGGGGCTGCCAATCTTGGACAGGGCATCCACCGCGCGTTCGCTTACCCACCAGTCACTGTCGTCGGTCGCTTTGATCAGATGGTCAACAGCACGCTCGTCTTTTGTGGTGTTGAGTATCTCTATCGCGGTGCGACGAATGTCTTCATCTTCTGAGTTAATTAGCGCAACAACTGAGTCGACTACCTTGGGGCCACCGATTTCGCCCAGCGCATCACCGGCCCGCGACCTCACCCACCAGTCATCATCCTTGATGGCGTTCAACAGATCCTTGACGGAATCAACATTGCCAATTTCGTTGAGTACTTCTACGGCGGAGCGACGTGTGTATTCGGACTCGTCCTTCAGGGCAGGGACAAGAAACTTGACAGTCTCCGGATGATTCGCCTTTACCATGAGGTCGACCGCTTTGTTTTGCACGTCCAGATCCGGGTCGCGCAGCAAATCGCTGATCTTCTCGATATTGATATTGGTGCCGCGGGTAGCAATCGCGTTGAGTGCGGCAAGGCGTACCATTTTGTTGTTGTCCTTGAGCTGAACCTCAAGCGTCTGGTTGATCTCGGCCTTGTCGAATTTCGCCAGCAGGTTCATCAGGTGAATCTTGATGATCGGATCCTTGCCGCCCATGCGCGCCACAAGGTCCGGCACCATTTCCTCCCGGATAGTATCTTCGATGATCTTGAAAAGAGCCGCTTTCTCCTTGGGATCGAGTTCGTATGCACGTCGCAATAATTCGTGCACGCTCAGATCATCCTTATGCACTCGCAGGATCTCGATCAAGGCCGCTTTCGAAACCTCAACGTCGTCAAAGAAATCCAGCAAGTCGTTGGCGTTGTAGTCGGTACTGCTTGACAGGGCCCAGGAAGTGCCGGACACGACGCGCTCGTTGCCGTCCGCCAGACCGGCGCGGTAGAGCTTCAGTGACTTGTCGGTGACCATGCCGGAAAGGATGTCGACCAACACCATTGTGTGGCTCTTGTCCGACATGGCCAGAGCATCGATGACTCTGGGAATGACCTTGGGGCCAAGCTTCTTCAGGCGACCGACGATTTTTCTGGCACCGGGTGATTCCGGGTTGGACTCGGCAATGAGTTGTGAAATCAGCTGGTCGGAGCGATATCCGCCTAGAAAAGTCATTGCGTCAACCCGCCGGCGGCGGCTGATATTGGCG
>Ga0255052_10002742_pt1 | contig 12533 bp, 11 predicted proteins | sample JV7_2_21_MG_FD_188632 | JGI IMG/M metagenome (GOLD analysis project Ga0255052, IMG submission 188632) | Seawater microbial communities from Jervis Inlet, British Columbia, Canada - JV7_2_21 | ecosystem: Environmental > Aquatic > Marine > Inlet | place: Canada: British Columbia | collected... | reverse complement strand
TGCTGCCCAATGTGCTGCAGTACCCGGTGGTCCTGTGCGGAATTTTTCGCGCGGGCCTGGTCGCCGTTAACGTCAACCCTTTATATACGGCCCGCGAACTGAAACATCAGTTGTCCGATTCGGGCGCCAGATGCATTGTCATTCTCGATAACTTCGCCCATACACTTGAGGACGTTATCGACGAAACCGGCGTGGACTATGTTGTCACCACTCAGGTTGGCGATCTTCTGAAGTTTCCGAATAATATCCTGATCAACTTCGTACTGAAGCGAATCAGGAAAGCTGTTCCGCCCTATTCCCTTCCGCACAGCGTCAAGCTGCGATCGGCCCTCAAGACCGGGCGACACGGTGAACTTGTCACGGTCGAACTCGGTTATGCCGACATTGCGTTGTTGCAATATACAGGCGGCACCACGGGGCTTGCCAAGGGCGCGATGCTTAGCCATCGCAACATGGTATTTAACGTGCACCAGGCGAAAGCCTGGGAAGCGGGGGTTTTCGATAATGCAGTCCCGTTGGTCGCCATTACCGCATTGCCGCTCTATCACATCTTCTCTTTACAGAGCAATTGCCTGTCGATAATGCATAAAGGCGGCGAAAACATATTAATTACTAATCCAAGAGATTTTCCCGCGTTCGTCAAAGAGCTTTCCCGTCACCAATTCGTTTATTTCACCGGTGTGAATACGCTTTTCACCGCACTCTTGAATACGCGCGGATTTGCCAATCTGGATTTTACCTCCCTGCGACTCACCGTCGGCGGTGGCATGGCTGTTCAGGAGGCAGTCGCAAGAAAATGGAAAGAGGTTACAGGCACGACAATCATTCAAGGCTATGGCCTGACTGAGACGTCGCCGACCGCGATCGTCGTTCCTCTGCAAAGCGAGGAATTCACGGGCTCGATCGGCTTGCCAATTCCATCGACTGAAGTCCGTATTTGCGACGATGACGGTGCCGAGGTTCCACTCGGCGACCTGGGCGAGATTTGCATACGCGGCCCTCAGGTCATGGAAGGGTACTGGCAAAGGCCGGAGGAAACGGCATTAGTCATGTTGCCGGGCGGTTGGTTCCGCACCGGAGACATTGGTCGCATGGATGAGGGCGGATTCGTCTATATAGAGGATCGCAAGAAGGACATGATTCTCGTATCCGGTTTCAATGTTTACCCGAACGAGATCGAGGGTGTTGTCGTCGAGATGGACGGCATACTCGAGGCAGCCGCCATCGGCGTACCCAACGAGAGATCGGGGGAAATCGTCAAGCTATATGTCGTAAAGAGCGACGAGTCAGTCACCGCCGACGATATCATGCGTTACTGCCGGGAAAATCTGACCGGGTACAAGCTACCCAAAGAGATCGAATTCCGCGACGATCTGCCGAAGACGAATGTCGGGAAGATACTGAGACGCGCGTTACGTGAAGACTGATCCATCCGAAAGACAGATCGCGAACCGTCGCCCGACCGGCGCTCGAACATTGACGAGGTCAACCATGCGAAAGAGCAACGTAAGATTTTCGTTGCCGCTGCTACTGTTGCTGTTCGTGGCGGGTACGGCGGCAATACCATCGGCTTTGGATCCAGTGCGCGTCGCACCGCACATGTACGACGTTGCGTTTGAAAATGACAAGGTCCGGATACTGAAGGCGACGATTCGAAACGGCGAAACACCGCCGATGCATGCTCATCCGGATCGCGTCATCGTTTACCTCAATCCCTGCGCCTGGCTCGAGAATGACGGAGAGGGCGGCACCCGAATGCGATCATACAAATTCGGTGAACCGGTTTGGGCGCCTGCCGAAACCCATGGCGGCGTTACTGCCAGCGTCATCGAACAATGCAGCCTGTTGGAGATTGAACTGAAGTGACTGTGGTGCCCGGCACCGGGGTTGCACATTCGTTATTAATGGTATTGCGGGCTTAGTTTTCTCACGGCATCGATTACGACGCCCAGGTTGTCGGGGTCTATGTCCGGCGTTATTCCGTGCCCCAGGTTGAATACGTGCCCCGGACCTTGACCGTAGCTTTGCAGCACTTCTGCTACTCGCTCTTCAATGACTTCCGGCGACTCCCGTAGCACGGCTGGATTCAGGTTTCCTTGCAACGCGACCTTATCGCCGGTCAGCTCGCGGGCCGTTTCAAGATCTGTTGTCCAGTCGACTCCCAGCGCATCACAATCAGTATCGGCAAGATCAGCAAGCAGCGGTCCAGCACCTTTCGTGAACAGGATGATCGGAATGGTGTGGCCGTACTTCTGACGGTTTAGCCCGTCCAGTATTCTCTGCATGGCGGATAGCGAAAACCGTCGGTAATCATCGCCCTCGAGCGTCGCACCCCAGGTATCGAAGATCATAACGGCTTGCGCACCGGACTCTATCTGGGCATTCAGATACTCGATAGTTGTTTCGGCAACGACGTTTAACAGTGTCTCCAAGACTGCCGGTTCCTCGGCCGCCAGCGCTTTGATCTTCTCGAACTCCCGGCTCGATCTGCCTTCCACCATATAGGTAGCAACTGTCCAGGGGCTTCCTGCAAACCCGATCAGCGGCACCTCGTCATTGAGCTCACGGTGGATGAGCGCGACGGTATCGAGTACGTAGCCGAGCTTTTCGCCAACATCCGGCACCGCAAGCTTCTTTATGTCCGCAACAGTATTCACCGGTCTTTCGAATCGCGGTCCTTCCCCTGTTTCGAAATATAGTCCCAGGCCCATCGCGTCCGGAATCGTCAGAATGTCAGAGAACACGATTGCAGCATCCAGATCGAAGCGCCTTAACGGTTGCAGTGATACCTCGCAGGCGAGCTCGGGGTTAGTGCAAAGGCTCATGAAGTCGCCTGCTTTTCCCCTGATCTCCCGATACTCCGGCAAATAGCGGCCTGCCTGACGCATTATCCAGACCGGTGTACGCGGCACCGGCTGACGCAAGAGCGCCCGAATCAATAAGTCATTTTTTAGCGGTGTCATGTCAGAACCGGGCCGCTATCGTCTGCTGAATGGAGTCGGCTGCAGCACGAGGGCTTTCGGCGTCACGGATCGGCCTGCCGACAACGATGTAGTCCGCCCCGTTGGAAAATGCCTGCTCCACGGTAACGACGCGCTTTTGATCGCCGACTGGACGGTTATCGACCGGCCGGATACCGGGTGTAACGACCAGCAACTTGTTGTCGACCTGTTCGCGCAACATCGGAACCTCGAGTCCGGATGAGATCACGCCGTCGCATCCTGCCTCGAATGCGCGGCGTGCTCTGGATACAACCAGCGCCTCGACGTCACAATCGAAACCAAGGTCATCGAGATCGCCTCTGTCGAGACTCGTCAAGACCGTCACCGCGAGCACTTTCAGATCATTGCCTTTGTTTTCGGCCGCAGCCTCCATGATGGATTGGTTGCCATGCACGGTAAGGAAACTTGCGCCACGACCCTTTAGCTGTCGCACAGCGGAACCGACCGTCGCTGGAATGTCGAAGAACTTCAGGTCCGCGAATATTTTCTTGTTCCGCTCGAGCATCCACTCCATCAACTCGAAATAGCCGCCGCTCATCATAAGTTCCAGGCCAAGCTTGTAAAAAGTGACTGACTCGCCCAGATCTTCTGCGAGCGCTTTGGCCTGGCCGCAGTCCGGCACGTCCATGGCGAAGATCAGTCGCTCGTTGGCGGGTATCAAAGTCATAAAACGTTAACAATCCCGGGCGGTCTCGCCCAATATTCGGATTCGCTCTCCAGACGGGTTGCGGCGCATTCTATCATTCGTAGCGCTTATCCACCTTTGGAATATCGCCTGTCAGGACGGGCTCCAACACGTGCTGCTCGACGTGTCGCAGGAGTCCGTCCTGACAGGCGATTCAAGAGAGCCGCTCGTATTCGGCGATTGCGAAGCGATCCGTCATGCCGGCAACGTAGTCGGCTACAACGCGCGCCTTGCCGGCCTGATCGCTATCGTCGGCGGAAGCGCGGCCCGCGAACTCAGCAGGCATCTCTTCAGGATCAGCCATGTAAAAATCGAATAGCATCTCGATCATGCCTTTCGCCTCGCTGACCATGCCCAATACTTTCTCGTGATGATAAAGGTTTTCGTTCAGAAAGCTTTTCAGATTAGTGTGTTTCTCGAAGATCTCATCACTAAAACCAACGATCGGCGCGCTTTCGGATCTGATGTCGTCTATCGATGATGGCTTGAGTTTGTTGAGACGTGATGCTGTCTGATCAATCAGGTCGGTGACCACAGTGTTGATTATTCGACGGATGATCTCGTAGATCAGACGGCGATCTTCGAGACCCGGGTATTCTGCCTGAACGGCCTGGTATTGATCGTCGAATAGTCGTTCCTCGCACAGTTGCTCGAGACTCAGAAGGCCTGCGCGAAAACCATCATCGACATCATGGTTGTTGTATGCAATGGCATCGGCAATATTCGCGAGCTGCGCCTCGAGCCCTGGCTGCTTTCTTTCGAGAAAGCGCTTACCGATTTCACCGAGCTCGCGGGCGTTCTTTTTCGAGCAGTGCTTCAGTATTCCCTCGCGAGTTTCATAAGTCAGATTGAGCCCGTGAAAACGCGCGTACTTCGCTTCGAGTTCGTCGACGACGCGTAGCGACTGAAGATTATGCTCAAAGCCGCCGAAATCCTTCATACGGGCATTGAGCGCGTCCTGTCCGGCGTGGCCGAAAGGGGTGTGGCCCAGATCGTGAGCGAGGCATATCGCTTCCGTCAGCATCTCGTTGAGTCCGAGTGCGCGTGCGACTGTCCGGCCAATCTGCGCAACTTCCAGGGAGTGCGTCAACCGCGTTCGATAAAGGTCACCCTCGTGATTGACGAATACCTGTGTCTTGTACACGAGCCGGCGGAACGCCGTCGAATGAATGATCCTGTCCCGGTCTCTCTGAAACTCCCCGCGATACGGGGCTTTCGGTTCATCATATCGGCGCCCGAGGCTCTGTTCCTCCTGTGCCGCATAAGGTTTCAGTGTGTCCATCGCCTGGCTATAGGCCGGCCTTGTGGAGAATCTCGTTCAGCAGCGACTCTGAATAGTCTGTGCCGATACATGCCTCGCCAATTGATTTAAGGAGCACGAATCTGAGCTGCTTCGCTTGTACTTTTTTGTCCATTTCCATGGCTGCCCGCAATTTTTTCGCGTCTATTGCGGGAGGTGCGACGGGCAGGCCTGCCGCCGCAATCAGGTCTCGTACGCGCTCCCCTGCTGACCGCTCGATATCACTTAAATCGGTCGCCATCACCATGCCCGCCGCAACCGCCTCACCGTGCAGCCATTCGCCGTAGCCAAGACAGTTCTCTATTGCATGTGCAAACGTATGACCGAAATTCAGTAATGCCCTGTTGCCTTTCTCTTTTTCGTCTTCAGAGACGACTGCGGCCTTGATTTGACATGACCGGTGTATCGCATGAGCCAGTGCATCGGCGTCTCTTGCAAGCAGTGCATCGATATTACGTTCCAACCATTCGAAAAATTTCGCATCGCTAATCACACCGTGCTTGATCACTTCGGCAAGCCCTGCCCGCAGCTCCCGGTCCGGCAGAGTTTTCAGCGTGTCCGTATCAATAAGCACCAGGCGAGGTTGATGAAACGCACCAATCAGGTTTTTCCCGTCCGGGTGATTGACGCCTGTCTTGCCGCCGACTGACGAGTCGACCTGTGCAAGCAACGTGGTCGGTACCTGTATGAATGCAACACCCCTCATGTAGCAGGCAGCTGCAAATCCGGCAATATCGCCGACGACTCCGCCACCCAGCGCTATGACTGTCGTGTCGCGGTTTGCGCGCGTACCGACCAGACAGTCGATGATGGATTCGACGCTCGTCATCGTCTTGAAGGATTCACCATCTTTCAGGTCGATTGAGTGGACCACACGATCCGGCAGATTCTTCTTGAGACTCTTCAGGTAAAGCGGCGCGACCGTCTCGTTACTGACGACGAGACAGTCTGAACCGGCCAGGTGGGGAGACAGGTTGAAGGCACCGCCGAGCAGGCCGTCACCTATGATAATCGGGTAGCTGCGAGCGTCGAGATCTACCTGCAATGTGCGCGGTGCTGTCACGGGCCGTTCCAGAGCATTACGGAGCAGCCAAGATTACCTGATTTACATAAATTGGCGAACATCGCCCGTCAGGATGCAATCCGCCTGAGGCCTGATTAGCATTATTACGATCGTTGCGGATTGATCTTCAGTGCTTTTGTCGATTTGGCCGTTATCGCCCGTCAGGCAGGTGAATGCTCCTGCAACACCTGCACTCCCGCCATCCATGGCGGTCGGACAGCTCCTACGATGCGTCTGCTAGCTGTTGGAGCCCGGCCTGACTGGCGATATCTAACGGTGATTTATACGCCGATGCCCTGACGGGTGGTCCCTTTACAGGGCATCGTGAATTTCGCGAGCCACCGTCTGTACTCTCCGCCCATCGGTCTCGATGATCAGGTCCGAGATCTCGCGGTACAGGGGGTCCCGCTGCTCCATCAGCTCCCGCAGTACTTTTTCCTTGTCTGCATTCTCCAGCAACGGCCGTTTGTTTCTTCTCTGTGTGCGCTCGAGCTGTTGCTTGACACTGGTATGCAGGTAGACCACAAAACCTCGGGCGCCCAGGCGACTACGGCTTTCCGGATCGGCGATTGCACCGCCGCCCGTTGCAAGTACGACGCCTTCCCTTTGCGACAACTCGTCGATAACCTTGACCTCACGCTTTCGAAAGCCCTCTTCGCCTTCCTTTTCAAATATGAAAGGAATATCGACGCCCGTCCGCGTCTCTACCTCCTCATCGCTGTCGACGAATTCGAGATGCAGCAGCCGCGCAAGGTGACGGCCAACCGCGGACTTGCCGGCACCCATTGGGCCAACCAGAAACAGGTTCTTTGGTTTGTTCATCTACGGTAGCTTGTCGGACCACCCGGTGGCTGAAGGAGAAAGCCAACCCGAGGGTTGGCTTTCATTTATCTGCTGCAATTCCGGATGTTCGACCTCATCTAATAGATGCTTGATCCTTCTGACAGAATTTTCGGCGTTACAAAGATCAGGAGTTCCGCCTTGTTGGTCACATTCTGCGTCGAACGGAACAGCACGCCAAGACCCGGAATATCGCCAAGGAACGGCACTTTGTTTACTGTTTCCCGGCGTTCCGTCTCGTAGATGCCGCCGAGCACGACAGTCTGGCCATCTTTGACCAGTACCTGGGTTTCAATTGACCGGGTATCGATACTCGGGACGAGACCACCCGTCGCGCTCTGGACCGATTCGCCGACATTATCCTTGCTTACGCGCAAATCCATGATGATGTGGTCGTCGGGCGTAATCTGCGGTGTCACAGTCAGGCTGAGGACGGCTTTCTTGAACTGCGTTGTAGTCGCGCCGGATGAAGCTGACTCCTGGAAGGGTATCTCAACGCCCTGTTCAATGCGGGCTTCCTTCTGGTTCGCCGTTATGACTCGCGGCGTCGAAATAATCTCTGCGCGTCCTTCCGTCTGCAGAGCAGTCAGCTCGAGGTCGACGAGGTACTCGCTCTCGAGTATAGCAATGGAAAAACGCCCCGCCGGAGTCGCTATCGGCACGTTAACGTTGAAGCGGTCGTTCAGGTCCGGTAGCTGAATCGGGAAGATCGTGCCATTGGCCGGGTCTCCAAGATTGTCAACTATGGAGTTGATCATTGTATCGGTACCGGCGGCGCCGCCCGATATGACCGTCGCTCCATCAGAACTGTTAGCTCTGTAGGCCGTGGCACCAAAGCGCACGCCGAGATCACGACTGAAATCGTCGCTGACAACGACGATTCTCGATTCGATCAATACCTGTCGAATCGGAATGTCCAGTGTACGAACGAGGCGACGAATGTTCTGCAGCCGCTCGGCCGAATCCTGAACGAGCAGTGTGTTCGTCCGCTCGTCAATGGAAACGCTGCCGCGATCCGACAACAAGGAGTTCTCACTGTCGCCCGCACTAATGAGCTCCGCAAGATCTGCGGCCTTGGCATAGTTGACCTGCACGAACTCGGAATAAAGGGGTTCCAGCTCGTGTATCGCCGCGCGGGCTTCGAGATCCGCCGTCTCGCGTGCAATAATTTCCTCGGCCGGCGCAACAATAATCACGTTGCCGTTCTGCCGCATATCGAGGCCCTTGGTCGTCATGACGATATCGAGCGCCTGATCCCAGGGTACGTTCTTCAAACGCAGGGTAACGTTACCCTGAACGGTATCCGAAACCACGATGTTGCGGCCCGATGTTTCGGCCAGAAGCTGCAGAACCGCGCGCGTCTCGATATCCTGGAAGTTAAGGGTCAGACGCTGGCCGCTGTATTCCTTGGTCTCGGAGAACAGGCTCGCTTGCTCGGTATCTACCGCTTTCGGGTTGATTTCGATCGTGAACTCATTGTCCGACTGATAAGCGAGTTGCTCATATTTGCCTTCCACAGTTATTACGATGCGCGTGTCCAGATTGGTTCGCAGCGTGTCGACCGTCGTAACCGGTGTCGCAAAATCCATGACCTCCAGGCGGCGCATCAACTCTGCCGGCAGGCTCGTGTCCTTAAATACGGCAACGACGCGGCCGCCTTCCTGGCGAATGTCGACTGGCGTAGACGGATCGCTCAGTGTGACCAGAATCCGGCCGCCGCCGTCGCGTGTGCGACGGAAGTCAACGGCTGTGATCGAGCGGCCGCCTGTACTTGCATAAGAGCGCGGGGCAGCAGACGGCGCGGCGGAACCCGCGAACTGGGTCGTGAGCGAGCTCTCCTCGCCTTCGGCGTCCAGCGTTATAAATATCGTGTTACCGCTGCGGCGCATTTCATACGGCACCATCGAATCGAGATTCAGCACGACGCGCGTACGGCCGTTTGCCTCAGCGGTCAAAACGGTATCCAGTGGCCCGAGATTGACGTCCTTGCGGCGTGAGGACAGCCCGAGAGCGGTCTCAGGCAAGTCGAGCGCGATTCGGGCCGGGTCGTCAATCGTAAATGCGAGTGGCTCGGGGGCCGTGCCGCTTAAGATCAACCGCACCTCCACCTGTTGCCCCGGGAGGCTCTGCACCTGAATATCCTGCAGGCGATTGTTGTCCTGCGCGTACGCGATCAGGCCCCACAACAGCAGAAATGCCGTCTGTAGTGCCGCAGTCAGTCGCAGCAACGAACGCCGGTTACTTATGCCGGTAGCCGGCTTGATTTTGAGCGTCATTCCAAATACTCCCAGTTTCCTTCAGGCGTCAGTCCGCAAGACCGACGGCGGCTTCTCTTTCCAGATACCCGCCGATCCCGTCCGAAATAATTTCAATAAGTTCAATTTCTGATTCACCCACACTAATGATTCGGCCGTCGTTTTGCCCCAAATAATTGCCAGCCACGACGCGGTGAATCAGCCCGTCAGTGGTTTGCACAAGACCGTAGTTCGTGTCGCCCAGCTCCATCGTGCCGACCATTCGCAAAGTATCGAGCGGATACTGCTCTAAAAACTCGCGACTTCTGTCCCGGTCAGGCCCGGTGCCGCCAGCGGCCGCGCCTGCTGCTGCCTGCGGCGCATCGGGCACGAACGGTGAGCGAAAACCTTCCGCATCAGCGACGTAGGTGAATATCTCGTAGTGCGTAATTTCGGGCAATGGCTCAATCCGGCCTCCCGGCAGCGCCTTGGTCTCATTAATGAACTTATCCAGATCGTCCATGTCGCCGCCGCAACCCGCCGCACCGAATGCAAGGACCAGAATCGACAGCATCAAACCTTTCAAGTTGGAACCAGTCATTATTCTTCTGCCTCCTCATCGAGGTAACGATAGGTCTTTGCGGTCACTTCCATCGTCAACCTGTCGTACACGTCTCTTTCCTCGGGTGTGATATTTATGTCATGCAGCGTCACAATGCGCGGCAGCGCAGCAATACCGCTGATGAAATTGGCAATCTCGTGATAACCACCTGACAGCCGGATCTTGATTGGCTTTTCCGCATAGAAATCCTTGGGAATTTCCGACTGTGGCTGGAAGAGCTTTTCCTGCAGCCCTGCAGCAAGACCGGTCTGCGAAATATCGACGATCAGGCTCGGAATCTCGGTTTTACCCGGCAGTTGGCGCAGCATCGTACCGAACGACTGCTGCATTTGCGCCAGCTGTGCCTTGTAGGCGTCGTAGTTCGCGGCCTTTCTCTGTTTGTTCTTAAACGTTACGCGAAGCGTCTGCTCGTCATCCTGCGCGCGCGCAAGCAGCGGCGCCTTGTTCTCGACGATGGTCCAGAAAATACCCAGACCGACTACCACTGCAAAGACGATGCCGATTACGCCAGCGCGAAACGCAAATGGCCAGCGGCCAACGTCATTGACATCCAGCATTCTCAGTTCTTCAATGAGGTTCATCCGCCGTTCTCCAGGTCAACCGCATCGTCGTCGCGGATCTGTTTCAGAGTGACAACAAATTCAGCCTGCCGGGCCGGCCCCCTTTCGGTTGTCTCAACTTTCACGACGTCCGGATCCGTCAGCCAGTCCGACGAATCGATCTGCCGCATCAGCGCCGACACACGCGTGCTCGACTGAGCAACACCCTTGATTTCGACCGTTGACCCGCTTTGCTTCATGCCGGTCAGGTGAACGCCCTCGGGAAGCTGGCGGGTCACCTCGTCGAACAGATGAACGATCTCGGGCCGGCTTCTCTGCAATTGCTCGATGATATCCATGCGGGCAAGAAGCCTTTCCCTCTGTCTTTCCAGGCCGTCGATCTCGGTAATGCTCTTTTCAAGTACGACGATTTCCTCTTCAAGGCGTTTGTTGCGATCGCCCTGGTGACTAATCATCTGCGAGAAAGTCAGGTTTGCCAGTCCAACAATGACAAGACCGGCAACAAATGAACTGCCCATCGCAACCAGGAAGTCACGTTGGCGCTTTTTGCGCTCTTCTTCGCGCCAGGGGAGAAGATTGATGCGTGGCATATTAGTCGAAGCTCCTCAATGCAAGACCACAAGCCGTCAGAAGTGCGGTGGCGTCTTTGTGTACACCCTGAGACTTGGCCTTCGATGAAATCTTCATTTGCCCGAGCGGATCGCCCACTTCAGTCGGTATCCCGACGCGGCTGGATATCACGTCGGCGATACCCGGAATATTCGCGCAACCACCACATACGAGAATCATGTCCGGCTGCTCGCGTCCGCCGCCAGATGCCAGATAGAACTGTAACGAACGGCTGACCTGCTGAGTCATATCGTCAATGAACGGCTCGAGGACTTCCGGTTGATAGTTACTCGGCAGGCCGCCCTGCTTTTTCGCCCGGCCGGCATCTTCCATCGAGAGCCCGTAGGTGCGCATGATTTCCTCGGTAAGCTGCTGCCCGCCGAAAGCGAAGTCACGCGTGTAAATTACTTTGAGGTCCTGAAGGACGCTAAACGTGGTGCTGCTGGCACCGATGTCGACGATCGCGACGGACTGTCCCATGCCGCCGTCAGGAATCTGGTGGCTCAAAAGCTGACAGGCATTTTCCAGAGCAAAAGCCTCGACATCCACGATGTGAGCTTTCAGCCCGGCTGCCTCAACAGCCACCTGGCGCTGCTCCACATTGTCGGTACGAGTCGCCACGAGCAGAACGTCCATCAACTCGGGATCATTTTCGTTCGGGCCGACTATCTCGTAGTCGAAACTGACTTCTTCCATCGGGAAGGGTATGTACTGGTCCGCCTGAATCTCGACCTGTCCTTCGAGGTCGCGCTCGGACAGACTCGAGGGCATTTGAATGACTTTCGTTATCGCCGCATCGCCACTGATTGCGATCGCTACGTCGGCGGCCTTCGCGCCCGACCTCTTGACTGCCCGGCGGATGGCCTCACCAACGGCCTTCGCATCGACAATCGCTTTTTCGTTTACCGAGCTCGGCGGTGTAGGTTCGGCTGAATACGATTCGACCCGAAAGCGCTTTCCGCTCCGAGAAATCTCTATGAGCTTGACCGACGAGGTCGTGATATCGAGCCCCAGTAATGGTTGGGCTTTTCTGCCAAAAAACACGTATTTTTTCCTTCTAAGTCGGTAAGTTGCGGGCCAAAATTCGGCTGGGTCTAAGCTTTTCGATTTAACTATATATCAATAAAATGTTAAATAAAACGTGACTTTGTTCACGATCCGGCGATCCGTATGGTAATGCCGATATGGGCCGCCATTCCGTGAACTGGTTGGCGGCTCGGACCAGAGCTTACGTCAATAAATCCGGGCGTTGAAGCGGCTCTCAAATGGCCGGTACCGGCTCGAAAAAATCGCCCAATCGGGGCCTACCGGCCGCTTTTTCCGCTATTTTACCACGCATTGCGCGTCACCTTATATTTAGGCCCGGTTTGCCCGGCCAACCACTCGTTGCCCATGAGTCCATTGCAGCCCAATGCAATACGTGGCTATTATTCTGCGCTATACACCCGAATCGACTCGAGGCGCAGCCTTGAAATCGAATATTTTCGCCCACCAGTGAGCCAAAATGCGCCTGGCCCCATAGCGGTTCACGCCGACTATTTTCAGGCTTTGGCCTAAAACGCTCGAACCATGAAGAACTCAGGCACACAGCACAAAGAATCCGATCGCAGGCGGAACA
>Ga0255052_10002741_pt1 | contig 12534 bp, 6 predicted proteins | sample JV7_2_21_MG_FD_188632 | JGI IMG/M metagenome (GOLD analysis project Ga0255052, IMG submission 188632) | Seawater microbial communities from Jervis Inlet, British Columbia, Canada - JV7_2_21 | ecosystem: Environmental > Aquatic > Marine > Inlet | place: Canada: British Columbia | collected... | reverse complement strand
ATATACGGACGGGATAACCGCTGAAAGCATCTAAGCGGGAAGCCCCCTTCAAGATTAGGTTTCTCTGGAGCCTTGAGCTCCCTGTAGGGCCCTCGAAGACTACGAGGTTGATAGGCTGGGTGTGGAAACACAGTAATGTGTGAAGCTAACCAGTACTAATTGCCCGTGAGGCTTGGCCATATAACACCAAAGATTTTTTGGTGTGACTAGCAACATGTAGTGCGACACTGAAAGACACTCGACTCATCAAAAACTTATCCAGATTGTTATTTATTTCAGAAAAGAGGGTCAGAGCCCTTTTTTCTGGCGGGAAATAGGAAACGTTGAGCACCTGAAAAAGGGCTCTGACCCCTTTTCCCCAACCAGTTTTCCTGGCGGCAATAGCGAGCGGGAACCACCTGATCCCATTTCGAACTCAGAAGTGAAAACGTTCAGCGCCGATGGTAGTGTGGGGTCTCCCCATGTGAGAGTAGGACACTGCCAGGATTTATTTTAGAAAGGCCGCACCCTATTGGGTGCGGCCTTTTTTTGTGCGTCTGAATTGGGCTTCGAGGGCATATAAGTACCGACCGCAATGAACACAGGACAACGTCGTGTTCTAATTTCCGATGAATCGCACTGTCGCTCATTGGAGAAGAAAAGTGAAAATACCGCTTCTTTTTAGCGCCTTGGTCCTATCGATCACGCTGCCGGGCACTGCCGAGACCCAGTATCTTGTCCCCGGCGACAACATGACGCTGGACGGTATTCCACCGATCCCGCTCGCGATCGCTGATGTTGCCGGTCGATACGGCCAGTATCGTTCGGCAAGATTCGCCCAGTGGCATCCCGAACGGCTGGAAATGCTCGTCAGGACGCGTTTCGGCAACACGGCACAGGTACACAGGGTGGCTGCAGCCGGCGCATTTCGTGAGCAACAGACGTTTTTTGACGAACCCGTCGGTAGCCTGTCTGCGTATGCGGCAAATGGCCCCAAAGGGGATTTTTTCACCTTTGTCCGGGATGTGGGTGGTGGTGAGTTTTATCAACTGTATCGGCACGATGTTGCTACGGGTCAATCGACGCTGCTGACGGACGGCACGAAACGTCATAGTGGTGGCGTGCTGGAGGAAAAAAGCGGTTTGTTGGCGTATACGCGCCGGGATGCCGATGAGGAAGGCGCCTTCACTCAGATTCGCGTCATTGACCCCAGGTCTCCACAAAGTGATCGGCTCGTGACTACCCTACGCGGTGGCGGCTGGCGCCCGACGGACTGGTCCCCCGATGCCAGGTCCATTCTGCTCATCGAGTACATTTCCATCAACGACAGCCGCGTGTGGCTTATGGATGCGGAGACAGGTGCAGTCCGGAGGTTGTTGCCTTCCAGGGAAGGCGTGCCTGCAGCTCACGGACGCGCGATTTTCAGCAAGAACGGGAAGGGTTTCTTTGTGACGTCGGACGTGGATTCCGAATTCCGCAAGCTGATGTATGTCGATCTGAACACTCTAGAGCGAAGTGTTTTGAGTGCTGACATTGATTGGGATGTAAGGTCTTTCGACCTGTCCCAAGATGGGCAGTGGCTCGCCTATTCGATGAATGAGGTCGGCATCAGCACGCTTTACCTGCACGACATTGCAGCGAAGCAGACGACGCGTGTCGAGAGTCTACCGGTAGGTGTCGTCGGAAGCCTGCATTGGCACAACGACAACGAGCACCTTGCTTTTTCACTGAGCAACTCGAGCGTGCCGGGAGATGTCTTCGTACTGAATGTCTCTTCAGGTGAGATAGTCCGCTGGACCCACAGCGAGACTGGCGGGGTTGATACAACGTTGGTAGCCGAACCTGAACTGATCAAGTGGCAATCATTTGATGGCCGCGAGATCAGCGCATTTTTCTACAAGCCGGCCGACAAGTTCAAGGGCAAGCGTCCCGTGGTCGTAAACATCCATGGCGGGCCCGAGGGTCAGTCGCGCCCCGGTTACAAGGGCCGCTGGAACTACTTCCTGAACGAATTGGGCGTCGCGATCATCTACCCTAATGTTCGGGGCTCTGCTGGTTTTGGCAAAACCTTTCTCAAGCTGGACAACGGCATGCTGCGCGACGGTACCTACAAGGACATTGGAACGCTCCTGGACTGGATCGCGACGCGTGATGACCTGGATGCTGAGCGCATAATGATCCGTGGCGGCAGTTACGGTGGGCACATGGCGCTGGCGATCGCGACCCGCTACAGCGACCGGATTGCGTGTTCGATTAACCGTTATGGCCTGTCCAATTTACGTACCTTTCTCGAGAACACTCAAGGGTATCGGCGTGATCTCCGGCGCGCCGAGTATGGCGACGAACGAGACCCGGCGATTCGCGAATGGATGGATCGGACCGCGCCAATGACGCTCGTCCAAGACATTCGCAAGCCGATGCTGGTGCAGCAGGGAGCCAATGATCCGCGAGTGCCCAAGAGTGAGTCTGACCAGATCGTCGCCAGCCTGAAAGAGGTGGGAACTCCAACCTGGTATCTCGTCTTCGCTGACGAGGGCCATGGATTTGCCAAGAAAGGTAACGCCGACTTTGCTTTCTACACGGTAGTCATGTTCGCCAACGCGTGTCTGTTCGACTAATTGGCCGCACTACGAGCGCGAGAATAAAAGGGAAGAAATACCTGGGAGCCCGACAATAATGAGTATTGATATTTTGCGAAGCACTCGCCTGTTTTTATCGAGCTTGCTGATCACATTCGGTTTGGTTCAGTTGAGCTATGCGCAATCACAGCCGCTAACTCTCGAAGAGATCGTCTCGCTGAAGCGAGTGAGCAAGGCGTTAATGAGCCCAAATGGCGATAGGGTCGCCTATCTGCTTTCTGTGCCACGCACGCTGTACGAGGACGACGATGGCAAACCATATCGGGAGTTGCATATCGTTGATCTCGATGGAAATTCCATCCCATTTATAACCGGGAAGATCGAGGTTGCATCGGCAGCCTGGTCGGCGGATGGAAAAACGATTTATTACCTTGCCAAACGCGATCCTGAAGAAGAACTTACGTCGCTGTTCAAGATTTCACTCGTCGGTGGCGAAGGGGTCAGACTATTCACTCACGCAGATTCGATCAAAGGCATTTACCCGTCTCCTGACGGCGCACGAATTGCTTTTCTGGCTAGTGAAGCGCCGCCGGAGAAAAAAGAGGAGCTCGAGACAAAGGGGTTCAAGGCGAAGGTCTATGAAGAATCTGTCCCTGTTATCAAGGTTTGGATGCTCGACCTCGAAACAAACAAAGCTGTGGCCCACACCCTGGACGGATCCGCTTCTGAATTCAGTTGGGCAGCTGATGGCAAACGCTATGCTGTGGCCCTGGCGCCGACACCCCTGGTAGATGATTCCTACACGTCCAGAGATATTTTTGTTGTAGACGCGGCATCCGGTGAGCCCCTAAATGAAATGGAATCCATCGGTAAGCTCGGCTATTTCGAATGGTCGCCGGATGGGGAACGGATTGCCTATGTCGGCAGTATAGATATCAACGACCCTTACCAGGGCAGGCTTTACGTTGCTTCATCATCGGGCGGAGAGCGCAGAGATCTTGTGCAGGAATATCCGGGCCACGTCGGGGACTTCACCTGGATGGACGACGTCGGCATTCGTTTTCTGGGCATGCGGGGACTGTGGACGGAGTTTTCAACGGCGTCGCTGGTCAACTTGCAGCCTGCCACTGCGGCACCGAAGACGGGCCCTATCATTCGTTCGATAGATGCAAGGGCTAACCAGACCATCGTCGCTGCTGTGGCAGACACGCCAACGCACCCGCCTGAGGTTTACCTGTTAAGGGAGGGGGCCGAGCCAAAGCGCCTGACAAACTCAAATCCGATCCTGGCCGATCGCGCGCTGGGAAAGCAAGAGGCGATTACCTATGAGGCCCGTGATGGTCTGGAGCTGGAAGCGGTGCTGATTCACCCGATCGATGGCACGGCACGCGAAGATAGCCCACTGATTCTGTTCATTCATGGCGGTCCCGAAGGGCATCATTCAAATGGCTGGATGTCGACCTACTCGCAACCTGCGCACGCGCTGGCCGGCCAAGGCTATACGGTTGCGTATCCGAACTACCGCGGTAGCACCGGACGTGGTGTAGAGTTTTCGAAGCTGGGTCAGCATGATTACGCCGAAGAAGAATTTAACGATATCGTCGATCTGAAAAGACATCTGGTCAACATGGGTTTGGTCAGCGCAGATCATGTCGGCATCTCGGGCGGTTCGTATGGTGGCTATGCGACAATGTGGGCTGCGAGCGCTCTAAGCGATGAATTCGCAGCAGCAGTGGCCTTTGTTGGAATTTCAAATCAGGTCTCGAAGTTCGGCACCGGCGATATTCCGCATGAAATGTTCCGCGTGCATTCGCGCGCCTGGCCATGGCAGGACTGGATGTGGATGCTGCAGCGCAGCCCGATTTATCACGCGGACAAGACTCGAACGCCGCTGTTGATTATGGGAGGTGACGAGGACCCACGTGTTCATCCGGGCCAGTCACTGGAAATGTACCGCCACGTCAAACTGCGAACGGACACGCCAGTACGGTTGGTAATCTATCCGGGCGAAGAGCACGGCAATAAGAACACAGCTGCGCAATATGATTATGCATTGCGGTTTGAACGCTGGATGAACCATTACCTTAAGGGGCCGGGCGGTGAGCCGCCCGCGTATGAATTGGATCATCTGGCGCGATTGGATGCTGCAAATAGTGAATAGCAGGTCGTAACCTGACCGACACGAAGTGTGCGTAGCCATACAGATGGCGAGCGGCTTTGCCAAACAAACAAAAGAGAGTAGCGCTATGAGATTGATCCTTGCCCTCCTTACATCGGTGGCACTCACCGTTTCATTTGGCAGCAATCCGGCGCTCGCCAGCGGTGACCAGCCTGTTGCGATTGCTATTCACGGAGGTGCCGGCACCATGAGTCGCGAAAGCCTGAGTGAAGATCAGGAAAAGGCGATACGTGAGACATTGAGACGCGCACTAACAGCAGGTCACGCTCGCCTTATCGACGGCGCTACCGCTATGGATGCGGTAGAAGCAGCTATTGTTGTGCTTGAAGACTCACCACTGTTCAATGCCGGGCACGGTGCGGTTTTTAACAGCCAGGGTAGTAATGAACTTGATGCTGCCGTAATGGACGGACAATCTCGAAATGCCGGAGCTGTTACCGGCGTTCGTCACATCAAGAACCCGATCGTGCTCGCCCGCCGCGTCATGAACGATTCTCCGCACGTCATGCTCGCTGGTAGCGGGGCGGAGGAATTCGCACTTGCCCAGGGTTTCGATCTCGTACCTGGAGATTACTTCTATACTGAATATCGCTGGCGGCAATTCGAGCGCTCTCGGGAGCGACAAACGTCCCGAAACGAGTTGCCGCCACCCGAATTTCGTTTTGGCACGGTAGGTGCCGTCGCCGTGGACCGCGACGGCAACGTCGCGGCCGGCACTTCAACCGGCGGCATGACCAATAAACGCTTCGGACGAATCGGTGACGTTCCGGTCATAGGGGCCGGCACATATGCCGACAACGACACCTGCGCAGTGTCAGCCACCGGGCATGGCGAGTACTTCATTCGCGCAGTGGTTGGCCACGATATAGCCGCACAGATCCGTTACGCGGGCAGGTCGTTGCAGGCTGCGGCCGAAGATGTGGTCTTGCGCAAGCTGGTCAATATGGGCGGCACGGGTGGCATCATCAGCATCAATCGCCGCGGCAATATTTCCATGGTGCATAATACGCCGGGGATGTATCGCGGCTCGATCGATACCGCTGGCCGGCTTTCCACCGCCATTTACAAAGACGAGTAGGCTTGCCAATGAATGCACCCATAATCAACGACGATGCTGTTGTTCTCGGATTGCTGGTGGCCATTGTCGGTGGCATTTTTTACACGCGTAGCCTCGGTGGCCGCTGGACAACCTTCTATACGTTTGTTCCCGCACTATTGCTGTGCTACCTGATCCCTTCTTTGATGAATAGCTTCGGCCTGATTTCGAGCCAGGAATCGAACCTGTGGCCGGTAGCAAAAGACTATTTCCTGCCCCTGTGCCTTGTATTAATGACCTTGAGTATCGACCTGAAAGCAATCCTGGGTCTTGGCCCGAAGGCTTTGGTGATGTTCTTTACCGCGGTGATCGGCATCATATTGGGCGGTCCAGTGGCTATTTTCCTGGTATCGCTGTTCAGCCCGGAAACCGTGGGTGGCGACGGAATGAATGCCGCCTGGCGGGGTTTTTCGACGCTTGCGGGTAGCTGGATCGGGGGTGGCGCAAACCAGACGGCGATGCTGGAGGTCTACGGCTACAACCCGGATCGTTACGCGGCGATGGTGGCCATCGACATCGTGGTGGCGAACTTATGGATGGTCTTTCTGCTCTATGGAGCCGGCAATCCGGAACCGATTGACCGCTGGCTACGAGCCGACACGTCGGCGATCGAAAGGCTCAAGGACAAAATGGCAAGATACGCGGCCGAATCAGAGCGCCCGGGAAGTCTGATCGACTTCATGTTGATTGCTGCCGTCGGCTTGGGAGCGGTGGGTGCATCACATCTTGTAGCCGGCCTTGCGGCATCGGGGTTTGGCCAGATCGGTGTATTGAGCGAGACCATTCTTACGAACGAATTCTTCTGGATTGTCGTGATGGCAACGACTATCGGCCTGACGTTAAGTTTTACGCGAGTCCGGGAACTTGAGGGCGCCGGTGCATCGAAGATCGGTACCGTGTTCATCTTCATGCTGGTCGCGATCATTGGTACCAGGATGGACGTATTCCAGATCGCCGATGCGCCTTTGCTGTTTCTTGTTGGCATTGTCTGGATGCTGTTTCATGTCTGTTTACTGTTCGTGGTTGCCAAACTGGTCAGGGCGCCGTTCTTTTTTGTTGCTGTGGGCAGTAAGGCCAGCGTCGGCGGTGCGGCATCGGCTCCGGTCGTAGCCGCCGCTTTTCATCCCGCACTGGCGCCTGTTGGTGTGCTGTTGGCCGTGCTCGGTTACGCACTCGGAACCTACGGAGCTATCCTCTGTGCCGAATTGATGCGATTGGTAGCGCCGGCTGGGTAGAATCGTTCTTGGATATTTTGTTGCGAAAAACACACAAAATAGGCGATGGGAGGGTCCGATAGCGCTGGTTTCGAGTTTGGTGGCGGTCTATAGTAGCGAGACAGCAACAATACTGGTCTCCAGAGCGCAAGGCGTGGGCAGGACGATCGGTTATCACAACTGATTTTCAAGTAGGGGGTAAATACAATGAAGAACAATTGGCAACACCTTGGCGTGTTGGGTTTAGCTATGGTCGCAATCGGCATGCCGGCTCAGTTTGCGGCAGCGCAGGCAGCAGCGGACGACGAGGACGACCTTATTGAAGTGGTAACCACGATCGGTACTCGCTCTAAGCCGAGGTCCGCTGCAGATTCTCCGGTACCTATTGATACGTTCAGCGCCGCGCAGCTGGATCAACAGCCGCACGGCGATATGACGGAGAACATCAGGAATCTCGTGCCGTCATTTACAGCCACGCCGTTAACCGGCGATGGCAGTGCATTTGTGCGGTCAACAGCACTGCGCGGTTTGCCGCCAGATGAAGTCTTGCTTCTCGTCAATAACAAGCGGCGCCATCGTTCGGCAATGATCCAACACTTTGGTGCTGCGATGAGTCAGGGCTCACACGCGGCGGATATGGGTGCAATTCCATCAATCGCCCTGAAAAATGTCGAGGTCTTGCGAGACGGCGCAGCAGCACAATATGGCTCAGACGCTATCGCAGGGGTCATCAATTTTGTACTCGATGACGCAGATGAAGGCGGACGGGTCGAGGTACAGTACGGTCAGTTCTTTGAGGGCGAGACGTCAATCAAAGTTGCGGCCAATATCGGTCTGCAACTGACTGACAGTGGTTTCGCCAATTTCAGCGCCGAGTACGTGGATCACGAACAACTGATTCGCGGTCACCAGCCGTTCGATGCAGTGGAAGCGATAAACCTGGGTTTTGCGAATGTTGGAAATGACAGTCCTTACTCCAACGATAAGAGTAATCGCGCCCAAACCTGGGGACGTCCGGAAAACGACGGCCTTCGTACGGCCTGGAATCTGGGGCTCGAGCTCGGGAACGGCGCAGAAGCCTATATGTTTGGTAACTATGCCGACACCTATCACAACTACCGGTTCTTCTACAGAGAAGTCGTAGCGGCTAACCCGACTGACACAAGCGAACTGGATGGAAGTCTGACTCCAATGCCTATTGATCCAACCGACCCGGATGGGGATGGCATTCCCGGATTACCGGGAGCCTTTGCAGGTAACTTCTGCTGGTGTGACGTGCTGACGGGCGGCTATACACCGTATCTCGTGGGTGACCAGACAGACTTTAGCAATGTGGTCGGTCTGCGCGGCGAATTCAGCAACGGAATGTTGTATGACTTCAGCGGCAGCTATGGTTCGAACGTCATGGATTATACGTTGTTCAACTCGATCAGCCCTACGTATGGCCCAGGTACGTCGACGAGCAGTTTCGATACGACCGATTTGAAAGAATACGATACGAATTTCAATGCGGATTTTTCATATCCATTGAGTGACACGGTCAACCTGGCATTTGGATTCGAGTGGCGCGAAGAGAACTACGTGATGGTCGCTGGCGACAGGGAATCCTGGGTGCCCGGGCCCTGGTCAGAGGTAGGCAATTTGACCAACCCGGATACCGGCGAACTGTACGCTACACCGCCAAACGGCAGTAACGGCATGCCCGGTACGCCAGCAGAATCTGCAGGTACATTCAGCCGTGACAATGTTTCGGTATATGTTGATGCTGAATGGGATGTGTCTGACGCGTTCCTCTTGCAGGGAGCGTTCCGTTACGAGGATTTCTCGGACTTCGGCACGACAACGAATGGAAAGCTCGCGGCGCGATTCAGTATCAGCGATAACTTTACTCTGCGTGGTGCGGTGTCGACTGGATTCCGTGCGCCGACGCCAGGACAATCGAATCTAGAGACGATCGTCTTGTCGTTCGACGCGGCAAATGCTGCACAGGTACTCGAGGGCACATTACGTCCGACGGACCCACTGCTGGTATCGTTTGGTGGCAAGGCGCTCGAGCCTGAGGATGCGACTAATCTGAGCGTCGGCTTCTCGCTAAATATAGGCGACTCATTCACGTTGACGGCAGACTATTATCAGGTCGATGTCGAAGATCGTATTGTCAAGACGTTTAACCTTGATGTGCCGGATACTCCGGAGTTCGCTGATGTTGATTTCAATAAGGTTGCGTTCTATACGAATGGACTGGAAACGGAAACAACGGGCTTTGACCTGGTTGCGCAATGGGGTATCGATTGGGCTGGTGGCTCATCAACCGACCTTAGCCTTGCGTGGAATAGTAACGATACGAAGATCACGAAGGTCAATGCGATCGATCATGACGCGGATCCTTCTACTCCTCCGGTAGAACCCGTCAGCGGTGGCACCCAATTCAATATTGAAAACAACCTGCCTGAAAATCGTTTCAGTTTCGCTGCCAACCACAATATGGATAAGCTAGGTTTGATGCTTCGCGCAAACTATTACGATGATACGATCGACGAGCAAAGCGGGCGGATAAAGGTTGGCTCTGCGATCATGGTTGACATTGAAGCCCGTTACGACGTCAATGAAAGTTGGACGCTTGTCGTTGGCGCTAATAATGTCTTCGATGAGTTCCCGGATACGGTCGGTACCAATTCCTTCCCAACATCGAGCGTACGCAATCACCAGGGCCTCACGTATCCACGACGTTCGCCGATCGGTTACGACGGTGGCATGTGGTATTTGAAGGGTGTGTTTAGCTTCTGATCCGCACTCTTGATCTGCAACAATTATGGACGCGGGCTTCAGCCCGCGTCTTTTTTTGAGCGATGGCTATGGGGGTAACGCGCGCGATGTTGTGGGGGCGGACATTCGTCATCCTGGCAGCTTGTGGTGTCATGATTTTTTCTGGAGCCTATGCTGAAGAGCAGGATGAGCAAGAACTCACGGAGATCACTGTTACCGCGGACCGCGTGGCCAACACACGTCCGGCGGGTACCTACGCGTCGGTAGCGACGATGCTGCGGTTCGAGCCATTGACCGAATTGCAGTCACGAGGCCTGCCGGAAGGTCAGGCCGATGTGGCAGTCCGCGGCGGTCTTTTCGAGAACACCGGATTCAAGGCAGGTGCGGTCACGATTATGGATCCGCAGACCGGGCACTACGTGGCCGAATTGCCAATCGACCCCGAGTTCCTGTCGGCGCCCGAATTGCTGACCGGTATCGACAACTCTCTCGCCGGATTCAACTCGAATATTGCAACCGTCGAATATTCGCTGCGAAAGATCCATGACGGCGGATCGGTACTCGTTGGTGCCGGCAGCGATGACCTGCAGTTTCAATCGCTGCGATTCGGCAACATTGTTACGTCGCAATCAGGAGCTGACCTCGGAGTCGCAATATCTGCGGCGCGCTCAGAAGGCGATGGCACCGTGCCGAACGGCGACCACGAATTTGAACGCTACAACGTGCACCTGCAACGCGGCGGCGACAGCCAGCAAACAGACTTCGTGTTGAGCTATCAGGACAAGTTTTACGGCTGGCCCGGTGCATACACAGGCTTCGCCTCCCTGCCCGAGACCGATCACACCAAAACAACACTGGTGTTGGCAAACCGTCGCAGCGAACGAAGAAGCGGCTTTTGGGAGCTCGGGGCTTTTTACCGGCGCCTGGAAGACGACTACGATTTTGATCGCACGACCGACGAGTCTGGAGCTCCGGGTTCTTTTGATCACGAGACCAGGGTCTATGGCGTCGGTTTCCAGGGCTTGTACCGCGGCAATTCTCTCGACTGGCATTACGGCGGGCAATTAGCAGCCGACGAGCTCGTGTTTTCCACTGACCTGACAGAGGGTGATTTCAAATCTCGCAACTACGCGTCAGTCAGCCTGATTCCGTCGATCGATGTGGCGCGAACCGACAACCGAGTGATCACCCTGCGATTTGGTGCGACATTCGACTGGTCGAACCGCGACAGCAGCGAGGTCTCGCCTGTGCTTGGAGCGACGCTGCGCAAAACCTCGCCAGTCGGCAGTCACTATGTATCGCTTGAATACGCGGGCACATCGCAGCTGCCAGGCTATACAGTACTGAACTCGCGGCCAACCGGCCTGTTTGGCGGCAATCCCAGCCTGGGCCGCGAGAAGGCCCGGCAAGCATCGATCTCAGCCGGCAAAGAAACTGCTGATTGGGATGGCGCCGTGACCCTGTTTTACAGGGAGGACGATGACCTGGTCGACTGGACATTCGAAAGTGGCGCGCCTTTTGCCCGGCAGGCGAACCCGGTAGACATCGATGTGTTTGGCGTTGAGCTGTTCATTCGGCGGCACTGGGATTCCTTCGATCTCGTTGGTAGCTACACGTACCTGGACAAGGATGCGGATTATGGATCGGCGACCGTCGATGCGAGTTTTTACGCCTTGAACTTCGCGACGCAGCGGGCAACGCTGGCTGTCAGCTACCGAATTACTGATCGTCTTGAACTGCGTCTGGACAACGAATATCGCGATCAGGAAAGCAATCCCCTGCGCACAAGTTCGGACCAGGCATTCCTGATCTCAGCTGCGCTGGCCTGGGAGCCGGAGAATGGCAAGGGGTTCGGATTCGTACTTGCAGCAGACAACCTGACGGATGACGAATACCAGCAGTTCCCGGGTACGCCGGCTGTCGGCCGGCAGGCCAGCCTCAGCGTCAGGTATGTGTGGTAGCGGCAACCCAGTTCAGCCAATCAGAAGTGACCTCATCCCGATTGATTTCGTTCAACATCTCGTGGCGGCCGCCGGCATAGATTTTCACTGCAAGCCGTTGGTGCGACGTCTGCGCGTAGTGCATTGCAAGCTGTGTCATGCCCTTGTCGCCGCCAACCGGGTCTGACTCTCCACCGGTGATCAGAATCGGCAGGTCTGAGGGAATTCGTGTGATCGCATGGTCGGATGAGAGTTCGAACAATCCGCCGAGCAAGTCAAGCCACAACGCGCAGCTGTAGGGCCCGCCGCACAAAGGGTCGGCGACGTATTTATCCACTTCAGTGCTGTCCCGCGATAGCCAGTCCAGCCCGGTCCTTGCGGGTGTGAACGGCTTGTTGAAATTGCCGAAGCCGAGTTGATCCAGCAACGCACTCTTGCCGCGAACGCCCAGCCGCCAGGCTTCAATTTGTGCCAGCAGTCTCGCAGGCGCCAATTGCAGTCTGGATGGCCATGTCGACGCACTCAGAATAATTGCCGACAGTTTCGAGCCGTAGTGCATTGCAAATGTCTGTGCAATGTAGGAGCCCATACTGTGGCCCAGGAGGACGATCGGTAAGTCCAGAAACTGCTCGCGAATGAAATCATGGACGAGTTCAGTATCGGAATTTACCTTGTACCAGCCTTCGGTATCCGCGAAGTGCCCGGGGTCATCATCGTGACCGCCATGTCCGCGATGGTCATGAACACAGACCGCGTAGCCACGCTCCGCGGCGGCGGCCGC
>Ga0255052_10002740_pt1 | contig 12537 bp, 9 predicted proteins | sample JV7_2_21_MG_FD_188632 | JGI IMG/M metagenome (GOLD analysis project Ga0255052, IMG submission 188632) | Seawater microbial communities from Jervis Inlet, British Columbia, Canada - JV7_2_21 | ecosystem: Environmental > Aquatic > Marine > Inlet | place: Canada: British Columbia | collected... | reverse complement strand
CGATGGATTGCGATTCTGTCCCAGCGCCATGTGTGATTTGGCATCGGGTATGCCGAATACGTAGCTTTCCGGGATGGTGTGATCGTTGTCGAAACTGCTGGATGTAATTTGCATCGGCTTCTCCCTCTGGTGAGCTTCGCTGGTTATTCGTGCCGGCGGTGGCGCAGCCCGGAATAGTCCAGGCTAGTGTAGTTGTGTCGGAACAGACGTCAATTCACCACTAGCCTCCCACTCGCGCACACGGACAAGCTGCTCGGCCAGTTGCGACTGAATGTCTGCGATGATAGCCCGATATCGCGGATCGTCGTGCAATGAAGCCAGGGAGTCGTTCGCTTCGGTGTTGATCCACCAGATGGATCGCCATCCGGCTGCAACGGCAGTGGCCAATGTACTAATGGCTTTCTCCCGGTCCCCCAGCAGAGCATAAATCTCGACATCGCTAATGCCAAAGCCACCGTACCCGAGCCGCGGCCTGGACCCAATGGCCAGGAGCGCTTTGTTCAATAAATTGTTGGCCTGTTCCTGTTCGCCGACTTTGATCAGCATGTTCGCGACTTCGATGGCCCAACCCCAGTTGGTGGCATTGACCTCGGGATCCTCGCCATCAACCAATTCCGGCTGTGCCGAGCGGTAGCGCCTCAGGGCGGCATCGCTGCGACCAGCCCGGTGGTCCGCATCGCGCAGCAGGCTAAGAGCCAACGAGTCGTTTGGTGACACCGCGAGCAGCTCCCTGGCGGCGGCGACAATTTCCTCCGGACCGCTTGTGTAGCGGGCCAGATGCGCGGCTGCCCACTTGGAGTCGATTTGCGTCGGCGCGAGCCGCATGGTCTCCCTCATCCAGTATTCCCCTGCCACCAGATCACCAAGGTCGAGATAGACCATGCCCAGCCAACGGGCATGGTCGGGATTGCCAGGATCCAGCTCGACAGCCTTGTGCAGCCAGCGAACGCCCTCGTCGAGCTGCGCGAAAACCTCCCAGTAAAGGTCCGCCATGATGGTGTAGGCACGGGGATAGTCGGGGTCGATCTCGATGATCCTCTGACATCCGGCCAGCGCGTCCTCGAAACGACCCAGCTCGTGATAGTCCTCTACCACGGCCATGTTGATCGGCGTCGACAGAGGATCCAGTCTCAGCGCCGTCTGATGCCGCTCCAGTGCCTCTTCCTGCCGGGCAAATCCCCATCTCAGCAGCAGCCCGTAGCCGTCGTAGGCAGGGGCGTAATTCGGGTTCAATTCCAGTGCCCTTTTGTAGGCTTGCTCGGCACCGGGGAAATCCTGTTGCCAGAACCGCACTGTTCCCAGGCTCGCATACGCCTCACCCAGCTGATCGTCCAGTTGCAGCGCACGCTCGACGGCAGGCCCGGCCTTTGCGAGGACCTCGCGGTCATTCAGTGCACCATAACGCCCGAGAAGGGCATAGGCATCCGCCAGGCCGACATAAGCCAGTCCGTACTCCGAATCGAGCCGGATGGCATCGAAATAATGTCCCACCGCTTCCTGCAGCGCGGCGCTTGTGCGGCGAGCCATCTTCTGACGACCGAGCAGGTAGGCGTCATAGGCGGCGAGGTTCTCTGTGGGATGCCGTTTAAGCCGCGCCTGCTCGCCGCCAAGCAAGGTCACCTTCAGTGCATCGACGACCTGTGTCGCGATCTCATCCTGAATGGCAAAAATGTCGCCAAATTCACGGTCAAAGGTCTTCGACCAAAGATGGAATCCGTCACTCGCATTGATAAGTTGGGCGGTGACCCGGATCGTGTTGCCCGCCTGCCTCACGCTGCCTTCCAGCACTGAACGCACACCGAGCTGAGCCGCTATGTCGGCCACAGTAATGTTCTTGTTTTTGAAATGAAAGGACGAGGTTCGGGCTGCAACATGCAGCTCAGAGATCTGCGCGAGGCGGTGCAACAATTCCTCGGACATCCCGTCACTAAAATACTCTTGTGCCTGGTCACCGCTCATGTTGACAAAAGGCAGGACAGCGATGGAATTTTTTGGCGCATCGATCAACGCGCCGGCAACAGCGGCATTGTCATCCACAGCGACGGCGGGATAGACAACGTAGAACAAGCCAGCACTGCCACCGATGAAAAGAAACACCGCCGCAAGGATGGTCAGCCTGCCCTTGACGCTAATAGGCTCGGTGGTGCGAATCCCGTCGAGTGTCAGATCGAAGTGCCACGCAAGTAGCATTGCAACCGGAAAACCGGCGATGAGCAGCGACGCGAGAAGTGCCCGGGACCATTCGGGAAAGCCATAGGCGGCCATCACGAAGCCGAGAATCTCTGTCCCGCCCCAAGCGACGGCTACATAAAGACCCGCCGCCGTAACAACCTGCCGATGGCGCAATTCCTCCAGCCAGTCACGCAACTTTCCCACTTGCCTGCCTCAAGTGTTTTGCCGATTGTATCAAGCAATACCACCATCGGTAGGACTATGGGCCGGTTTGCTTCGGCTGAGGGCAGACGAGTGGCTTTGTCGTGGGAGGGCGAAAAGGAGAACCAGAAGAAAGTCACAACCAACTGACAGTGGCGGCAACCGAGTGGGCCGGGCTCCCTTTTTTTGTTGTCAATCGTTGGCTGTGCTGCTGGATTTCAGCTCCAGCTAATCCAGCTACTCCAGGTCTCGGGTCGGCGAGCTCTCCTTAAGATAGGGCATGCGGGCCACCTCAAGAAAGCCGTCATCGCGATGATACGAAAAGTTGCCGAAATGCAGACCCACCAGACCTTCCTCATTGACGCCCAGAAACAGCCGATTTTGCCCGATTTCTGCCAGGGTCAACATCGACAAGCTGTTTAACTTTCTGACATGACCCAATGCACTGGCGTTTTGGAATTCGAGATCGGCAATCTCTCGTATCCGGTCTTTTGAGTTTGCCGTCGCTTTGGCGGGAGGCAACAGCTGCCAACGCGATGCGTACTTCAACTCTGTTAACGATGCGTCTTTGGAGACCGTCAGGACCGGTGGCGGTTCGCTGTCAGTGCCGGGGGACTTGGAATCATCAGCGAACCCTGCCGCCGGCAGCAGCATACTGATATTCAATAACACCATCCAACCGGCTTTGAGCATGAGGTGACTCCCTTGAATTCATGGAGGTATTCAGCAAGTCATTCGGGTCATGCAATTGATACTGTTATTCGTGGTGACAATCTGGCAGAAATCATCGCCACATTAGTTGGTCTGCGTCACACCTGCGATGTTTGATTGCGTCGGGAGTTGCGAAGGGTAACGGCATGGCAAAACAAATAAGAGTCAGTCATTCGTCTAATTATCGGTTATTAACCAAACACTTGTAGCCTATAGCTGATGTTCTGGATGAAGTGTCTTGGCGTAATTCTGATGTCAGGTGTCGACCCTGGGCATATACTGAGAAAATGGCAGAGTTCGTGGCAAGAGTTTGGAGATTGACATGACTGAGACAATAATCGGCACGGTTACCCACTACTACAATCACCTGCACGTGGCAGGTGTGGTGATCACCGCGGGCGAGCTACACAAGGGCGACACTATTCACGTCACGGGCCACACCTCGGACTTCGAGCAAAAGGTCGAATCGATGGAAATCGACCATGAGGCGGTAGATGTCGCCAAGCCGGGCGACCAGATCGGGCTTGTAGTGATTGAGCACGCCAGGGAAAATGATGCTGTTTATGTGGTGACCTGAGCCCGATTCAACTGAACCGTTGCCTGTCCTGCAGTCCCATAGAAACCAACAACAATGATTGACTCAGATCGCCTGTGGGCGATCTTCGGGCCTGCGGCCCGTTAATCCAGACTGGTACCCCGACCATGAGTCGAACATGGGACCCCCAGATTAGGAATCTGGTGCTCTATCCAGCTGAGCTACCGGGGCTAGTCGACCGCGATTCTAGCAAATATGGGCTGCAGGTAGTGATCGGCTCACCTGACTGGGTTGCCCGGTCTTTCATCAGGTCGAGAATGACCGCATAATTCGCCAATGAACGGAATTATCTTACGTACGTTGATCGCAATACTCGGCTTGTATCTGGCGTCCGCGATTGTGCCGGGAGTGCAGATTTCGGGTACTGGCAGCTTCATTCTGGCCGGCGTTCTCCTCGGGCTGGTCAACGCATTCGTCAGGCCAGTGGCATTTGTTCTGACCTTTCCATTTACACTCGTGACACTGGGATTGTTTCTGCTCGTACTCAACGCAGCAATGTTTGGCCTGGTTGCGGCGATGCTGGACAACTTCACCGTAGCGGGTTTTTGGGCGGCCATTCTTGGTGCGCTGATTGTCAGTATTACGACAACTGTCGCTTCGTGGTATATAGGTCCGAACGGTCGGTTTCAGGTCTATGTGATTCGTCGAGACTAACTTAATGGATGGTTCTGGACGCCTCGCAATTTGGCCGGCGATACGATTGGGGCAAAATGCCGGTACTTCATGATTGCGATGATCGACGGCTGCGCCTGATCCAGATACACATACACCTTGGCAGAGATGCCGCACTATTCCTTATGGAGAAGAAATTGTGAAGTACAACAATATATTGCTTATTGCCGCCGTCAGCGCCGGATTGATCGCATGTGGTAAAGAGCAGGCGCCAGTGGAGAGCGACGACCCGATATCATCGCCTGTCGCGGTTGAAGTTGGCGGTAGCGGATCCGCAGCGGAACAGGCATCCAGGCAAATCACGGATGAGTACCTGCGCGAGATTATCGCTAAGATTTCCGACGATAAATACGAAGGACGGGGCCCGGCAAGCCGAGGTGACGTCGCGGCTCGGAAATATCTTGCAGAGCAGCTTGCGGAGCTCGGTTTGGAGCCGGGCGCTGCTGATGGCAGCTGGGAGCAGGTGTTTGACCTGATGAGCGTGAACACAAATCAGCCAGATACGTGGACGTTCCAGGGTAGCGAAGATTCGCTGTCCGTAAAGCAATGGGATCAGTTCATAATCAACAGCGGCGTGCAACAAGAGCATGCCGAGGTTGTCGATGCCGAAGTTGTTTTTGTCGGTTACGGTATTCAGGCGCCGGAGTTTGGCTGGGACGATTTCAAAGGGGCTGATCTCAACGGCAAAGTATTGTTGATCATGAACAATGATCCGGATTGGGACCCGGATTTGTTCGCTGGCGAGACCAGGCTCTGGTATGGCCGTTGGGACTACAAGTACGAAACTGCTGCCATGCAGGGAGCAGCGGGTGCGATCATCATCCATACGCAACCATCGGCGGGTTATCCATTCCAGGTATTGCAGACATCGGGAACGGGCCCACAGTTTGAGCTGCCGGCGGGAGACGGTCCGCACATTCAATTTTCGGCATGGATGACAGAGAATGCGGCTTACGACTTGATTGCATTGGCGGACCTTGATCTCGACAAACTGCGAGAGGCGGCCTACAACCGCGATTTTGAGCCGGTCCCGCTGGGCATCCGGACGTCGATCGAGATGGATGTCGAAGTCGATATAGTGCAATCGGCGAACGTGCTCGGCCTGATTCCCGGCAGTGATGCGGAACTTGCAGACGAGGTCGTCGTTTTCACGGCACATCATGATCACTTGGGTATCGGAAAACCGAACGAGCAGGGCGATGCGATTTACAACGGCGCCATGGACAACGCAGCAGGGATTTCGCAGATCATGGCAATGGCCAGGGCTTTCAAGGCATTGCCGACTGCCCCGAGACGTTCAATCCTGATAGCGCTGGTTGCTGCTGAAGAGCAGGGCTTGCTGGGTTCGGAGTGGTACGCCCGGAACCCGACGTTTGCGCCGGGCAAGATCGCCGCGAACCTGAATTACGATGCAGGCAATATCTGGGGGCAGACCCACGATGTGACCTATGTCGGGATGGGCAAGACGTCGATCGACGAAATCGTCAAGCTGATTGCTGGTGAGCAGGGCCGCGTTGTTAAGCCGGACCAGTTTGCGGATCGTGGCTATTTCTATCGATCCGATCAGTTCAACTTTGCAAAAATCGGCGTACCGGCAATGTATGTCAAAGCGGGCACTGACTTCGTCGATCGTCCTGAAGGCTGGGGCGCGGCACAGGTGAATCAATACACTGATGCGAATTACCACCAGCCATCTGATGAGTATGACCCAAACTGGAACCTCGAGGGCATGATCAAAGATGCGCAACTCGGATTCTGGACTGGGCTGGCAATTGCAAATGCTGACGAGATGCCGGTCTGGAATTCCGGCGATGAATTCGAGGCAGTGCGTCTGGAGGCACTAGCGGCGGAGCAGGATTAGCCTGCTGCCGCCTTGGTGAAATATGCAGGCTGTCCGCTAGCGATCAGTTGACGAAGCAACGCATCGGTTTTTTAACATCGCCATTCGACGGCTACTTGACTGCCTGGCCATTGCGTACAAGCAGAACGTCGCATGGCAGATGGTCGAGAACCTGCTCAGCCGTACTGCCAACAATGCGCCTTTTCAGACTGGTTCTGGCAACCGCGCCCATGATGACAACATCGGCGTCATGAGTGCGGGCAAACGCAGGTAGAATTTCAGGCGTTCGTCCGGGCAACTGGTAAACGTCGTCCGATGGAATGGCATAATCCAGCGCAAGCGCATCGAGTTGGCGTTGGTGCGTGGTACGTATTTTCTTATCGAGATCGTCGATGGGTATTTTGATCGGATTGAGAGCCTCGGTCGCGAGAGAACCGATCTCGACGAGTCGTTGATACGTATGCAAGAGCAATAGATGACCATCACATTTTTCCGCCAACGCCTTGCCTGCCCCGACGATCTTCTGATCGATTGCGGCCTTTGGATCATGCCGGTGAGTCGGATCCACCGCGCCGACAATAATGGGCGGCTCTTTCCATTCGCCGGGTTTTACTAACCAGGTCGAAGTGTCGAGCTTGCGAATTAACCGCCAGTCCGTATAAGTGAACGTCGCCCTCTCCGCCGGCCTATGATAGGGCGTGCCCTTGACGACAAATTTCGGGTCGTTGTCGAGGGCTTTGGCGATAATCGCATCGCTGATTGGGCGCTCATACAGAATATTCGCCTCGATTCTAAGATCATTGGATGCAACGGAAGCGGCAATATCTCCGATGATCTGTTTCTGAGCGTCCTTAATGCTGTCAACAAACTTCTTCGCCTCGGTCGAGGCGATAAAGCTATTGCCAAGCAAGGTCAGCATCGGATCGCAAAGTAATAACTCGAGGTCGCAGCCATATCGAGTCGCGATCCAGACGGCTCGTCGTGCGACTTCATGCGGGAATGTATCTGGCTCAATAATAGCCAGTACAGTATCGCTCATCATGGTCTCCGTATTTTGGTTTGTCCGACGAACCCACGGTGCGATCAGCCGTGACGTCCTGTGCCCGCCCTTTGGCTGCAGCCTGGTTTATGGTCCTGAGCTCTGGTCAATGGCCGAAACGCGACGCGGGCCGCCAGATGTGTGTCTCATCGGCGGAGCCGGCAGCAAATCCCGTCGGCGCGCTGGGCCATAGGAAGTCTCTCATTGCCATCATGACCGGACCGGTTTCTTGTTAATAACCAACGCGGTGCGCAAACCGAGTTTACCGACGACAAAGGCCTAACGATATCCGTATGCAGCACCAATATTTTCGGCGAGTACCTACTGGAGACGTTCGGCGTACTTTTTCGGATTGGGTACACGTTTTCCTTATAATGGCGAGTATCAATTTGCAATGGGGCGAACGATGACGGGTACTCGAGTACAGTTGGTTATTGTTGTTTTTTTGCTGGCGTTACAGCCCGGCACCAGTGCCACCGCACAACAATTCCTTTCGGCATCAGAGCAGCAGCTGAATTCTATTATTGCGGAGTACTGGGACTTTCATCTCCAGGAAAACCCGACTGAAGCAACCCAAATCGGGATCAATGATTTCAATGACCGGATGCCGGTGGCTACCAGGGCCAATCAACTGCGACAGCAGGAGGCCGAGGGAAGTTTTCTGCGACGTACACTAGATATCGATCGAGATTCACTGAGCCAGGAAGGTCTCATCAACGCGGACGTATTCGAGTGGGTGTTGCAAGACTCGATCGGTGCCTACGAGCTCAATCTTTCGCGAATTCCCTTCAATACGTTTTCGGGGTTCTTCATGGAGGCGCTGACAGCGAGTAGCGGCGTGTCAATGAAGAGCGTCGAGGACTACGAAGACTATCTGGCCCGGCTAGCCGACATACCGCGCTACTTTGATGAAAATCTCGACAACATGCGGGTGGGCGTTCGCGAGGATTTTGTTTTGCCACAGGTCGTTGTCGGCGGCATCCTGCCAACTATACAAGCACAGCTAAAGGACGACCCGGCAAGTAGCAGCTTCTTTGATCCGTTCAGAGGCATGAGTGCCAGGGTCGCCGCCACTGAACAAGAACGGCTGCGGCAAGAGGCTCGTGACGTGATTGGTGGCAAGGTCATGCCTGCGTTTGCGGAGGTGTCGGCGTTTCTACAGGATGAATATCAGGCCTCAGAATCGATCGGTGCCGAACAGCTTGCTAACGGCAAGGACTTCTATGCCTTTCAGATCAAGAGATACACGACACTTGTTGGAGCTTCGGCTGAAGATATTCACGCAATCGGTCTGGCAGAGGTGGCGCGGATTAGGTTGGAAATGCTCGAGATAATTGAAGAACTTGGATATGACGGAGACTTCAGGTCATTTTCGAAATTTCTGCGTGGTGACGAAAGGTTTTACGCGAAATCAGAGGAGCAGCTTCTCAAAGAAGTCGCATACGTCGCGAAACGTATTGACCATCTGATGCCGGGCTTTTTCGGCAAGCTGCCGAGACAAAGTTACGGCATCGTTCCGGTACCAGCGGAGATCGCGCCAAACTATACAACTGGTGCGTATTACGGGGCACCGCCGGGTGGCAGTCACGGTGGTGAGTTCTGGGTGAATACGTATGGGCTGGATCAGCGGCCTCTGTATGAGATACCGGCACTAACCCTGCATGAAGCGGTACCAGGTCATCACCATCAAAATGCACTGGCACTGGAAATGCATGAAGTGCCGGACTTCCGTCGCAATCTTTACTTTAGCGCATTCGGCGAGGGGTGGGCGTTGTATGCCGAAAAACTCGGCGTGGAGATGGGCATTTACCAGACGCCCTACGAGAATTTTGGCCGCTTGAGTTACGAGATGTGGCGTGCGTGCAGGCTCGTGATCGATACCGGTATCCATTCGCAAGGCTGGACCCGACAGCAGGCTATCGACTATCTGACTGATAACACGTCGTTGTCGCTGTTGAATGCCAGATCAGAGGTTGATCGATACATTTCGTGGCCCGGGCAGGCGTTGGCCTACAAGCTCGGCGAGTTGAAGGTATGGCAGTTGCGCCATCGCGCCGAACAGAAATTGGGCGACTTGTTTGATCTGCGCGAGTTTCATGATGTCGTGCTCGGCAACGGTGCTCTGCCGATGGCAATGATGGAGGCCGTTGTCGATCGCTATATCGGCACCAGGTTAGCTGACTAGCGAGCCAGTGCAAAGAGTGAAGTTTCGAAGCCTGCTGATGATTCGCAATTGCACCCTGTTCATCGTTTTTGTGCTGGGTCCGGCGCTTGCATTGCCACAGACCAGCGTCGGCCAGGACGGGTTCATCGAGAGATTTAGAGACGACATAGCCGCGGACTTTCGTTTTCACTACAGTCGTGAGCCACTAACCAGAATGGCGATCGGTTTCGCTGTTGGTGGTGTCCTGGCGAATACCGGTGCGGACGAAGAGATCCAGCAGATGTTTCGCAACGATCTCAAGGGTGATCTGGGTGATGACCTGGCGAACTTCTTCACCGATGTCGGTGGTGCGGCCAAGCCCATTTACTCCTTTCCGGTTTACCTGACTGCAATGTGGCTCGGCCGAGGTAACGGCAACTCGGACACGGCCGTGGCGCGCTGGGGCGCGAACTCATTGCGTGCTGCGATTGTTGCCATGCCCCAAGTGGTCGTGCTGTCTCACGTCACAGGTGGTAACAAACCGGAAGCAGGGGAGCCAGGGTGGGATCCGTTCGAAAACGATCACGGCGTCAGCGGTCACTCGTATTTCGGCGCCGTGCCAGTCATCACGGCGGCCAGGCTGGCAGACAATAGCTGGGCCAGATTTGCTCTGTACGCGACCTCGACTTTACCTGGATTGGCCAGGATCTATGAAGACAAGCACTACTTTTCGCAGTCCTTGCTTGGCTGGTGGCTAGCCTACCTTGCAACGGAAACCGTAGAGCACACAAATCGAGAGCAGGTTCTTGAAACGCGTGTAATGCCGATCGCTTATGCGGACGGTGGCGGCGTCCAGATAACCTTTGGTTTCTAGCAGTCCGCAGAGAGAACCAGTCTTGGCGTTTTCAGCTTTGCCTATTGAGAAACCCGGGACGGAGTGATTTACGCAGGCAGCACGTCGCTTGTGACTTGCTCAGGCCGAATCAGGCCGACGGAATCGATTCAGAAACCCGCTCCTGTCTGCATCATCGCCGTCTTCATCTATGTCCGGTGGCAGACGCGCGTCCAGCGCTGCTTGTGTCTGCGTTAATGATGTATTGATCTGATCCTCGATCGACTCTGGTTGCTCGCCGCTCGTCGGTGTGGAGCTGGCAGCCACATCATCGGAAGAAACGACTGGTTTTACGGGTTCGACCGCCGGCCTATGGTTTTCGTTAAGCAAACGCACTGTTGCGAGTCTATGCAATGCCGTTGTGCTGAAGTCATCGGTGCCGTCCATCACGTCTACGATAGCTTCGGACTCAGCGACGGCCGCCGCGACCCCAGGAGCAGGCGGAGCATCTGCGGCTTCGTCGGCCACCAGTTGCGAGTTATCGTTGGCAGGTTCATCGGAGGGTTGGTCTGCAGCGACCATCGCGGCGACTCGTGCTGCGAGATCGCTAAAATCCTGGCCGAAAAGAGTCTCTGCCATCTCGTCATCGACGTCGTCAATCGTTTTGGCTTTCGCCAATTCGCTCGAGATCTTCTGCAATTCTGTGGCGGCCTTGTTCGGATGCTGTTCCGCCTCTCCAGGTGGTACTGGAGATATAAGTTCTTCCGGTTTCCTGGTTGTGGTTTTCACTTCTTCTGTTGCCGTCACTTCAGCCAGGTCACTGGTCGTTTTCTTCAGTATTTCAGTTGCCTCATCGATTTTTTCCTGAATCTCGCGATCAAGAGTTATTTCAGGGACCCGGCCGGGGGCTTGAGCTTCAATGTCCGGTGCTTTTTCGACCGGTACATCCGGTTCAGCTTCCGGTTCTTCGCCCAGGGTGACCGCCATTGCACGTTCGAGTTCATTGAGGTCAGGTCTGAGTTGAGCGAGTGTAGGGTCACGATCCCAGGCTGGAATTTCTTCCTTGTCCGCTACTGTTGCGCGCTCGATGTTGGCCGAAACCGCAGGCGTGGACTGTTCCGCTGAGTTCTCGCTCACGAGTGTTGGTACTGCGTCTTGCTTGATTGCGGATTTTAATTTGGCATTCGTTTCCGGATCTGGTGTCAGTTCGGGAATTGACTCCGCTTTGAGTTCTGCCGACGTCGGCATTGCTGCAAGCTCAGGCGCAAGAACCTCGAGATCCGGCAACGTGTCTTGAATCAGTTCGGGGCTCGGCTCATTTTTTTCGCTGTCGTTAACCGAGGATACCTGGGGAGCCACGGCACCGCTTGTGATCTCTGCTCTGGCTACGGGCCCTTTCACAGGCGTCGGATCGGTCGCACTTTGGGGTGCTGTGGTCGATTCCGTCAGTTGCATGGTCAGGCCGCATTCGTCTGCGACAAAATCTTTGATGAACGCCGCAGTGATGCAGTCCAGATTGTGATCAGCTGCTGACCCAAGAATCGTTTCAACGACATTGTTGGCGACTCTGGGAATTACTGCACTGAGTTGATGCAACAGTTTTGCAGTGCCATCGGCAAAAACACTGTCAAAGTCGCCACTGTCGAGATGGCAACAATGTTGGAGGTATGCGACTAGCTCAGTTTCGCCAAGCGGCAGGACTGACTGACGAAGTCGAATACGCTGATTCATCCGGGCCAGTCCCGGCGTCTTCATTTGTTCGTTGATGCCCGGTTCGCCCATCAGGACGATGTTCGCGCCGTCGGATACACCGGCATCTGCGGCAGTAAGAGCTTCGAGTTCGGACAACGCGTCTGAACCAATTCGTTTGGCGTCTTCCACGACGACAAAGACACGCGTACCTTTGTCCGAGAAGTCCTTCAGCAAGCGTCGAAATAGTGAGAATCGTTGCACTGTACCGGTCGGAGTTTGGCGGGTGCCAAGCTCGTTGAGCAGAAGTTCGAGCACCTCATCATGATCGAGTCGCATACGGCCGACCGTGACGACAATCCGGCTGTCACCAAGCGTGCTCAGCGCATGGGTTACAAGGGTTGTCTTGCCGACGCCGACCCGGCCCGTGACGGTGACAACAGCGTCGGGGCGATCCAGCGCCTTTCTTAACCCTGCCACTGTCCTGGTTGTCTGCGGACCGATAAACACGTCAGCCCCACTGGGATTGGCGCGGAAGGGTCGTTTTGTCAGGCCAAAATGTTGTTCGTCCATAGGGGTCCGATTTGCAGATACGAGGCCGCATAAGGCATGCAACCCGGATTAGTCGCTAGTCTGATCCCAA
>Ga0255052_10002739_pt1 | contig 12546 bp, 9 predicted proteins | sample JV7_2_21_MG_FD_188632 | JGI IMG/M metagenome (GOLD analysis project Ga0255052, IMG submission 188632) | Seawater microbial communities from Jervis Inlet, British Columbia, Canada - JV7_2_21 | ecosystem: Environmental > Aquatic > Marine > Inlet | place: Canada: British Columbia | collected... | reverse complement strand
CCGCACGAATCATCTCCATGTTCGTCGGAATCACTACCACTTCCAGGCCGTAGATCTGTTGGAACTCAAATGCCTCAGTGTCAGCCGTACCTGTCATGCCGGACAGATTGCTGTACAGGCGAAAGAAGTTCTGGAACGTAATCGATGCAACTGTCTGATTCTCGCTCTTGATTGAAACGCCTTCCTTGGCTTCGATGGCCTGGTGCAGACCATCGGACCAGCGACGCCCTGGCATCGTTCGGCCCGTGAACTCATCCACGATGACCACTTCGCCATCTTTGACGATGTAGTCCACATCCTTCTGAAAAATCACGTGAGCCCGCAAGGCGGCGTTCAAATGATGCAACAGGCGAATGTTGGCCGCGTCGTACAGGCTTTCGCCCTTTTCGAGCAGGCCCGCGCGCATCATCAGCATTTCGACTTGCTGGTGACCGTCCTCAGTCACATGAGCCTGCTTGGCCTTCTCGTCCCTGGTGTAGTGTCCACGCTTCACCAACTTGCAAATTGCTACCTTGGCGCTGTCGTCGACGAGTACAACGTCAGATTGTTGCGAGTCACCGATGTCGACAGCTTCGTCCAGACTCATCACATCGGATTGCTCGCCATTTTCCCCTGCAACCGTGACCGCCATACCGCGCTGATCATTAAGGCGGACCTTCTTGACGAAAATATCGTAGTTGGTTGCTCCCTCGGCCTCGAAATGCTCGTCAAGCTTCGGCACGAGTTTGTTGATCTGCGCATACAGGTCGGTGCTTGCCTCAGCCGGACCCGAAATAATCAACGGCGTGCGGGCCTCGTCGATCAGAATCGAGTCAACCTCATCGACAATCGCAAAGTTCAGTTTCCGCTGCGCCTTGTCCTCGATAGCGAAAGCCAGGTTGTCGCGAAGATAGTCGAAGCCGAGTTCATTGTTGGTTGCATAGGTGATGTCGCTGCCGTAGGCCTCACGTTTCTCTTCCTGCGTCTGGCCGCTCTTTGAAACGCCGACAGTCAGGCCCAGAAATTCGTATACCGGCCTCATCCAGTCAGCGTCGCGCTGCGCAAGGTATTCGTTGACGGTGACGATATGCACACCGTCACTACTAATCGCATTCAGGTAGGCCGGCAGCGTCGCGACAAGCGTCTTACCCTCACCGGTTCGCATTTCGGCGATGTTGCCGTCGTGCAAGACCATGCCACCAACCAACTGTACATCGAATGCACGCAGGCCCAGCGCGCGCAGGCCCGCTTCGCGAGCGACAGCGAAGGCCTCAGGGAGCAAATCCTCCAGCGTTTCTCCGCCACTGTAGCTCCGTCTGAATTCGTCAGTCTTGGCGCGTAAGCCGTCATCATCAAGCCCTTGTATGCCCTGTTCAAGAGCGTTGATCTTGTTGACGATTTTCGAGTATTGGCGCAAGAGTCGCTGGTTGCGACTGCCAAAAATCCTGGTCAAAAAGTTGGCCACCTGGGCTCCTGCAAGAGATTCAGTTTATTGCCCGACAGAAGCCGGGCAAGCAAAGCCCGCTATTCTATCTGAACTAGGCGCGGTCTCAATAACCAGGGTAGTCGCACAGCTATCGCGACGAGATACGCTAGACCAGATTAGGGCGATTTCCTCGATCACAAGGTGATCGGAAGGCAGATGATGTCTTGCTGGACCTATTTGGATGCTTCGCGGATGAAGTTCACGGGATTGACTCGCCGGCCATTCTTGAGCACCTCAAAGTGCAGATTCGGCCCGGTTGCGCGCCCCGTTTCTCCCATGTGCGCAACGGCCTGCCCTTTCTTAACCTCATCACCTACGACGACAAGATTTTCGAAATTGTGTGCGTAACGAGTGGAATAGCCATTGCCATGATTGATCTCGACCATGACGCCGTAGCCGTAACGGTTTGCCGACCACGTAACGACGCCATCCGCGACAGCCGCGACCTCGTCACCGAGCTTGCCGGCGAAATCTATACCAGTGTGATTCGCGGGCTTGCCTGTGAAGGGATCGGTACGCTTGCCAAAATATGAAGAGATCCAGCCTGAATTGACTGGCCGTCCCTGCGGGTATACGCGATCCTTGAGATTCTGCCCCATCAGAACGCCCTCGAGTACGCCAAGCTGCGCCTCGCGATTGTTCAACTGGTCGCCGAGCGATTGCATGGACTCGACCAGTTCCGGAATCGCAATGTTCGAACCAGTCGTAACGGGCTCTTCCGGGCCACCCAACGCCGGCGCCGAATCAAAATCGAACTCACCATCTTCAAGATCCGCCATGTCGGTCAGACGACGACCGAGGGCATCCAGGCGAATAATGCGGGCATTCATTTGTGCGATGCGAATCGCGAGAGCATCAAGCGTATCTTCATTGCCCTGTCGAATCGAATCGATGTTTTCACGTTGCAATTGCAGCTCGTCGGTCAAAGCTACAACTTCGTTCATACTGATACCGGAACCTGTCACGGTCGAGTACCAGCTGCCGCCTGCAAATCCAAGGATAGAAAGAACACCGGCACTGACGACAGCAACCACCCACACAGATAGGCCTGACAGGTTCAGTTGCCTGGGCTTTCCAAAGCCCTTGCCAAAAATGACTACATTCATCGAGTACGCCCCGGATGCGCTTGGTTCAACTTGTTGTTATTCATTGCTCCCTGCACTGAGCAGCCGGCATATTGCCACCTGGGGCAACAGCCTGGAGTTGTAATTCTGCGCTCAATATTCACGTCGGTAGCCCCGCTGTCTTAGGACCAAGTCCCTTAGACCGGTGGTTTTGCGACCCCGCTTTTCAGCGAGTTTGCCTTTGTCAGAAGCAACAATATGCATAATGTCGAATTTTAATACAAGATAAGGCCTCTCGAAGGGTGACCTGGGTCCCCGGAACTTGCTCAAAATTGCCAACTGCGTCACATTTTTATGCCCTTCAAACGCCTCCAAAATCTGCTAAATCCCAATGATGACGGGGAGTTAGGCAATATCATCCGCCACGCGCAGGATATGGGCGATCTCATTCAAGTATTACAAGAGGCTTTACCCGGAGAATCGCAAGGAAGCATTATTGCGGCAAGTATTCGCGACAATGGCGAACTTGTCGTTCTGGCCAGTTCTTCGGCCTGGGCGGCCAAATTGCGTTTTGACGTGGAATGCCTGATGCAAGCAGCTCGCAATTCCGGAGCAGAGGTTTCGACCTGCAAAGTCCGTGTTAATCGCGGCAGCTAGCTGTCAGGAATGAGATTGGATCATGCGTAAGCAGGTGCCGCGTAAGAGATCGGCGCTTCTTGTGAATCTTCGAAAGTAACTTCGTCCCATGCGGACTGCTCTTCGAGCAACGCTCGCAACAACTTGTTGTTGAGATCGTGACCCGACTTGTAAGCGCGAAATTCTCCAATCACACAATGGCCGAGAAGGTAGATGTCACCAATTGCATCGAGAATCTTGTGAATAACGAACTCGTTTGCGTAGCGCAGGCCGTCCTCATTCAGAATTCGATAGTCATCAAGAACGATCGCGTTGTCCATGCTGCCGCCGAGCGTCAGATTGCGTTCACGTAGCGCCTCGACGTCGCGCAGAAAACAAAATGTCCGTGCCCGGCTGACTTCCTTGAGGAATGACGTTGACGAAAAGTCTATTGTCGCGTCCTGCTTCAGCTTGTTAAATACCGGGTGATTGAAAAATACCTCGAAGCTGACTTTGAAGCCATTAAACGGTACCAGTTCGGCCCATTTGTCGCCGTCCTCGACACGCACCTTACGTTTGATGCGTATGAATTTCTTCGCAACATGTTGTTCTTCGATGCCGGCAGATTGCAACAGAAAAACGAACGGACCTGCGCTGCCATCCATGATGGGTACTTCCGGTGCTGACAAATCAACGTGAATATTGTCAATACCGAGACCGGCGAGCGCCGACATTAAATGCTCGACGGTTGCTACCTTGACCCCATCTTGCACAAGAGTCGTACCCAGCATGGTCTCACCGACCAGCCGCGCATCCGCCTTGATGTCCATTGGATGATCAAGATCGACACGTCGAAAGGTGATTCCCGAGTTTTCCGCGGCCGGGCGAAGCGTCATATAGACCTTCTCGCCGGTGTGCAGCCCGACTCCGGTTGCCCGGATGGTTGTCTTAAGTGTTCGTTGTCGCAGCATGGACAAAATCAAGGTTCCGCAGATTTCGGCCGCAAGATTATCACATCTTGGAAAAACATCAAAAATTCAATCTCTTAGAGAGGCTGCGTGAAGTGTTGTACGAGATGCCGGAGTCGGCAGGCAGGAAGAGGCCGGCCCGGGTCACCCGGGCCGGCAAGCGGAGTTTTTTCTCTGACGGTGTTCTTCTCTTCAGTCGGCCTGACGTCGCAGGAAGGCTGGAATATCCAGCAACTCTTCCTGCAGCCCGCCATCTTCGAGTCCGTCGCCAACTGCGCGCTTTCTTTGCACTGTCGGTTTGTCGAGGCCGTGGTAGTTCGGTTCTGCGGACGCGGTCGGACGGCGCACAATGCGCATCGGCGACTCGGCATTTGCAGCGCTGTGCCCGAGCCCGGTTGCGACGACGGTTACGCGTATTTTGTCCGTCATGTCCGGGTCGATCACGGTACCGACAACTACAGTCGCATCCGCCGATGCGAATTCCTTGATCGTATTACCCACTTCCTGGAATTCGCCTATCGACAGATCCACGCCCGCCGTGACGTTGGCGAGGATACCATTCGCTCCGGCAAGATTGATGTCTTCGAGCAGCGGGCTGGAAATGGCCGCCTCTGCCGCTTCGCGTGCACGATCTTCGCCAGAAGCCTCTCCCGATCCCATCATTGCCATGCCCATTTCTGCCATGACGGTTTTGACATCAGCAAAGTCGACATTAATCAGACCAGGCCGCGTAATCAGTTCCGCGATACCCTGCACCGCGCCTTGCAACACCTGATTCGCCGAACGGAAAGCATCAAGGAGCGTCGTTTCACCGCCAAGCACGGCCAGCAATTTTTCATTCGGAATCGTGATGAGCGAATCAACGTGTTTACCGAGTTCAGCAATGCCATGCTCCGCAATCGTCATCCGTTTGCTGCCTTCCATCTGAAATGGCTTGGTCACGACGGCCACCGTCAGGATTCCCAGTTCTTTCGCAACCTGAGCAACAATGGGTGTAGCACCTGTGCCAGTACCACCACCCATTCCGGCCGTTATGAACAGCATATCGGCACCTTCGATGGCCTCATGAATCCGGTCACGATCCTCCATTGCTGCCTGACGGCCAACATCTGGGTCGGCCCCTGCACCCAATCCTTTTGTAATATTGCAACCGATTTGTAGCGCCGTCCGTACACGAGCGCTTTTCAGCGCTTGCGCATCGGTGTTGGCGCAAATGAATTCGACACCATCAATTCCGGCATCGACCATGTGAGCAACGGCATTACCACCACCGCCACCGACGCCGATGACCTTGATGATCGCGCTCTGGCTATGCGCATCCATTAGTTCAAACATTTATTCTTCCTCCGCTTTTCGACCTCTTAATGGGCAAACATCGTTCCCCGTCATTATTTCCTTGCGATGATTTGCAGGAACTCCTAAAACTGTCCACCGAACCAGCCCTTCATTCGACCCCAGATATCGTTCAGGTTGTGGCTGACTGGCGTAGCACGCGTATTGCGACGTGTAAGACTTTCATGTCCATAAAAAAGCAAACCCACGCCTGTTGCGTGAATCGGATTCCGCACAACATCCATCAGACCCTCGATGTACTGCGGTGAACCGAGCCGCACTGGCATGTGAAATACTTCTTCGGCGAGTTCAACGGCACCTTCCATCTTTGAACTGCCGCCCGTAATCACAATGCCGGCCGCAACCAGTTCTTCAAACCCGGATCGGCGTAATTCATCACGAATGAGGCCGAATAGTTCTTCGTATCGAGGCTCGACGATTTCGGCGAGCGTCTGTCGCGCAAGCCGCCGTGGTGGCCGCTCGCCGACGCTTGGAACCTCTATCGTCTCGTCGGGATTGGCAAGCTGTGACAATGCGCAGGCGTATTTGATCTTGATTTCCTCGGCGTACTGCGTTGGTGTACGCATCGAAACCGCAATGTCGTTCGTCACCTGGTCGCCTGCTATCGGAATGACGGCCGTATGCTGTATCGCGCCGCCAAGAAATACAGCGAGGTCCGTTGTTCCACCACCGATGTCGATGATGCAGGAACCCAGTTCTTTCTCGTCATCGGTCAGTACCGAGTAACTGGACGCAAGCTGTTCGAGGACGATGTCGTCCACCTCGAGCCCACAACGTTGCACACACTTGACGATATTCTGTGCGGCGCTCTCCGCACCGGTCACCATGTGTACCTTCGCCTCAAGGCGTACTCCAGACATGCCGATTGGCTCACGAATACCTCCCTGGTTATCGATCAGGAACTCCTGCGGCAGGATGTGCAGGATTTTCTGATCAGCAGGGATAGCGACCGCGCGTGCCGCGTCGATGACACGATCTACATCACTCGCACTCACTTCCTTATCGCGTATCGCGACGATGCCATGGGAATTGAGGCTGCGAACGTGGCTACCGGCAATGCCGGTATACACAGAGTGAATATCACAGCCGGCCATGAGTTCGGCTTCCTCAACCGCCCGTTGAATCGAGCTCACCGTCGACTCGATGTTGACTACAACTCCCTTCTTCAGACCGCGGGACGGCTGCGAGCCAATGCCGACAACTTCTATCCTGCCATCTTCGTTGATCTCACCAACAATCGCGACGACCTTGGACGTTCCAATGTCAAGACCAACGATTAGATTCTTGTCTGCGCGCTTGGACATTCAGCGATCACCTCGTAACGCGAGCATTGCATCGATTTTTTCATCCGGGTCATCTACCGGTGTGCGTGATCCGTTTTTCCAGCCAATCGTAAATCCGTTGCTGTAGCGCATGTCGACGTATTCAATTTCAGTTGCACGCCCTGTGATGATGTCCGCGACGATGTCGAGGAACAGCTCAGTTCGGGCATCGACGTCGCGGCGTCCAAGCCGCACTTCAACACCGTTGTGCAGCGTCATGTCCCAGGCGCCGCGTGGATCAAGCTGCACCTGACGCAAATCCAGCCCGACCGGTATCAGCCGGTCACGAACTTTGAGGTAGAGTTGTGCAACATCAGCCGAACGATTTTCCGGTCCGCTGAGCCGTGGCAATTCCGCCGGGATATGTCTGGCGTTGGTGACGAACAACTCACCGCGTACGTTCAGCAGGCCGTGCTCGCTCCAGATCGCCGCCGGTACCTGCTCGGTGACCGTGATGCAAAGCCGGCTTGGCCAGCGCCTCGCGACCGTCGCCTGATCGATCCAGGGCAGCCCGACAATCTGGCGTTGTATGCCACCAAGGTTCGCGCTAACAAAACCATCCTTGAGTTCATCGCTGATCGCTTCTTCAATCTGCAATGCAGTGACACGCTGAAACGGGCCATTGATCTCAATGGAGCGAATGGGGCGGTCAAGCATGCTTGCGCTGACCAGATAGGTGCCGATAACCGCGCCCAGTGCAATGAGTGGCGAAACAATGCGCGCCACCCGAATTGTTGGTATACGGAATCGTGGTGCTTTGCTTGGCTTTCTGCGCCGTGCCTGTTTACGCGTCATTGGCTGCCACCTCGATCTGCATTGACCGCAAGTGTTCGCTAACGCTTGTTTCCAGAATGCGCCAGCAAAGTTCTGCAAAATCGATGCCTGCTCTTTTTGCCGCCATCGGCACGAGACTGTGACTCGTCATGCCCGGAATTGTGTTGACCTCCAATACTTGCGGCTGACCGTCATCGCCGGCCATGAAGTCGACCCGACCCCAACCCGAGCAACCCACTTCATTGAACGCGGCAAGCGCCAGCCTGGCGTAGAGCGCCTCGACCTCGGCATCCTCTGTCCCAGGGCAGTGGTACTCGGTGCGATCGGATTCATATTTCGCGCGATAGTCATAGAACACACGCGGCGTCTCGATTCGAATAGTTGGCAGAGCCGCACCCTGCAAAATACTTACGGTGTACTCATCGCCGACAATGCAACGCTCAGCAATCGCGACTCTGCCAAAGCCAAGTGCGAGATCGACGGCATCGGCAAGTTCATCGTGCTCGAACACTTTGGACATGCCCACGCTTGAACCCTGCCCTGCTGGCTTTAACACCAGCGGATAAGCAAGCGACTCGGCAGCGAGCACGGCGTCTGCCTTGTGACGAATGACGGCATATTCCGGCGTTGGAATACCGGCAGACTCAAATAGGTGCTTACTGCGGACCTTGTCCATAGCCAGTGCCGAGGCCATAACGCCACTACCGGTGTAGGGCGTGTCTATCCATTGCAGCGCACCCTGCAACGAGCCGTCCTCGCCGCCTGTGCCGTGCAAGGCAATCCAGACACGATCAAAGCCGGCCGACGCGAACTCGACAATACTTTTCTGTGCTGGATCCCATGGGTGTGCATCAATGCCGCGCGACAATAACGCCTTGAGCACGGCAGACCCTGTATCCAGTGATACCTCGCGCTCTGCGGAGTTGCCGCCGAGCATCACCGCGACGCGACCAAAGTCACGCGCTTCGTCGATAACAAACCGCTCTTCACCTACGGTCGCCACGCGGCTCATCGCGCTACCTCACCGACAATGCGTACTTCGTGAATCAATCTGATGCCGTGCATTTCGACGACGGTCCGGCGCACGTGCTCGATCAACTCCTCGACATCCGTCGCTGTCGCGTCGTCTCTGTTGATGATGAAGTTAGCGTGCTTCTTGGAAACCTCCGCACCACCGATCGAAAAGCCCTTCAATCCGGCGACCTCGATGAGCCGCGCCGCGTGATCGCCAGGCGGATTGCGAAATACGGACCCGCAACTCGGCAGCCCAAGCGGTTGTGTCGCCTTGCGCCGCTCGAGCATGTCATTCATTGCATCTATGCTCGGTGACACTTCCGGGTCAAAGCGAAACGTTGCTTCGATAAACCATTCGTCGCTCGGCCCGGTAACACTTCGGTAACCGACCGAATACTCGCCAGGCGCACGTTCGTTAATGACTCCTGAACGATCGATCGTGCGTACCGATTTCACGCGTTCCCATGTCTCGCCACCGTGTGCCCCTGCATTCATTGCAAGCGCGCCGCCGACGGTGCCCGGGATTCCAGCGAAGAATTCAGAAGGCCCAATGCCCCAGCGAATGCATTGTCTTGCGAGCTGCGTGCACGGCAATCCACCGCCAGCACGTACGGCGTAGTGTTCGATACGTTCGAGATTCTTGAGTATGCGCGATGCAGAAACGACGACACCGGGGATTCCACCGTCGCGAACCAGCAGATTGCTGCCAACCCCAAACCAGAAAACGGGGATAGAAGGATGCAACTCGTGCAGAAATTCCGACAGGTCTTCAAGACTGGACGGTATGAAGAATGTTTCGGCCGGGCCGCCCACGCGCCATGACGTATGCTTGCTCATGGGCTCATTGAGCCTGATCTCACCGCGTACACTGCTTTGTTCTGCGGCCATCATGAGTGCACCGTGAGTGCCGGCTTCTTGCGCAGGAGGTCGGGCAGCGTGGCCGCATAAGCGCCGATATCGCCTGCCCCCATCATCAGTACGAGATCACCCTCTGCAATGACGCTTTCGAGTACTGGCTGCAAATCGTCGAGCGCTTCGACAAAGACAGGCTCCACCGCACCACGAGTACGAACTGCTCGCGCAATCGCGCGGCCATCGGCACCCGCAATAGGCTCTTCACCCGCCGCGTAAACATCGAGAACGATCGCCACATCGGCTTCGGACAGCACCGTCGCGAAATCGTCCATCAGATCACGAGTCCGTGAATAACGGTGTGGCTGAAACACAAGCACGACACGGCGATCCGGCCAACCTGTGCGCGCGGCCGACAGCGTCGCAGCAATCTCCGTTGGGTGATGTCCGTAGTCATCGACGAGCATTATTTTGCCCGCCACTGTTTCGATGTCGCCGAGCTTTTGGAAGCGACGGTCGATGCCTTCAAATCTCTTGAGTGCACTAACGACTGCATCGTCAGTAATTTGTAATTCGTCAGCCACCGCGATGGCGGCGAGCGCATTGCGAACGTTGTGCATGCCCGGCAATTGCAAAGCGATATGCAGAGCGTCGCGATCGCCAGGGCGCACGACATCGAATTTCGTCGACCCCTGCAGAAATTCGATGTTCTCGGCACGCACATCGGCCTCTGAGTGGATGCCGTAGGTCACAACCGACCTGCCGATACTGGCCAGAACTTCGTTGACACCCGGATCATCGGTACAAACAACGGCGAGGCCGTAGAATGGCAGATTGTGCAGAAACTCCACGAAGCCCTGGCGTAATTTCTCCATGTCACCGTCGTAGGTCGACATGTGATCAGCATCAATGTTCGTCACGACCGCGAGCATTGGATTCAGGTGCACAAATGACGCATCACTCTCGTCGGCTTCGGCCACCAGGTAGTCACCCTTACCAAGCCGCGCGTTGGCGTCCGCGCTTTTTAGTCGACCGCCAATGACGAAGGTGGGATCGAGCCCACCTTCAGCCAGCACACTTGCCACAAGACTCGTGGTCGTCGTCTTGCCGTGTGTTCCGGCGACGGCAATCGAATAACGGAAACGCATTAGTTCCGCCAGCATTTCCGCACGTTGCACGACTGGCATCAGACGCTCGCGTGCTGTAGCCACTTCAGGGTTGGTTTCATCGACCGCGCTGGAAACCACCACGGCATCGGCGTTCTCGATATTTTCGGCAGCGTGGCCGATGAATACGGTGGCGCCCTGACCCTCAAGGCGCCGTGTCTGTTTGTTGGGTTTCAGGTCCGAACCTTGCACCTCGTAGCCGAGACTCAACATGACCTCGGCGATACCGGACATACCGGAGCCACCGATGCCGACGAAGTGCACACAGTGAATTCGACGCATTTGCTTGATCATGCGCGTCCCCCTGCTCCCGCCTGTTCGAGGCAGAGCTCAGTGATACGCGTTAGCGCGCTCGGTTTGTCCAATCCATGCGCTGCTTCAGCCTTGGCCTGCAAGTCTTGCCGCGTCGACAACCAGTCACGCAGTTGTCCAGCCAGGACCTCAGCGCTCAACATGCTTTCATCGATAATCACCGCAGCACCCGCGTCGGCCATCGGCCGTGCGTTAGCAGTTTGATGGTCATCGACAGCCGCTGGATAGGGCACAAATAACGCAGGCAATCCAACCGCACAGAGCTCGGCGACGGTCAGCGCGCCAGCCCGGCAAACGACGAGATCGGCCCAGGCGTATGTTGGCGCCATGTCATCGATAAACGGCTTGAGGTCAACTTCGACGCCGTGTTCCTGGTAAGCGTCCCGCGTCATATCGAGCGTCCGGCTGCCGCACTGGTGGCGAACGACGGGTCGCTCTTCGGCAGGCAACTTGGATAACGCTTCCGGTACCGTAAGGTTCAGTGCCAGCGCTCCTTGACTGCCGCCCAGGACGAGAAGACGCAGCGGACCCTGGCGATCGACGTAACGCTCAGAGGGAGGCGGCACCGCAGCTATGTCCTCGCGAACCGGGTTACCCACGGTGATCGCTTTGACACTGGCGTTAAAACTGCCCGGGAAGGCTTGCAGCACAACCCGGGCAAGACGCGCCAGAAGACGGTTTGTAAGGCCGGCGGCCGCATTCTGCTCGTGGATCACGAGCGGCCGACAGGTAAGCCAGGCGGCAAGGCCGCCGGGGCCTGATACGAAGCCACCCATGCCGAGTACAGCAGCGGGTCGACGACGCAGAATGACACTGAGCGCCTGCAACAACGCCCATGTCAGTTGAAAAGGTGCAATGAATAGCGCGGCGACACCTTTGCGCCGCAGTCCTTTGACGCTGATCCATTCGATATCAATGCCGGCGGCCGGGACCACTTGCGATTCGAGACCGCGATGCGTACCCAGCCACACGATATTCTGCGAATGCGTTTCGAGTGCCTGCGCAACCGCGAGCGCCGGGTACACATGACCACCTGTGCCACCCGCCATCACCAGAATAGGTCGATTCATCGGCCGGCCACTCATCTCTTACGCCTCCGCCTACGGTTGACCGGTTTTGCGTCGACCATGAGCTCATGATGAATTCGTAGCAGCAAGCCAATTGCGATCATCGCAGTGATCAGGCTGCTGCGGCCATAACTGATCAACGGCAGCGTCAGCCCTTTGGTCGGTAACATTCCCATGTTGACGCCGACATTGATGAACGCCTGCAACCCCAGCCAGGTACCAAGGCCCATCGCAAGATAGGCCTCGAAAAACCTCTCGGAGTTCGCCGCGCGCATCGCGAGTTTGAAAACGCGCCAGAGAAGTGCCATGAACAGCGCGATCAACACGAGCGAACCCAAGAGGCCGAATTCTTCAGCAAATACAGCGAACACGAAGTCCGTGTGCGCTTCGGGCAGGTAAAAGAGTTTCTGTACGCTATCGCCAAGGCCGACACCAAACCACTCTCCGCGACCGATGGCGATCAGCGATTGCGTCAACTGAAAACCCGAATCGAAAGGGTCTGCCCACGGGTCGAGAAAACCGGTCAGGCGATTCATCCGATAGGGCTTTGTGACTGCCAGCATGACCATCGCAA
>Ga0255052_10002738_pt1 | contig 12547 bp, 11 predicted proteins | sample JV7_2_21_MG_FD_188632 | JGI IMG/M metagenome (GOLD analysis project Ga0255052, IMG submission 188632) | Seawater microbial communities from Jervis Inlet, British Columbia, Canada - JV7_2_21 | ecosystem: Environmental > Aquatic > Marine > Inlet | place: Canada: British Columbia | collected... | reverse complement strand
TCTGCTTTCTGCGGGGCGGATTACAAATCCGTTGGCAGGTCATTAAAGGTACATTTTAGGCGTCACTTTGCCGGGCAGCAAGTGCTTATGGTGACAGACTTCGTCAACAGTGATTCGCGCACCAGTAACCCGCCTGCACCGGGCATACGCCCAAGCTGCTCCGCATCCTGTCGGGAAAGATCAACGCGCAGTAGCCAATGCCCGTCTTCGGATATCTTTTCCTCGGAAACCGCGCCGAGATCAAACAATTGCGAACGCAATTTTGCATGCTTGCCGGCGAGATTCATCCAGGCCTGGATACGCCCGCCCTTGAGACGCAGCGCCACGGCTTCTTTCAGTTCGGTCAACCCTGATTCCTTCAATGCAGATACATCCACCCGGTCCACCAGGCCTTTTGCATCGAGATGCGTTGCCGCCTGGCGGTCGGCCAGGTCTATCTTGTTGAATACGCGTATGACCGGGATGTGACCGGCACTGACACTCTTCAGCACGGCTTCAACATCATGCTCCCGTTGCTGGTGGAAGGGATCGGATGCGTCAATGACATGCAGTAACAGGTCGGCTTCCCGGGTCTCCTGCAAGGTCGCGTGAAAAGCGGCAACCAGTTCATGCGGCAGGTTGCTGACAAAGCCCACCGTATCGGCCAGTAACACATTGCCGGTCGGGACATTGGGCAACTGCCTGACCGTGGGGTCCAGGGTGGCAAACTGCATGTCCTGTGTATCTACGTTCGATTCGGTCAGTGCATTGAAAAGTGTCGATTTGCCTGCGTTGGTGTAACCCACAAGGGCCACGGTGAATACGTGTGCGCGCTCGCGTCTGCGGCGGCTTTGCGCCCGCTGCCGGCGGACTTTTTCGAGTCGTTCTTTAAGATACCGGATCCGTTGTCCGATCAACCGGCGGTCGGTTTCCAACTGGGTTTCACCCGGCCCCCTCAGGCCGATACCGCCTTTCTGACGTTCAAGGTGGGTCCAACCCCTGACCAGCCGGGTTGAGATGTGCCGCAACTGGGCCAGTTCGACCTGTAATTTACCCTCGTGGGAACGTGCGCGTTGCGCGAAAATATCCAGTATCAGCGTCGTCCGGTCCAGCACCCGGCACGCACACCGTTTTTCGATATTGCGTTCCTGGATCGCCGACAGCGGGCAACTGGCCAACACCAGGTCGGCTCCGCTGGCGGAAACCTGTTCAGCCACCTCATCAATTTTTCCGCGACCCACGAAATACCGCGCGTCCGGACGTTCACGCGGCGCATTTAATACCGCTGCAATTTTAACCCCGGCCGAACGGCACAACTCCTGGAATTCATCCAGTATTTCCGGGCCAGTACCCGCAAAAACCGGATGCAGTACGACGGCGAGGTTGCCCCGCCCGGCCCGTTCAAACAAGCCCGGAAGTCCTTGACCTACTCTTCTTCCTCGTCATATACGCTGACGTTCCTCGCAGGTACTACGGTTGAGATGGCGTGCTTGTAAATCATCTGACTGACTGAATTCTTGAGTAATACTACAAACTGGTCGAATGATTCGACCTGGCCCTGCAGCTTGATTCCGTTTACCAGGTAGATGGCAACCGGGACGCGTTCTCGACGCAATGCGTTCAGGAATGGTTCTTGTAATGATTGACCCTTTGACATAGCTGTTCCTCCTAATCTTTTTATAATGTCCGACTGGTCACGGAACAGATTACATGGGTACGAAAGTATTACGCTTCAAGGAAATGCCCCAGCGTTTCTACTACCTCTTCCCGCACGCCATCTGTTTGTAAATTATACCATATGCCTGCCCGTTCCCGCCGCAACCAGGTTAACTGGCGTTTTGCAAGTTGCCTGGTCGCCGCGATGGTTTTTTCCCGCATCTGTTCAAAGCTGCAATTACCATCCAGCCAGTCCCAGGCCTGACGGTAACCCACCGCCCGCATCGAGGGCATATTGGCCTGTAAATCAGACCGTGAATAAAGCACTTTCATTTCATCGATAAACCCGGCTTCCAGCATTAACTCAAAGCGTTGCTCGATTCGCTGATGCAATACCTGACGGGGTTCCGGGGCGATGATGATTTTGTGGATTCGATACGCCAGTGCGTTTCCAGCCGATAACTCCTGCAATTCACTCATGGGTCTGCCACTGATACTGATCACTTCCAGGGCTCGCTGAATCCGTTGTGGATCGCCCGGGTGGATTCGTGATGCGGCGCGGGGGTCCTTGCGGGCCAATTCCCGGTGCATGGCCGGCCACCCGATATCGGCAGCCTGTTGTTCAAGTTGTTCCCTGACCTGGGCATCGGCCGCCGGAAGGTCCGAAAGGCCATGCTCGAGCGCGCGGAAATACAGCATTGTTCCACCCACCAGCAGTGGTATCCTGCCGGTCGCCGTGATGATTTTCATTTCACGTCGAGCGTCGTCGCAGAAATCCGCTGCCGAATAACTTTGGCAAGGCTCGCGGATATCAACCAGGCGGTGGGGTGTCTTTTGCAGGGTTTCCGCATTGGGCTTGGCGGTGCCGATATCCATACCGCGGTAAACCAGCGCCGAATCCACACTGATTATTTCAAGTGGAAAGTGCTGACAAAGCTGCACCGCCAAACCGGTCTTGCCGGCGGCTGTGGGCCCCATCAGGAATATGGCGGGGGGAAGTGGTTTAGCCCGCATGGTGTGCCTGTGTCCCGGCCCTATCGCCCACGCAGAAACAGACGGTCCAGGCTCTGCATGTCCAGTTGAATCCAGGTGGGTCTGCCGTGGTTACATTGCGCCGCGCGCTCGGTCCTTTCCATGTCCCGTAGCAGGGCATTCATTTCAGCGATATTTAGCTGCCGGTTGGCGCGCACCGAACCATGGCAAGCCATCGAGGACAGGATTTCATCCATTTCCGATTCGATTTTCAGACTCTCTCCGTCGGCGGCCAACTCCGCCAGCACATCCTGCAGCAGGCGGGTCATATCAGCGAGTTGCAGCAATGTCGGCACTTTTCTGACCACCACGGTCTGCGGACCCGAACGGTCACAACTGATCCCCAGTATTTCGAGGCTGGGGGTGTGTTCCTCCACCATATCCGCTTCACGCTCACTGACGTGCACAGTCACCGGCACCAGCAGGCTCTGGCTGTGTATGCCGCTCTCCTGCAACCCGGTCTTCAGGCGTTCATAGGTGATGCGCTCATGCGCTGCATGCATGTCCACCAGCACCAGACCGTTCTGGTTTTGCGCCAGAATGTAGACCCCGTGTAATTGTGCCAGGGCAAAACCCAATGGTGGGAACTCTTCCGGTAGCTCAGCCGGGGCCGAACCGGCTAACCCGGTATTGACGTGACCAGGTGACGCCACCAGTTGCGCGTAGCCCCGCACCTGCTCAGCCACGCTGATTGGCATGGCGTGCTGACTCGCTGTCCACGCAGTGGATTGCCCGGCTGCAGCAGGATCACGTAGTTCCGTTCCCGGGCGTAATGCGCCGGTGCCAACACCCGTTCCGGCCAGCGAGCGATTGAGTGTGGCGTACAGAAAATCATGCACCATACGGGAATCCCGGAACCGGACTTCATGTTTTTGCGGATGAACATTGACATCCACCCCTCTTGCAGGCAAATCGAGAAACAACACAAATGCGGGGTGACGGCCATGGTAGAGCACATCGCGAAAAGCCTGCCGTATGGCGTGCGCGACCAGGCGGTCACGTACGACCCGGCCATTAACAAAAAAGTACTGCCGGTCTGCCTGGGAGCGGTTGTAACGGGGTTCCGCCACCCACCCACGGAGGCCAAGGGGGCCCCGTTGTTCATTGATACGCAGTTTATGCTCAAGAAATTCCTTGCCAACCACGGCTTCCAGACGGGTCTCCATTTCAGAATCAGAACTCACCGGTGTAAAGCGGCGGACCATTCGATTGTTATGCTGTAACTGGAACCCGACCTCTGGACGCGCCAGCGCAAAGCGCTTGAGTAATTCATCCACGTGCGCGAACTCGGTGCGGTCGGTGCGGAGAAATTTACGCCTCGCCGGTACGTTATAAAACAGATCGCGCAGTTCGACCTGGGTACCGGTTCCACCTGGCGCCGGAATGGTCTCCCCGATTTCACCATTGGATACCTTAATCTGCCACCCATGCGCCGCATCTGCGGTTCGGGAGGCGATCGTCATCCGGCTGACCGAGGCCATGCTGGGCAGCGCCTCGCCCCTGAAGCCCATGGACCTGACCTCTTCGAGTTCCTCCAGCGAGGCAATTTTGCTGGTCGCGTGGCGAGCCAGCGCCAGCGGAAGTTCATCCGTGGAAATACCACAACCATCATCAATCACACGCACCAACCGCTTCCCGCCCTGTTCAAGCAAAACCTGGATCGATCGGGCACCTGCATCCAGACTGTTTTCAACCAGTTCCTTGACCACGGAAGACGGGCGCTCTACCACCTCGCCGGCGGCGATCTGGTTGATCAACAGGTCTGGTAACTGGCGGATGGACATCCACACACTTTTAGCGGGTTTTTATGATGGCTTCAAGCAGAATCTGGTTCTATCTCGATGGAGGTGGCAATAATTCAGAAACATAAGGCAAGATCATCCCGGCGATAGAAGGTCGGTAAATGGCAACATTTCCAGGTTGACAATTATGCAACTAACCGGCCGGAATGATCAATTCGCGACCCACGTGGATAACGTCGCCGCGGATATTGTTAGCACGGCGCAGATTGGCCAGGCTGATCCTGTAGTGGTTTGCAATGCCACCCAGGGTGTCACCGCGTGCGACGATGTGCCTTGAGCCTTTGCGGTTGGCGGCAATCCAGGTGCCCGGTGGCGGGCTGGAATAAAAATACGTGCGTACACCGCGGGTGATGGCGCCCGCCATATTTTGCTGGAACTCCTTTTCCGTCAGGCGTTTCTCTTCCCCGGGGTTGCTGATGAAAGCCGTTTCGACCAGGACGGAGGGTACGTCAGGTGATTTCAGCACCATGAAATTGGCCCGGCCTACAATGTTCTTGTGGGTCTTGCCGGTCCTTTTCAGGGAACTCAGGATATCTCCGGCAACCTTATTACTGGCTTCGCGCGTGGCGCTTTGGGAAAGGTCCAGCAGCACGGATGCCAGCATGTCATCCTTGTCATTCAGGGTTACGCCACCCACCAGGTCAGACGCATTTTCACTGTCCGCCAACAGGCGCGCAAACTCACTGCTCGCACCCCGGGCCGAAAGTACAAAAACCGAACTGCCCCTGACGCTGCTGTATTTGAAAGCATCCGCGTGGATGGACACAAACAGGTCTGCACGCGCCTTGCGGGCTTTCTCATAACGTCCACGCAATGGAATATAGTAATCCCCGTCCCGGGTCAGAACCCCATGCATGCCGGGTTCAGCGTCGATTGTTTTTTTGAGCTCGCGGGCAATTCGCAGCACGACGTCTTTTTCACGGGTCCTCTTTTTGCCAATCGCGCCGGGGTCTTCGCCACCATGGCCTGCGTCTATCGCGATGACCACGTCCCTGTAGGGTTCGTTAATGTCTGTTATCTGTTTGACCAGGGATGCTTTCTGCTTACCCGATTTTGAAAACAGGTCAATCACCAGCCGGTAGCTGTACTGGGCGGTTGGATCCAGTAAAAAACTTTTTAATTTAACGCTTTCGTTGAGATCAAAAACCACCCTCAAGGTATTTTTATCCGGCTGCCCGTAGCGTACGCCGTTGATAACGCCGGCATGTTCTTCATTCAGTTCCAGTGGAATTTCAATCGATGATCCCTGTAAATCGACGACCACGCGATGCGGGTTTTGCAGTGTGAAGAGCTTGTAGGCGGTTTTGCGGTCAAGGTCCAGTACCGCGCGGGTTTTGGCAGGGTCCGCCCAGACACGGAACCCACTGACCTGCGCAGCAAAACAGTGCAACGAGGTCAGAAACAGCAAGGCTGCGATCACAAGGCGTTTGTTCAACGTTTTAAAAAACCTCCATGTCGTAAATAATATGATGAATTGCTTTTCGTGAAAAAGCAAGGGTTTCTTATTAAAAACCGTAAGATATATAAGTTATCTAATGAAGGTAATTAGGTGTTTGATTTGTCTTGATAGAAATTCAGATCCCACGCTGAAGGGGTGCAGGCAAACCAGTGCAGGTCGCGGCCTTGCGGCGCGTAGGTAAATTTAAACATGAAGTCTGGTTCCGGAAGCCATTCACCGCCTTTGTCCGGCCATTCGATCAATACAATGGTCTGATCATCCAGCAGGTCGGCAACACCGAGGAACTCAAGTTCATCCGGATCAATGATCCGGTATAAATCCATGTGTACAAGTTGCAGCGAGCCCACGTCGTACTGTTCCAGCAGTCCGTAGGTCGGGCTTTTGACCCGGCCCTTGTATCCCAGCGCGCGCAGCAACACCCTGGCAAACGTGGTTTTACCAGTACCCAGGTCACCTTCAAGCCAGATGACCAGCGGTGCGCGCAATTGGGTTGCAAAATCGTTTGCAAAAATTCCCAGTTGGCCTTCATCCGCAAATTTTTTTTTGCCCTGGCTGTATATCAAGACCGGCCTCTATCTTTCAATCGACTTCCACACGGATGCCAGTTGATCTGTTATGTCACCGGCCATGAGGGCCATCTCGCCCATCTGCCGGGCCGCACGGTCACCCGCTTCGGCATGCGCCACTACGCCTGCGATAGCGGCACTAAAACACGACAGATCCTGTCCGAGCAGGGCGACGATGATGCCTGTCAATACGTCGCCGCTGCCGGCGGTAGCCATACCTGGGTTACCCAGCGGGCAGATGGCGTATTCGCCGCCCGGTGCTGCGATGACGGTACCACAACCTTTTAGCACGACACAGGCGCCAAAGCGATCGGCGACCGTCTGCGCGGCGAGTACGCGATCCTGCTGGATCCTGGAGACCCTCCAGCCCAGTAAACGGGCCGCCTCGGCGGGATGGGGTGTCAGTATCCATTGGTCACGCGAAACGGTACTTTCCCGTGACTGTTGGGCCAACAGGTTGAGACCGTCGGCATCGACCACCAACGGTGCTTCGACACCCAGGCAAAAGTGCAAAAGCGACTCAGACCATGCCGTCCGGCCAAGCCCCGGCCCGACAGCAACAACCTGCCCCTTGTCCAGTAATGAAGGTAGTTCGCTGCCCCCGTCAACCGCCCTGACCATCAACTCGGGCCGGGCGAGGTTGATAAAACCGGCATGAACACGGTGGGTCGCCATGGTCACCCTGCCCGCCCCGCTGCGCAATGCTGCTTCACCACACAGCCGGATCGCACCGCTCATGCCTTCATCACCACCGACGGCCAACACATGGCCATAGCTGCCTTTGTGTGAATTTCGAAACCGTGGTTGCAATATCCCGGCCAGGGTATCCAGTGACAACAGGCCACCGCAACCGGCAGATGTATCCCTGACGGTCGCGCCGGCTGCCGGCGGGATGGCCAGGTCATCAAAGGCAATGTCGCCGCAATGGTCCGGACCGTCCGCCGTATACATACCGCGTTTGCGCCCGACAAAGGTCATCGTACCCCCGGCCTGCACTGCGCAACCCATGACACAGCCGGTATCGGCATTCAGACCGGACGGAATATCGATGGCGAACTTTGGGCAGTCGAGTTGATTCAGAAAGCCGATGGCATCCCGGTAATTACCACCGACTTCACGATCGATACCGGTACCCAGTAACGCATCCAGCGCAAGGTCAAAGTTTGTGGTAACCGCCAATGGCCACCCACAAACCTCGCCACCTGCCGCCCGCCAGTCCGCCAGGGCAATGGCGGCATCTCCGGTGAGTTTATCGGTGTCTGCCACCGAACAGGTGACGACGTTCACCCCGGCTTCAGCCGCAAGTCTTGCAACGACATAACCATCACCACCGTTGTTACCCGGACCGCACAATATCAGCCAGCTTTGCGCCCCGGGAAAGCGGACCCGGACATCCTCAACAACTGCCCTGCCCGCACGTTGCATCAACTCGTAACCTGCGATGCCAAAGTCATGGATCGCGGCATAATCCAGCCCACGAACCTGCTCGGCGGTATACAATTTGGCACTGGTATCCGGCATCACGTCATTATAACGGTGAATCATCCTGTGAACCCCCCCGAAATACACATTGCTGCTCAACCGACGCCGCAGCACATGGATGAACTGGCGCAGCACATCCGTACATGGGGACAGGAGCTTGGTTTCCAGCAAATCGGTTTTTGCGATACCGGGCTTGGCCCTCACGAGGTCCGGCTCAAGCAGTGGTTGAGCAGCGGGTTTCACGGTGAAATGCGTTATATGCAACGCCACGGAACACGCCGCAGCCGCCCACAAGAACTCCATCCCGGAACCATCCGCGTCATATCTGTACGCCTCGATTACCTGCCCGAAACAGCCGAGAACATCAAAGCATTACTGCAACAGCCCTCAAAAGGGGTGGTTTCCCGCTATGCGCTCGGACGCGATTACCACAAGCTGATGCGTAAACGACTGCAAAAGCTGGCTTCATTGATCGAACTCAAAACGGGGCGCTTCGCCTACCGTGTGTTTGTTGATTCCGCGCCGGTACTGGAAAAAGCGCTGGCCGAAAAAGCCGGCCTGGGCTGGATCGGAAAACACTCCAACCTGATCAATAAAAATGCCGGCAGCTGGTTTTTCCTGGGTGAGATTTACACTAACCTGCCTCTGCCGGTTGACAGACCTGCTGTTGAACACTGTGGTGAATGCACCACGTGCATCGACATTTGCCCCACCCGGGCCATCGTCGCACCTTACAGTGTCGATGCAAGACGCTGTATTTCCTACCTGACCATTGAACTGCGAGGCAGCATACCCGAAGAATTCCGGGCACCGATGGGAAACCGTATCTACGGGTGCGATGACTGCCAGTTGTGCTGCCCGTGGAACCGTTTTGCCCAACATACCCCCGAAACGGATTTCTGTCCGCGCCATGGGCTTGATGCCCCGGAGCTCGTTGAACTGTTTCTATGGAGCGAAGCAACATTTCTGAACCGTACACGGGGCAGTGCCATCCGCCGTATAGGATATACATGCTGGTTGCGTAACATTGCCGTCGCGCTCGGTAATGCACCGACCTCTGAAGCCGTGCTCAAGGCATTGCAAAGCCGCCGCCAACATCCATCTGAAATGGTGCGTGAACACGTTGGCTGGGCCCTGCATCAACATAGGTAAAAGTTGCGCAAACCCTTGCACTGAAAATCACTCATTCAATCTGTGTGAGCATTGCCATATGTTAAAAATATTTAGCCTTAATGTGATATTCTTGCGCGGTATAATTCAACCCGAATACAGGAATTTCATTGATGACTACAACGGCACACACCATGCTAGAAAAACTCAATGCGATGCGCACCCACGGTGGCCCGGTCCGCACCCACGGCCTGGATGATGAAACCGTACTGGGTTTTGCGAAAAATGATGAAAGACTGGGTATCGCGGTGGACGACGCATTTACTTTATTCCAGGGATTGCTCGAAGAGATGCCGGAGTTATTGGCCCTGCCGGAAAGTGAAATGACCGATGCCGTGCAGCAGGGATTTATCAATTTTTACCCCGAAGACGCCGTCAGCCCCTACGTTGCACTGGCCGGTTCCGGGCCGTGGATAATTACGTCCCGGGGAGCGGTACTGTATGAATGTGGCGGTTACGGGATGCTGGGACTTGGCCATGCGCCGAAACAGGTCCTGGAAGCCATGAACAAACCCTATATCATGGCAAATGTCATGACACCCTCGTTCAGCCAGAAACGCCTGGTTGATGCGCTGCGCAGAGAGATCGGCCATCGACGCGGTGCTTGTCCCTACGAGCGCTTTTTTTGCCTGAACAGTGGTTCGGAAGCCGTCACGCTGGGCGCAAGAATTTCAGATATCAATGCCAGGATCATGACGGACCCCGGCGGCAGACACGCCAACCACGCCATCCGCATCCTGGGTATGAAAAGCGCGTTCCACGGACGTACCGACCGGCCGGCACGGTTTTCCGATTCCACCCGGGCAGGCTACTGCAAATACCTGGCCAGCTTTCGCGATATGGATAACCTGCTAACGGTCGAACCCAACAATATCGAACAGCTGGAACAGGTGTTTGAATATGTCGACAACAACCAGTTGTTCATAGAAGCCTTTTTCATCGAACCGGTTATGGGTGAAGGTAATCCGGGCCAGGCGGTTACGCCCTCGTTCTACGCCCGTGCCAGGGAATTGACCAGGGCGCATGGCGCGTTGCTCCTGGTTGACTCCATCCAGGCAGGTTTGCGTACCCACGGCGTGCTGTCCATGTGCGATTACCCGGGGTTCGAGAACCTCGACGCGCCGGACATGGAGACCTACTCAAAGGCACTCAACGGCGGCCAATACCCCCTTTCGGTGCTGGCGGTCAACGAAAGTACGGCAAAACTCTACCGCGCCGGTGTTTATGGCAATACCATGACAGCCAATCCCAGGGCAATGGAAATTGCGCTTTCGGTGCTGGAAAGCATTACCCCGGAACTGCGACAGAATATTGTTGACCGTGGCCGTGAACTGCTCGAAAAGCTGACCGCGCTGCAAGCTGAACTGGACGAGAGTATCACCAGGGTCCAGGGTACCGGACTACTGCTCAGCACCGATCTCTCTCCGGCCCGTTACAGTAGCTACGGCGCCGGTTCAAGCGAAGAGTATATGCGTATCAATGGTGTCAACGTGATACATGGCGGCAGCAATGCCCTGCGCTTTACACCTTCATTCGATATCACCACCGAGGAAGTGGACCTGCTTGTAGAGGCGACCAGGAACGCCCTGGTCTATGGTCCCGTCAAGGATGCCATAACACAAAGCAGTGCCACCAGCGAGGCAGCCTGACATCAAGCCGATAAGTCCGGCCTGAAAGCCCGTGGCTTTTGGCCGGACCGGTTCTCCCCAAGGAAAATCATGGATAAGTTCGTGCCCTCAGGCCGGCTACCCAACAGGTAAAAAACATGGCCCATATGACACCACTCCCAGCAGCGACCACGCCCGATTTGCAGGATGATTTTGCAATTTTCGAAAGGATCCTGGGTTTTGTACCCAACAGCCTTTTGACCATGCAACGCCGGCCTGAAATGGTCAGGGGCTTTGGAGAATTGACCAGGGCCGTGATGGCTCCGGGTGCCGGCGTTGACCTCGGTCTGATGCGTCTGGTGGCACATTTTTCCAGCCGTGCGGCAGGCTGCCAGTACTGCGAAGCACATTCGCTGGTCGCGGCAAAAATCCACGCTATTCCACAGGATAAACTGGATGCGATCTGGGAATACCAAAGCAGCCCATTGTATAGCGACGCGGAGCGGGCGGCACTGGACTTCGCCATGGCTGCCGGTTCGGTGCCCAACGCAGTCGACGCCGAATTGTTTGCCCGCATGCGACAACACTGGTCAGATGACCAGATCGTGCAAATCCTCGGGGCGGTGTGCCTGTATGGCTTCCTGAACCGCTGGAATGATTCGATGGCCACGGACCTCGAGGATGCCCCCCGCGAGATGGGTGAACGGGTATTGTCCAGCGGCGGCTGGACGGGCGGGAAACACCTGCGGGATGATTAAAAAGCCCCCTATCCCTTGTACACAAAGGGGTACGCCGGCAAAGCACACCATCGATGGATGGGAGAGGACATTGGTGCGCCTGGGCCAGCACGGGGGTAACACGCGGGGTTAGGGCCTGTTAACACTATGCAAATACCCAGCGTTGGCTCTCCAAAGGGGCCAGTCAAGACGCGCAGAGTGCGGTTTGGTGAATCCAAATAAGCGATGCGCAACGCGGGATGGCCCCTTTGGAGAGCCAACCCTTCGGGACATGGCCATTTTTCGCATGACTGTGTTGCACTTTCGCTCATGTACCGAGGGTACACCACGCTCAGTGCGCCTTGTCCTGCGAAAAATGGCCGTCGTCGATGGGTATTTGCATAGTGTTAACAGGCCCTAGTCCATCAGACCCGCAATAATATGTGGCAGCAGGAACATCCCCGAGAGCAAAAGGGTGCCACCGATCACATTGGCCAACACCGATATGACCATTGGCAACTGTGTACTCGCGTCTTTTTGCATGGTCTCGTTGGCCATTTCATCGTTCAGCTCCCGACCCTGTGCACCGGTCCCGTGGCCTGGTCCCGTGGGTGGTGCCTGTAAGCTGAACAGCGTGGAATTTATCTGCTGCATTGAACCTTGCTCCTGTTCGTTGGATGACAGCAGACCACAGGGTGTTCTCAATTCATGAGAAGGGAATGTTGGAACGCTGGATCAGTAGGGTGGACATTCATGTCCACCAGGAGCGTTTTACGTGGCGGACATGAATGTCCGCCCTACCTGGTGCTCTGTCAGCCTTATAACTTAGGATCAGCGAGTTCACAAGCTGTTAGCTGCAAGGCAGCAGTTCGAAGCCATAGTGGTTCTATGTCGAGAACGGCTAACGCAGCAGATGATAGCTTGCGGGCTCGCCCTGCGGATGGTCACCAGAATGCCCATCACAGCGTTACACTCGCTTGGCATGGAACCACCATGCCTGCGCGAATGTGCCTTGTGCTGAACATTCTGGTGACCACTGATCCTAAGTTATAAGGTTGACAGAGCACTAGTGTAACGT
>Ga0255052_10002737_pt1 | contig 12549 bp, 13 predicted proteins | sample JV7_2_21_MG_FD_188632 | JGI IMG/M metagenome (GOLD analysis project Ga0255052, IMG submission 188632) | Seawater microbial communities from Jervis Inlet, British Columbia, Canada - JV7_2_21 | ecosystem: Environmental > Aquatic > Marine > Inlet | place: Canada: British Columbia | collected... | reverse complement strand
CATTGACGGACACCACGTACGACACTGGGCGGATGGCGGCGAGACCCGCCTGGATAACCTGGTGTTACTCTGCCGGCGCTTAAGCGCCGGCATCGACATCGATTATCCGCTCGCGGTCGAACTACTCTGGTACAGGAATTTTCCGAACGAGCACGAGACGCTTTGAAAGACCGGCTAAAGTAGCCATAGTCTTCTGGCTCCGGGCTGCATGCGTAGATCTGCGGATTGGTGAAGCCGGATTCGTTGCATAAACTGTGCCGAGGGTGTTCTTTCTAATCCATTTGGGATGTATGAACCCAGCCAGCCCAGGCTAACTCGAGGAGATGAGAGATGCCGTTGACTTCCCGGGAACGTGTGCTGAACGCTATCCATCACGAACAACCCGATCGCATCCCGCTGGTCATCGGAGTCAGCAATGCCACCGGGATCAAAATGAAGCCTTACAAGGAAATCAAGGACATCATCGGAGTACAAGCTCCGGATCAGTACATCTACGACTGGCCCGAACTGGGAACGGCGGAAATTGACGAAGAGACGATGCGTCGGCTGCACAGTGATGTGCGCGGCGTGCTGGACCTGGAACCTGAACACACACGAAAGCGGAATTGTGCGCGTGATCCCCACAGTGACTATATTGATTCCTGGGGCAGCGGACAGACGGAAATCAGTCCAGGGGACTGGTTTCCCAGTGTTCATCCTCTTCCGGAAGCTCGAACGGCAGAAGATCTGGACGCTTATCAGGGTTGGCCCGATATGAGCGATCCGACCCGTATCGCGCATGTGCGGGAATGCTCCAGGCGTCTGGCTGACGAGAACCAATATGCAATCCTGGCAACGCCCTGGCTCCTGTTTCCTTTCGAACGGGCATATGCGATGCAGGGAATGGAGGCCTTCCTCCTCAACATGGCCCGAGATCCGGATTTTTCACGCGCGTTGCTGGAAAAAATTGCACATCATTGCAAACAATTGATGGGACGCTTTCTGGCAGAACTGGGAGACAATGTAGATATCATCAAGATCGGTGACGATCTGGGAACCCAGAAAAGCCTCATGATTTCACCGCAAATGTATCGTGACATTCTCAAACCGATTCATGCAGATTTCATTGACTTCATCAAAGCCCGGACGAAGGCCAAGATATTTTTTCATTCTGACGGTGACGTGGCTCCTTTGATTGAAGATTTCATCGAGATCGGTGTCGACATTTTGAATCCCATTCAAACATCGGCCGGGACCATGTCTGACCTGCCTTCACTCAAGAAACGATTTGGACGTAACATCGTTTTTTGCGGCGGCATTGACACACACCGTATCCTACCCTTCGGTAGCACTGAGGACGTGCGTCAGGAAGTACGGCGTGTCATGCAGACTCTCGGCCCAGGAGGCGGCTGCATGATCGGTGCTGTACACACCGTGATGGACGATGTCCCCGCTGAGAATGTCCTGGCCATGGTCGATGCGGTGGAAGAATTCGGCCACTACCCTCTTCAAGGCTAGGATCGTCTCGTATCAAGCCAGAACGCCACCGAGTGTTTCTTCAGCCTAATTGGCGTCTGACAGATGCTATTGCCGGCCGCTATCAGATACCGATACGGAGGATAAGGTAGTGATCGATGAGCAGCGCTGCGAATAGCACCATCAGGTAATTGATGGAAAATTTGAATACGTGCATCGGCAAGTCGGGCTCGTCGCTCATTTTCAGGCGAAACGCGTAATACAAAAACATGCCACCGAGCGAGAGCGCTGTGAGCAGGTAAATTAGCCCGCTCATCCCGGACAGGTACGGCAAAACGGTAATCAAAACCAGCAGTACTGTGTACAGCAGGATGAATTGCCGGGTGAAGGCACTGCCGTGGGTCACCGGCAGCATCGGCACACCGGCGCGCGCATAATCCTCCGTCCGGGCAATCGCCAGTGCCCAGAAGTGCGGCGGTGTCCAGGCAAATATGATCAGGAACAACAGCAGCGCGTCACCGTGAATCTCGCCGGTTACGGCGGTCCAGCCGAGAACCGGTGGCGCGGCGCCAGCCGCACCGCCGATGACGATATTCTGTGGTGTCGCTCGTTTCAGGTAAATCGTGTAGACCACGGCGTAGCCGATTAGCGAAGCGAAGGTCAGGATTGCGGTCAGCGGGTTCACCAGGAACCACAGCATGACCATCGAGATCACACACAGGAAGGAGGCAAATGTCAGTGCATTCGCTTCCGTCAACCTACCCTGTGGCAGGGGGCGCGCCAGCGTTCTGACCATCTTCACATCGATTCTTGCGTCGACCGCGTGATTGATAACTGCGGCTGATGAAGCGGCAAGGCCGATACCGAGGGTGCCGAAGATCAGTGCTGTCAAACCGGGCCAGGCCGGTACGGCGAGAAACATCCCGACGACAGCGGTGAATACGATGAGCGTAACGACCCTGGGCTTGGTCAGCTCATAATAATCACGCCAGTGTGTGCTCGTATGTACGCTTTCTACGTTCAGCGGCCCATTCCTGTTTCTATCAGCCGATTCTGGACAAATCGAGCAGGTGTTTGATGTCGTCCACCAACTCACGCGGACTCAATTCCGGCGGAAAATACATCACCAGGTTGCCCAGCGGGTCAACCAGAAAAAAACCGCCGACTGCAGACTCCGCCGGCTTGTGGGCCCGCAGAAGTTCATGAAGGCTGTCGTTTTTTACGCTGATCAGGCCGGCGTGCTGCTCGTTGAGAAACACTCTATCCGGGGCCGCATCGCCGTGCAAGAAGATGCGCCGCAGGCGGTTCATCTCGTTGCCGAGCATCAGGCGTGACTGGCGCTGCTTGTATAGCCCGTCGCGACAGGGTCCTCCACAGACGCCGGTATCGACAAAAATCAGCAGCCACTGCTCGCTGCTCAACTCCCGGACGCCGGCAAGCCCGGACTCGTGAAGATTAATGATCGGCTCCAGTACCAGGCCATGATTGGTACGGCCGGCCGGCTGCCAGGTGTAACCCGCAAAATACATCCACGCGGCCAGCAGCAACGGGCCGATAAATACCGCCGCTATCAAAAGCAGCTGCAGCCGGTCTCTGCGGAGCTTTCCGTTACTGTACAGCACGCCGCCCTTTTCTCCGTTGCTGCCAAACGAGGATTACCAGCACGGTTGCCGCCATGGCGAACCACTGAAAAGCATAGCCGTAGTGGGTCATCGGACCGGTAACATGCGGCTGCCAGCGACGCACGAGCTCACTGTCCGGCTCCGGATTCAGCAGCAGGACGAACGGCAGAACGTCACGCCCGAGCTCTGTCGTCAACTCAGCGGGCGTCGGAAACAGCGCGATCTTCGGCCACGGCGTATCCGGCAGAAATGCGTCGCCGGGCCGGATGCCTACCCGCGGCAGCGTGCCCGCCATGCCGAGTACTTTCGTGTAATCGTTGCTGACGTCGATCGAGGGCAGTTCACTCCGATCTGCCGGTCTTGCGATCCAGCCGCGATTGACCAGGAGCAAGGCCTCGTTTCGGTCAAACTCGAACGGCGTAATCACGAAATAACCGAGACGATTGTCAACGATCATGTTGTCGATCAGAAACTGGCGATCGTCCAGGTATTGTCCGGATGCCTCGAGCCTCTGAAACGGCTGTACGGTCAGCTCGCCGCTGACAGCGGCATATGCCGAGTCATCGGCAAAAGAAGCCTGCAATGCTTCTTTCTGCGCGGCGCGATCGAGCTGCCAGCGACCCAGTGATACGAACAATACGATCACTGCGATGGCTACAACGGGTGGCACGTAGCGCAGCAACAGTCGCTGCCTGTTGCTTTCCGGAATCACGATATAATCGCCATCGTCTGGACCGGTCGGGTTGCTGTGATGAAGCTCGTCATACTCGTTGTCTTTTTTGCGGTGATCGCCAGCCTGGCGACCGGCCTGTTTTTCCTCAGCAGGGATGACCGGGGATCACAGAGGGTACTGAAAGCGTTGAAGATTCGCGTCGCGCTGTCGGCATTGCTGATCGTGTTGCTGATTGCGTCCTATTTCATGGGCTGGATCAGCCCGGGGCCACAGCTGCAGTAAGTTGTACTACATCCAGTAAACGAACACGTACAGGCCCAGCCAGACGACGTCGACGAAGTGCCAGTACCACGCAACCGCTTCGAAACCGAAATGAGCATTGGGGCTGAAGTGCCCTTTCATAACTCGCAACCAGATAATGAACAGCATGATTGCGCCTATGGTTACGTGCATGCCGTGAAAACCGGTCAACATGAAGAAGGTCGAGCCGTAGATACCCGACGTCAGCTTGAGGTTCATTTCGTGGTAAGCGTGGATATATTCCATGGCTTGCAGGTAGACGAAAACGAAGCCCAGGATGAAGGTTGCCGCGAGGAACACCTTGACCATAGCGCGCCGGTCTTCCAGCAGCGCGTGGTGCGCAATCGTTACCGTCACACTGCTGGTGAGAAGAATTGCTGTATTGATCAATGGCAGCCCGAACGGCGCCATCACTTCGTAGTCACCGCCGACATTACCCGGGCCGTTGGTCGGCCAGGTGTTCTCGAAACCTCCCCATAGCAGCAAGTTGGTAAAGAAATTATTACTTTCACCGCCCAGCCAGGGAATTGACATGTTGCGGGCATAAAAGAGTGCGCCGAAAAAGGCGGCGAAAAACATGACCTCGGAAAAAATAAACCAGAACATGCCCATCCGAAAAGACATATCGACCTGCTGGTTGTATTTGCCGGCGACACTCTCGCCAATGACGTTACCGAACCAGCCGATGAGCATGAAGATAAGCACAGCCACACCGCTCAGCATGATCCAGAAACCGGGCGCCGCGCCGTTCAGCCAGTTTGACGCTCCAACCATCAGCAGCAGCAGGCCGAACGAGCCCACGATGGGCCAGTGACTGGCGTGCGGTACGTAATAATGGTTTTCAGCGTGTGACATTATCCTTCCGGTGGCGCTCTGCTCACTGACGTCCGGGCAACGGGCTCGGTGTCGGCGTGGCATTATCGCTTAGTCGCTCAGTATCGAAGAAAGTATAGGACAGCGTAATCGTATCGATGTACTCGGGCAGGTCGGAAGAGACGATGAACCTGACCGGCAGTTCGCGCTCCTCCCCTGGCGCAAATTCCTGCGTCGTAAAACAGAAGCACTCGAGCTTGCGGAAATATTTCGCGGCTTGTTGCGGCGCGACACTCGGCACAGCCTGCGCAGTTTTCCATTCCTCGGTAAGATTGCGGGCGATGAAAGTCGCTGCATAGAGCGCACCGGGGTGCACCGTCATGCCGGCGACTTCGGAGCGGAATTCCCACGGCGCGTATTCGTTCACGGTAGTGACGAATTCCAGGTTGATCGAACGGCTGACGTCAACGGAATCCTCGATAACGGCAGCCGTGGTATTGGTCTTGCCGCCAAAGCCCGTCACCTCGCAAAAGGCGTCGTAAATGGGTACCAGCGCAAAGCCGAACGCGAACATTGCCGCCGCCATAAACAGCAGGCGCAACGCCAGTGACTTACTGCTGACCTGCTTGTCGGACTCTTCGGAGTGCATTCAATTTATGCCTGCAATACGCCCCACAGGATGAAGCCGAAATAAAAAGTCAGCGCCACCGTCGCGAGAATCAGGGCGCTGCGGCGGACGCTCTTGCCCGGACGTGTCGCGCGGGTGCTCACGAGAATGCTCTCCCGTCGGCGACCGTGGGTGGCTCGTTGAAGGTGTGGTAGGGCGCCGGTGACGGCACGGTCCACTCGAGCCCCTTCGGGCTGTCCCAGACTTCGCTACTGGCCTCTGCCCCGGTACGTCGCGCACATTGCACAACGACGTAGACAAACAGGAGCTGCGACAGGCCGAAACCGATGGCCCCGATACTCGCGATGACATTGAAGTCCGCGAACTGGGTTGAATAGTCCGGAATGCGGCGCGGCATGCCGGCAAGGCCGAGAAAATGCATCGGGAAAAACGTTACGTTGACAAATATTGTCGATAGCCAGAAATGTAGTTTGCCGAGCGCTTCGTTATACATGTGGCCGGTCCATTTCGGCAGCCAGTAATAAACCGCAGCCATGATAGCGAATATCGAACCGGGGACCAGCACGTAGTGGAAGTGCGCTACGACAAAATACGAGTCGTGATACTGAATGTCCGAGGGTACGACTGCGAGCATCAGGCCGGAAAAGCCGCCGATCGTGAACAGGAACAGGAACGCCAGCGAAAACAGCATCGGCGTCTCAAAGGTCATTGCGCCCCGCCACATCGTTGCAGTCCAGTTGAATACCTTCACGCCTGTCGGCACGGCAATCAGCATGGTCGCAAACATGAAGAACAACTGCCCGGTCAGCGGCATGCCGACAGTGAACATGTGATGGGCCCACACGATAAACGACAGGAACGCGATGCTGGATGCGGCGTACACCATGGAGTCATGGCCGAACAGCGGCTTGCGCGCGAAAGTCGGGATGATCTCGGAGACCACGCCGAATGCCGGCAGGATCATGATGTACACCTCGGGATGACCGAAGAACCAGAATATGTGCTGGAACATGACGGGGTCGCCGCCGCCGGCTGCCAGGAAGAAACTGGTGCCGAAGAACTGGTCGGTAAGCAGCATCGTGACGGCGCCGGCAAGCACCGGCATGACGGCGATCAGCAGGTAGGCGGTAATCAGCCAGGTCCAGACGAACATCGGCATCTTCAGCAGCGTCATGTCCGGAGTGCGCAAGTTGAGAATGGTGACGATGACATTGATGGCGCCCATGATGGAGGAAACGCCCATCAGGTGAACCGAGAAAATCAGAAACGGAAACGCGTCGCCCGTTTGCAGCACCAGTGGTGGATACATGGTCCAGCCGCTTGCCGGTGCTCCGCCCTGCATGAGCAGCGTCGACAGTAAGAGGGAAAAGGCCACCGGGAGTATCCAGAAGGACCAGTTGTTCATGCGCGGCAGCGCCATGTCCGGTGCGCCGATCATCATCGGAATCATCCAGTTGGCCAGGCCGACAAATGCCGGCATGACCGCGCCGAATACCATGATCAGCGCGTGCATGGTGGTCATCTGGTTGAAGAACTCCGGATGCACGAATTGCAGTCCCGGCGTCATCAGTTCGGAGCGAATAACGAGAGCCATAAGGCCGCCAACCAGAAACATGACCAGGCTGAATACCAGGTACATCGTGCCGATGTCCTTGTGATTGGTCGCGTAGAGCCAGCGCCGCCAACCTTTTGCAGGGCCGTGGTGGTCGTCGGTATGCTGCACGTCTGCTGCTGCACTACTCATTAGTCAATCTCCAATCGTGAATCGCGCCCGCTTTGCGCATTCACGGGAATTCATCGTTCAGTTGGCGGCAGCGAATCTGGCCGCGTCTTCTTTTTCACCGGCCAGCCAGGCCTGAAAAGCGCCCTGTTCGACCACTTCAACGACGATCGGCATATAGCCGTGATCCATGCCGCAGAGCTCGGCACACTGACCGCGAAAAACGCCGGTCTCCTGCGGGCGGAACCAGGTCTCGTTCACAAAACCCGGGATCGCGTCCTTCTTGATCGCAAAATCCGGCACCCACCAGGAGTGCACGACGTCGCTGGAGGTCAGAAGCAGGCGCACCTTGGCACCCTGTGGCACGACCAGGGGCCGGTCGACATCCAGCAGGTAGTTGTCGACCGTGAACGGGTCGATGCCCGAGCCCTTACGGCGCGCATCGCCGCTGGTCCGCGAGAGGGTGCTGTAGAAAGAAAGGTCCTGGCCCTGGTATTCGTAATGCCATTTCCACTGGTAGGCGGTAACCACGATCGTCAGGTCCGGCTTGCGGCTGTCTTCGAGTCTGATCAGCGTTTCCGCCGCCGGGACCGCCATTACCAGCAGGATGATGATCGGTATAACGGTCCAGATGACCTCGGCTGTCATGCTGTGCGAGAATTTCGCCGGGTTCGCGCCGGCTGATTTGCGATGCCTGATGAGCGAATAGATCATCGCGCCAAACACGACGGCGGCGATCGCGCAACACCAGTAGAACACCATCATGTGCAACTCGTAGGTCTCGGCACTGAGTTCGGTCACGCCCCGCGGCATATTGAGTGCCCACTCGGCCCCGGCGCCGGTCGCTGCCAAAAGTCCGAATACGCCCAGACTCAATTTTCGTATCATTGATTTTTCACCCTGCCGGCTTGTCAGCTGCCGCGATGCGTTAGCACAACGCTCTGCAACATTTTGTTTATGTTGCCTTCAGCCCGCAACATGTAGTCAGCGCAATACGCTCAAAATACACCCCGGATATTGTCGCGGGCCAGTCCTGACCAGCGGGCCAACATCGTGCCTGTTGCGGGGTAGTCGTCGGCGATTCCGGCCGTTTTGTGGTGGTTACAGGGAGCGCCGCGTAAAAAGCCAGCGCAGTGTACTGAATGCTTGCTTTCCATGCAACAAAAGCGACCGGGGCGCCAGACCAGTAAATTCTATATATTCAATAAGTTATATAATAAATCAGATCAAGTCTCGACTGCTTGCAGGAGTTTTCCGGTCAGCGCCGGCGGCGCGAGACCTGGGCGACATCCAGCCGGTACTCGCCGGGCGGCTGCGGTGCCCCGGCCCCCCAGGCGTGTCCGTAGACGATTTCCAGCTGCAGCGATAGCTTGCCGTCGGTGAAGTGCTGTTGCAGATTCCTGTTCAGGGCTCTGAAATCTCCTTTGGGGGTGAGCGAGCGGCGACGCTCGCGCAGGCTGTTGCGGGCGCCGGCAAGGCTAAGGTCGCGAATGAGAGATGCTGTGTCGGTGTAGTTTACCGTCAGCTTGTCTACGTCCAGCACCGGACCATGCAAATTGCTGTGCAGCAGCGCGTCACCGAGATCGTGCATGTCGATGAACGAATTGACGTGTTGCAGGGAGTCGATGTCCTGCCATGCCTGCCGCAACTCGATCAGGCTGTCGGGTCCCAGGGTCGAGAATACGAATAAGCCGCCCTTTTGCAAGACCCGCGCGATCTCGCCGAAAAAACGCGGGACATCGTCGATCCAGGGCAATAACAGGTTAGCGAATACCAGGTCGGCACTGCCCACGGCAAACGGCAACGCATTTGCGTCGGCCTGTATCTCGCGGATTCCGGACCAGCGGGAGCGGGCAGATTTTGCTTTACGCAACATGTTGCCGGACAAGTCGACGCTCAGAACCCTGCTGCGCCGATATTGTGCCGCCAGCTTGCGGCTCATCTGGCCGGTTGCGCAACCCAGGTCGATGATACGTTTCGTGTCGAACTGTATCGGCAACATCCTTTCGAACATGCCGTCCGCGGCGGCTCGGTGCAGGAAATCGACACTGTCGAAGTCTGCTGCCGCGTCCTCGAAGCGGCGCCGCACGTCACGAATTCTTAATGCTCCGGGTCTGTCGATCATGTCCTGCCCACCGCTGCCAACCTGCCGGGACAAGCATATGATTTTAGTCCGGCGGCCGCGAGCGGCTGCGGTTTTCGTTCATTTCTTGGCTCGCCGGCCCGATTTGCCAGCGGGCAGCGCAGTCGTTACGCCGCAGACTGCGGTATGCACGGACGAATAGTCAAAACCTTCGCAGGCAAAGTGGCGCGCCTGCTGTTTGCCGATTGCTGCGTCCTGTGTGGTGCTGGCGGAAGCGACGGTTGGTTCTGCGTTCGATGCACGGCATTGCTGCCGCGTAACGACGGCGCCTGCCGGCGCTGCGCGAAGCCGCTTGCGCTACCGACTGAATTGCGACTGTGCGCCGGCTGTCAGACAGCGCCGCCGGCCTTTGCTGCGAGCCGCGCAGCACTTCGGTACGAGTTTCCGGTCGACAGCGCCCTGAAATCGATCAAGTTCAATCGCCGGCTGTATCTTGTGCCGGCTTTTTCGTCGTTGCTGCTGCAGGAGCTGGAGCAACACTTCAGCGACACCGACGCGCTCCTGCCGGTACCGTTACATCACTGGCGCCAGGCTGGCCGTGGCTTCAACCAGGCGCGCGAACTTTGCAGGCCGCTGGCCAGGGCAACGGGCCTGCCGTTATTGCGCAATGTAAAGCGGGTGCGTGCCACCCGGCCACAGTCGGGGCTCGAGGCGCGCGAACGTCGCCGCAATCTCAGGCAGGCATTCGCGGTGCACGGCGCCCTCGACTGCCGGCGTCCGTTGATCGTCGACGACATCATGACCACCGGCGAGACCTGCGATCAGCTGGCCAGACTGCTATTGAGACACGGTGCCAGCAGTGTGCGTGTTTTAGTTGTCGCGCGAGCCTAGACCTAGACGGGCACCGGCGGGTCGAAAGTATAATGCAGCGCGATGCCGAAAAAGACGACCATGCCGACGTAGTGGTTGTGCAGAAACGCTGCAAAACAGGCAGATGGTCGGCGGCTGCGAGCCAGCCACTGGTGATATGCCATTAACAGTGCGGCAACAAAAACGGCAACGTAATACCACACGCCAAGGGCGGCCATGTTGCCGATGAACAGCAGCGCCAGCACCATCAATCCCTGCAGGCTGCCGATGACAAACAAATCCGCATCGCCGAACAGAATGGCGGTCGACTTCACGCCGACCTTGAGGTCGTCCTCACGATCGACCATGGCGTAAAAGGTATCGTAAATGACTGCCCAGACGAGCGCGGTGCCGAAGACCAGCCAGGCGAGTTGCGTGGTTTCGCCGGTTTGTGCGGCGAACGCCATCGGCACCGCCCAGCCGAATGCCGCACCGAGAAAAAATTGCGGGATTGACACGAATCTCTTGATGAACGGATAAATCACGGTGAGCGCGGCAGCGATGACAGCCAAAATCTGGGCAGGACGATTCAGCATCGCGGCGAGGCCGATGGCAATCAACGCCAGGGCGATAAACAGGGTAAGTGCTTCCGCCGGTGTGATCGCGCCGGAAGCGATCGGCCGCGAACGTGTGCGCTCCACATAAGGATCGATATTGCGGTCGGCGAAGTCATTCAATACGCAGCCGGCGGAACGCATGACGATGACACCGAGCACGAACACGATGAAGACGCCGCCGTTCGGATGTCCTTCGCCAGCCAGCCACAGCGCCCAAAGAGTCGGCCACAGGAGCAACCAGATACCGATCCGCTTGTCGAACCGCATGAGCTGCACATAGTTACGCAACTGATCGATGAAGCCGGGCGTCAGGCCCGCAAGCGGCTTGATGTTGCTCATGTACAGTGCCTATGCGAATTATGCCGGGGTGTAGCCGGAATACGTTCTACCGCCCGGCCGGGCAGATATCAAACTTTACCGTAACGTCCGGTATCGGCGGTCCAGCGGCGCATGATGGCTGCGGCCTGCGGCGCCGCGGAGTTCTCGAGCGCCTCCGCCGCCAATTGTATCCCGGGCATCAGCTCCGCATCCCGCACCAGGTCTGCGACCCGGTATTGCGGCAGGCCCGTCTGGCGCGTACCCAGTATCTCCCCCGGGCCGCGCAGTTCGAGGTCGCGCTGCGCGACCAGGAAACCATCATTGGTATCGCGCAGCACCGCAAGTCGGTTGCGCGCAAGCTGCCCGAGCGGTTGCCGGTAGAGCAATAAACAGTGGCTTTGGGTGGCGCCGCGGCCAACTCTGCCGCGTAGCTGATGCAATTGCGATAGACCCATGCGCTCAGCATTCTCGATGATCATCAGGCTGGCGTTGGGTACATCGACACCAACCTCGATGATAGTAGTGGCAACGAGCAGCTGGATGTCACCGTTCTTGAACGCGCGCATGACCTTTTCCTTCTGTACCGCTTTCATGCGTCCGTGCACGAGGCCGATGCAGAGATCGGGCAAGGCCGTCCGCAGCAAGTCATAACTCGCCTCGGCCGCCTGGTAGTCCAGCACCTCCGACTCTTCGATCAGCGGGCAAACCCAGTACGCCTGCTGGCCACCTGCACAGGCTCGTTGCACGCGCTCGATGACTTCGTCGCGCCTGATATCGGGTAGCGCGACGGTCTGCACGGCTTTCCGTCCGGGCGGCAACTCATCGATGACCGAGGTGTCGAGATCCGCGTACGCAGCCATCGCGAGCGTGCGCGGAATCGGTGTTGCAGTCATGACCAATTGATGCGGATGACCGCCGTCCGCCACGCCCTTGTCTCGCAAAGCCATGCGCTGATGCACACCAAAACGATGTTGCTCGTCGATCACGACCAGCGCCAGGTTTCTGAAGGACACGCCTTCCTGGAACAATGCGTGCGTACCGATGACCAGCGACGCAGCGCCGCTGGCGATGTTCGCCAGGGTCTCGCGTCTTGCCGCCTGCTTCTGGCTACCGCTCAACCAGGCCGGTTCGATCCCCAGCTCTCTGAACCACGCAGCAAAACTCTGCCAGTGCTGCTCGGCAAGCAGCTCTGTCGGCGCCATTATCGCCGCCTGCACGCCGCAGGCTATGGCTTGCAGACTGGCAACTGCCGCCACCACGGTCTTGCCGGAACCGACGTCGCCCTGGATCAGTCGCATCATCGGATGCGGGGACGCAAGGTCCCGCATGATCTCCCCGATTACCCGTTGCTGTGCGGCCGTCAGCGTATACGGCAGGCCGTCGATGAATGTGCGAACCAGCTTGTTGTCGGTGCGCAAGGCCGGCGCTGTCTCCTTCCGGGCGAGGTGTCGCAGTTTGCGCAGGCTCAGGT
>Ga0255052_10002736_pt1 | contig 12558 bp, 10 predicted proteins | sample JV7_2_21_MG_FD_188632 | JGI IMG/M metagenome (GOLD analysis project Ga0255052, IMG submission 188632) | Seawater microbial communities from Jervis Inlet, British Columbia, Canada - JV7_2_21 | ecosystem: Environmental > Aquatic > Marine > Inlet | place: Canada: British Columbia | collected... | reverse complement strand
GCCAATAGCCCGTCAAATCCGGCTAGTGTAATGTAATTCGGCCAATAAAACGATTGTCTGTCTGAAAAGACAACAAGCCGTCAAAGCCTTGCGCGGCGCGGCCTTTCGTGGGCACAACGAGTGTCAAATCAGCTTCTCAAACGGTTTCAGGTCCCGAATGCCGATCCCTTCAAACCGCCGCATGATCAGGTGGCTCCAGTGTCAACCTGAATTGCCTGAAAGGCGGCACAAAATAGGCTTCCTCTGGAGCCTAAGCAATGTATAATCCCGCCCTTTTCTCGATCCGGTAGGAGTCCAGAAATGCCCGCAAAGAAGGCAGCGAGCAAGAAACGGAAGAAAGTCCCAAGTACTCGCAAGAGAGTTGTGACAAAAAAGTCATCGACCAAGAAGCGAAAGGTGAGCAAGAAGAAGGCCTCGCCCGCGAAGAAACGCGTGAGCGCGAAGAAAGTTGCCACCAGGAAAAAGGCAGCGAAGAAAAAATCGCCCGCGAAGAAACGCGTGAGTAAGAAGAAAGTCGCCACCAGGAAAAAGACAGCGAAGAAAAAGGCGCCGGCGAAGAAACGTGCCAGCAAGAAGAAAGTCGCCACTAAGAAAAAAGCTGTCAAGAAGAAGGCTCCAGCGAAGAAACGTGCAGGCAAGAAGAAAGTCGCCACTAAGAAAAAAGCAGTGAAGAAGAAGGCGCCAGCGAAGAAACGTGCAGGCAAGAAGAAAGTCGCCACTAAGAAAAAAGCTGTCAAGAAGAAGGCGCCAGCGAAGAAACGTGCGGGCAAGAAGAAAGTCGCCACTAAGAAAAAAGCTGTCAAGAAAAACATTCCCGCCAAGAAACACGCGAGCAAGAAGAAAGTAGGTAAGAAGAAAGTAATTAAAAAGAAGATCGCGAAAAAGACGTTACACAAGAAAAAAGCTATATCCAGTAAGAGAATCGCTCCGAAAACGCAGAGCAGGCGACGGCTCCCAGCCAGACCGGTGCCCCGCATGGCCCCTGCCAGACGTCGTAAAGCGCGTGGCGATGTATTGTCAGGACCGATTCACGGCATCAGTCCCTACAAGCCTGCACGCGGCGAAGAGTACATGAGCGCGGAGCAATTCGAGCATTTTCAGGAGATTCTGGAGGCCTGGAAACGCGAGTTGATGTTCGAGGTTGACCGTACTGTGCATCACATGCAGGACGAAGCTGCCAAATTCCCCGATCCCAACGATCGTGCGACGCAGGAATCTGAATTTGGACTCGAGCTTCGCACTCGCGATCGCGAACGCAAACTCCTGCGTAAGATAGACCAGGCACTTGCTCGTATTGATGAAGGCAGTTATGGCTGGTGCGAGGAAACCGGCGAGGAAATCGGCTTGAAGCGGCTTGAGGCGCGACCTGTCGCGACGATGTGTCTCGAGGCTCAGGAGCGCCGTGAGCTCGCAGAACGGCAATTCCGCGACCGGGATGATCGCTACCGGTAGGGGGCAGTCAGCCAATGTCTGCGAGCGAACCGGGTCCTTACATCGGGCGATTCGCGCCTTCTCCGACAGGCCCCTTGCACTTCGGTTCATTGCTAACCGCCGTCGCGAGCTACCTGCAGGCACACGTAAACGGCGGTATTTGGTTGCTGCGCATCGAGGACATTGATCCTCCGCGTGAACAGCCTGGCGCCTCTGTAGCAATTCTCGCCGCACTCGAAAATTACGGCTTCGAATGGGACGGACCTGCCTCTTTTCAGAGTTCGAGCCGCCGTGTTCACGATGCAGCCGTACAGTCACTTGTCAGGAATAATCAGGCATATCGATGCAGCTGCTCTCGTCGCGATCTGGCATCGGTACAACGAGGGCCGCTCGGCGTCATTTACCCCGGCACATGTCGTGCTGGTTGCGACGCCACCGAGTTCGCGATTCGAGTTCGAACCAATGACGAGCCGGTGTTCTTCGTTGACGGCTTGCAGGGGCGACAATCGCAGTGTCTCGAGACTGAATCCGGCGATTTCGTCATTTTACGCCGCGACGGCTTGATTGCCTATCAACTGGCCGTGGTTGCAGACGACCATCAACAGAATGTCACAGAGGTAGTGCGTGGTATTGACCTGATGGATTCGACACCAAGGCAGATCTGGCTACAAGACCTGATGGGCTATCCCACACCGAATTATCTGCATATTCCGGTTGCGACGCATTCGGGCGGTCAGAAGCTCAGCAAGAACACAGGTGCTGCGGGCATCCCGTTGAAGAACGGAGGCACAACTCTTGTGGCAGCGCTTGGGGCCCTGGGGCAACAGCCTCCGGCAGAACTGGAAAACGCGACATTGGCTGATATCTGGGGCTGGGCAACGCACCACTGGTGTATCGACAAACTCCAGGGCAGGACCCAAATCAGAGTTGACGCAAACTCAGTGGCTGCCGGTCAAAACAGGTGATCCCAGGAACCAATCCAGCAACCGGACCCAGCAAAACCTGGCCCGATTCAGGTCGTTGCAAGACGGAGCATTCTGCCGGTTCACAGGCGCGAAGACCCAATTCGGACGATCACAACGGCAATTCAACACCCGGGTCTTGGGCAAAAGCCGCCCAAGCAGAGACTGGGGTCTCAGGTCCTAAATCCCTTGACATAAGGACCGTAGATGCCATAGCTTGGTACTTGCAATGGGGATACGCTCCCCCGCCCCCTGTTGCATTGCCTGAAGGGGTTTTTAACCCTGCGGCGGGCCCCCCGTGCAAGCGAGGGGCCTTTTTTTTGTTTCGAATTCCTGCATGATTACCGTCTTCAATGAGCACTGATAACAAAGACAACCGCATCATCCGAAGCGGGTTCCGCGCCGCGCGCTGGCTGAAAAATCGCCATGCCCAAACGATATACCCCAAGCTGCCATGGGCCACACCGGAGCGGCCCTTACTGAAACGGGAAAGTCTCGAACTGCCGGATGGGGACATTACGGCTGTCGACTGGATGATAACGAACTGTAAGCCACCAACATCGATACCGCTGCTGGTCATATTGCACGGCCTGGAGGGCTCCGCTGAGTCACCGTACGCCCGCATGCTGATGCAGGCCGCGTCCGACCGGGGATGGCAGCCATGTGTGCTGAATTCTCGCGATTGCGGTGACTACCGAAATCGACTGCCGCGCCGCTATCATGCCGGTGAAACCAACGATATTCGTTTCTTTCTGCGCACTTTGCGGACCCGGGGTTTCGCCGGTCCGATGCTGGCGGTCGGTTTTTCTCTCGGCGGCAATGTGTTGCTCAAGTACCTTGGAGAGCTTGGTCATGAAGCGCTTGTGACAGCGGCAGCCGCGGTCAGCGTTCCCCTTGATTTGCACAAATCATCAGAAGCATTAAACACAGGCTTTTCAAAGCTTTATCAGCGATACTTACTGCGAAACATGAAGCAGGCTTTGGGCAATAAATTCGATCAGCACACGGCCGCGTTCAATTGGACGGACACCATGAACGCGCGTTCCTTCGCCGAGTTTGATGATGCCGTGACCGCACCACTGCATGGCTTCGCTGGCAAGAATGACTATTATGATCGCTGCAGTTCAGGCCGGATGCTGAAAGACATCCGCAAGCCAACTCTGATTATCAACGCGCTTGATGATCCGTTCATGACCCCGGCGGTTATTCCGGATGCGGATCAGCTGTCACAACATGTATTGCTTGAAGTGAGTGACACTGGCGGTCACGTCGGCTTCATAAACGGTGGTACCCCGTGGCGCCCGACCTACTATCTGCCCGGGCGCCTGCTCGGGTTCCTGGCATCATTTACCAAGTGACCCGTACGGGTTGCGTTGACCGCGGCCAAGCCGTCCTGCCCTACAAATAACGACTCTACGCAGCTTCGATGTCTTTCATAGAGAGGCGAACGCGGCCCTGGCGATCGACTTCAAGAACCTTCACCTTAACGACGTCGCCTTCGGCCAGCTTGTCGCTGACTTTCTCGACGCGCTCGTTCGATATCTGGGAGATGTGCACGAGACCATCTTTGCCCGGCAAAATCGTGACGAAAGCACCGAAATCCATCAAGCGTGCGACCCGTCCTTCATAGATTCGCCCAACTTCCACATCTGCCGTTATGAGCTCAATGCGTCGACGTGCCTCTTTACCGGACGATCCGTCAACTGATGCAATGCGTATAGTGCCGTCATTGTCGATGTCGATCGTAGTACCGGTTTCCTCAGTCATGGCACGGATTACAGAACCACCTTTACCGATGACATCCCGGATCTTCTCCGGATCGATCTTAAAGGTCATGATCGTCGGCGCCCATTCAGACATCTCTTCGCGAGAGGCGCCAAGGACCTTGTTCATTTCGCCAAGGATGTGCAAGCGGGCATCGCGAGCCTGGGCGAGAGCAATGTCCATGATCTCCCGCGTAATACCCTGAATCTTGATGTCCATCTGCAACGCGGTGATACCTTCGTCGGTACCGGCAACCTTGAAATCCATGTCGCCCAGGTGATCCTCATCACCGAGAATGTCGGTCAATACGGCGAAGTCGTCGCCTTCTTTGACGAGACCCATCGCAACGCCGGCGACCGGCGCCTTGATCGGTACACCAGCATCCATCAAGGCCAGGCTTGTGCCACACACAGATGCCATCGAACTGGAACCGTTGGATTCGGTGATTTCCGATACCACCCGCAAAACATAGGGGAACTCGTCGAAGTCCGGCATAACAGCCTGGATACTACGGCGAGCCAGTTTGCCATGGCCGATTTCGCGGCGCTTGGGCGATCCAACGAAGCCTGTCTCACCCACGCAGAACGGTGGGAAATTGTAATGCAGCATAAACTGATCTTTGAATTCGCCGCCGATGGCATCAATGATCTGTGCATCGCGGCCGGTACCCAAAGTCGTTGCCACAATCGCCTGAGTCTCTCCACGGGTGAAGACGGCAGAACCGTGGGCACGCGGCAATACGCCGACCTGTACGTCAATAGGACGTACCGTGCTGCGATCTCGACCATCAATGCGCGACTCGCCAGCGATAACACGACCGCGAACGATGCTTTTTTCCAGTTTTGACAGTGAGTTACGGACATCCTCGGACGACCATTTTGCCTCGTCGCCATCCGCGAGGGCTGCTGTCGCAGCCGATTTAGCCTCGCCCACAGCAGCTTGTCGCTCCATCTTGTCGGTAATTTGATAGGCAGCGGTCAGGCCACTTTCAGCCTGGCCCGCTACGGCAGTTTCCAGGTCCTGATCGACAGCCGGTGCCTCCCAAAGCCACGCAGGCTTGCCCACTTCCGCGGCGAGTTCGTTGATCGAGTCAATGGCCACTTGCAGTTGTTCGTGACCGAACATAACCGCGCCAAGCATGACGTCTTCAGCCAGACCATCAGCTTCCGATTCAACCATGAGAACAGCGTCCCTGGTGCCGGCAACGACGAGTTCGAGACTTGAATCTGGCAACGTTGAGATACCTGGGTTCAATACATAGTTGCCATCCACATAGCCAACTTTCGCCGCGCCGATCGGGCCCGCAAACGGCATGCCGGAAATGGCCAGCGCCGCTGAAGCGCCGATAAGGGCGGGAATGTCCGGATCAACCTCCGGATTCAGCGATAAGACTGTCGCAATAACCTGGACTTCATTAATAAAGCCCTTTGGAAATAACGGTCGGATAGGCCGGTCGATCAAACGGCAAACCAGCGTTTCCTTTTCGCTGGGACGCCCTTCCCGCTTGAAAAAGCCCCCTGGGATCTTGCCAGCGGCATACGTCTTTTCCTGGTAATTAACCGTTAGCGGGAAGAACCCTCTGGCCGGATCCGCTTTCTTGCGGCCAACAGCGGTAACCAGCACTATGGTCTCGGCCATGTTTACCATAACCGCGCCGTCAGCCTGACGAGCAATACCGCCCGTCTCAAGAGTCACCTGATGTTCCCCAAACTGGAAAGTTTTCTTTGTCACATTCACATTAATACTCGAATTGAATTAGTTAACGGCAGCAGCAATTGGCGGCGTACCCTGGGTAGGGATCGACGCATCAATTGCGAGATTGCCAAAATTGCTCGCTGAATCAGCGGCGCAGACCGAGCCGGGAAATCAGCTCGCGGTAGCGATCGTGGTCCTTGTCTTTGAGATAGTCGAGCAACTTGCGCCGCTTGTTGACCATCTTCAGGAGACCCTGACGGCTATGGTGATCCTTTTTGTGCTCACCGAAGTGACCGGTGAGTTCAGAAATTCTTGCAGACAGCAGTGCAACCTGTACTTCCGGAGAACCCGTATCAGCTTCTCCCCGTGCATAATCAGCAACGATGCTGCTTTTCGCTTCACTTGACAGTGACATCTTTCAAATACTCCAATCGTTCTCTTAAATATTCAGGTCCTTTTTCGGAGCGCGGTATTCTAGCGTCTGCGTCGGCCTATTAATAGCCCAAAATCAAATATATACAGGGTTTCTTCCGGCCTGTTGCGGCGGCCCCTAACGAGGCATTTTCAGGCATTTTCAGGCCACCCGAAACACCCGGCGTGGCGCCAGCAGGCCGCCGTCGGTGTGTTCACCTATGCCCAGGAACTCATTGTCGCCACCGTATACTCTGGCCAGCCCGGTCTTCACTTCAGTTGCCGGCGCCGTAACCGGCTGGCCACCGGTAAATCGCCCGCCCGCCTCTACATCTATGTGCAGCGACGGTAGCCCGGACAACGCCCGGTCGGGCGGCATAAGGCACATCCGCAACGCCTCAGGGCCTGCCTCGGCGATGGCCTTTGCTCCATCGAGATCCAGCATGTCTCCACTCTGGAAATCACCCACCGCTTCCCGATGCAATCGCGCCGTATGGGCCACAGTGCCAGCTACCTTCGCAATATCCTCAACCAGCGATCTGATATAGGTACCTTTGGAACAATGGACACGAAAGATGAGTCGGTTTCCTGCCAGTTCCAGCAAATCTATCGAGTCGATCCGAATCGGTCGTGGCTCACGCTCCACCGTCTTCCCGGCGCGCGCAAGTGCATAAAGCCGTTTGCCGTTTTTTCTAAGCGCAGAGTACATCGGCGGCACCTGCGTTGAGTCCCCCAGGAACCCTTGCAATATGGCTATCCAGCGCTGCCGGGACAGATCCGGCACATCGGCGCAGGCTATTTCCTCGCCGTCGGCATCGGCAGTATCCGTCGCGACGCCGAGTTTCGCTGTAACTCGGTAAATCTTGTCCGCATCAAGCAGGTATGCGCAAACCTTGGTTGCCTCGCCAAAACACAACGGCAACATACCGGTCGCGGCTGGATCGAGACTTCCTGTATGGCCTGCTTTACGGGCATTCAACAGGCGCTTGACCTTTTGCAGCGCCTGATTAGATGTCAGACCAGCTGGTTTGTTGAGCAACAACACACCATCAACCGGCGCGGCGGCGCGGTTTCGGGCACGGCGATTTACACTGCTCACTGTGATTCGTCAGCTGGCAACGCATTATCGATCAGCTCGCTGATATGAGCGGCATGTTCGGCACTATCATCATGAACAAATCGGAGTTGCGGAACATGTCTAATCTTGAGCGAACTGCCGAGTCTTGTACGCAAATAACCGTTCGCCTTTTCAAGGCCTTCGATAACGGGTTCCGGTGCGTCGTCAGGATTGAGCAGGCTGAAATACACGCGTGCAATACTGAGATCACGCGACAGGTCGACCGAGGTCAACGACACACCCTGTAACCGTGGATCTTTGGTATCGAATCGCAACAATTCGCTTAGCGTGCGCAGCACCTCGTTACCGAGGCGCTGGTTGCGAGAAAATTCACGTGGCATAGCAATTCACCGCGCTGCTGGATCGACTCTCAGTCAAGTGTACGTGCAACTTCGATACGTTCAAAACACTCAATCTGATCACCTGCTTTAACGTCAGTGTAGTTCTTGACGCCAATACCGCACTCAGTACCGGACCGAACCTCATTTACATTGTCTTTAAAGCGGCGTAGCGATTCCAGCTCACCCTCGTAAATAACGACATTGTCACGCAAAACACGGATTGGATTCGCGCGCTTCACCAGACCTTCGGTAACGATGCAACCCGCAACATCTCCAAATTTCGGCGATGAGAACACTTCCTTGACCTGGGCAAGCCCGAGAATTTGCTCGCGAATTTCGGGGGCCAAAAGGCCGGTCAGTGCGGCTTTAACGTCATCGATAGCTTCATAGATAATACTGTAGTAGCGAATTTCGACACCCGATTCCCTGATTGCGGTTCGGGCCGCCGCGTCGGCGCGTACGTTAAAGCCAATAATGGATGCATTCGATGCCGCCGCCAGATTCGCGTCCGTTTCGGTGATTCCACCAACTCCCGAACTCAGGACTTTAACTGTGACTTCATCATTGGATAGGCTGTTCAGTGAATCCTTGAGCGCCTCAGCACTGCCATGTACATCCGACTTAATGATCACTGCCACTGTAGAGCCGCTGCCATCCTGCATCTGGCTAAACATGTCTTCCAGCCTGGCGATCTGCTGCTGAGCAAGTTTCGCATCGCGCGTCTTGGCCTGACGGAATTCGGCAACCTCGCGTGCCTTGCGTTCTGTCTTGACAACAAGGAAGTCATCGCCAGCGCTTGGCGTTTTTGAGAGACCCAGGACGACTGCCGGGCTGGAAGGCCCGGCTTCCTTGGTAGAGTTCTGCTGCTCATCAAACATATTTCGAACGCGACCGTACTCTTCGCCAGCGATAATCATGTCGCCTTGCTTCAGAGTCCCAGCCTGAACCAGCAAGGTCGCGACTGCGCCGCGCCCCTTTTCCAAACTCGATTCGATGACAATTCCCTGGGCCGGCCCCTCAATTACTGCCGTGAGTTCCATCATGCCCGCTTGCAACAAGACTGCATCTAACAACGCATCAACACCCTCGCCCGTCTGTGCGGAGACATTAACAATCAGATGCTCGCCACCCCAATCCTCAGAAATCACTTCATGCTGGGACAACTCATTCTTAACGCGTTCCGGATCGGCGTTTTCACGATCCATTTTGTTCACTGCGACTACCAGCGGAACGCCAGCAGCTTTGGCATGCTGAATCGCTTCAACGGTCTGTGGCATCACGCCGTCATCTGCCGCAACGACCAGTATGACAATGTCGGTCGCCTGTGCGCCGCGCGCTCGCATTGCCGTAAACGCTGCGTGACCTGGTGTGTCAAGAAAGGTAATCCTGCCTTTATCAGTATCGACCGCGTAAGCGCCGATATGCTGAGTGATGCCACCAGCCTCTCCATCAACGACCCTGGTGCTGCGAATGTAATCGAGCAAGGACGTCTTGCCATGATCGACGTGACCCATGATCGTAACAACCGGTGGGCGGGAAAGCTGGTCACCACTCAACTGTTCTTCGCCTGCCAGTAACTGCTGGTCAATATCAGAAGCATCGGTCAACTTTGCGACGTGGCCCAGCTCTTCAACCACAAGTACCGCGGTGTCTTGATCAATTGCCTGATTAATCGTGACCATCGCGCCGAGGTTGAATAGTACTTTTACGACCTCGTTGCCCTTGATGGCCATGCGTTGCGCGAGCTCCGATACTGCAATGCTCTCAGGAATTTCCACTTCGTGTATGGCTGGCACGGTTGGCATTTCAAAACCGTGTTTGCCGTCGCTGCCCACCGATACCGGACGGCGGCGGCTCGGCTTCTTGCGCTTGCGCCTGCCACTTTTATCCCCGGCGACGTGAAGTTCTTTGCGACCGTATCGCGTGTCGACGCCTTTCGATTTCGGCTTGTCCTTTGTACGTCTCACGCGAGCGTCCTGCTCGGCCTTCTCAACTCTGGTCTTCTCTTCCGCTGCCACTGCCGCTGCTTGTTCGACAGCCTTGACGGCTTCTGCTTCAGCATCGATGCGTTCTTGCTCTGCCCGGACCAGTTCTTCCGCCTCGAGTTTGGCGGCCCTGTCTTTTTCGTCCTCAATGCGTTGCAGCTCGAGCTTTTCGGCCTCAATGAGTTGCTCGGCTTCAAGACGAACACGATCGAGCTCGTCCTGCTCTTTTTGTGCCTGCTCCTCCAAGACGTCACGTTTGATGTAGGTTCGTTTCTTGCGCACTTCGACGCTGACCGTCCGCGACCGACCCTGGGATCCTGACAGTCTGAGCTCTGTGTTTGACCTGCGGTTGAGCGTTATTTTCCGCGGCGTCGCATCGCCTGCAGGGGCGCCCTCCTGCCCATGGCTGCGACGCAGATACGTTAGCAGCTCCAGTTTTGAGTCATCGCCGATATTGTCATCCGACCCTGTTACCTTGATGCCCGCTTCATCAAGCTGCGCCAGCAGCTTTTCCACTGGCACTTTCAGGACTTCAGCAAATTGTGTAACTGTGACGTTTGCCATTCTTGACTCCGCTTAGCTTGGCGCTTGGGCCTGCTGCTCTTCTTCGAACCAGTGTGCGCGCGCCTTCATTATCAGAGCGGCCGCTTCCTCCTGATCCATTTCATGGATTTCGAGCAAATCATCGGTCGCGAGTTCTGCAAGATCCTCGCGAGTGACAACGCCCTTGCTCGCTAGCAGGAAGGCCAGACTCTTGTCCATGCCTTCGAGGATCAGCAGATCCTCTGCCGGCTCCGCTTCATCGATCTTCTCTTCCTGCACAATCGCCTGCGTCAGCAGTACGTCCCGTGCCCGGCTGCGCAACTCCGAAACAATGTCCTCATCGAATTCTTCGATCTCGACGAGTTCAGATGCCGGGACATAGGCGACTTCCTCAATCGTTGAAAAACCCTCCTGTACCAGAATCAGTCCAACCTCTTCGTCGACATCCAATTGTGTTGCGAACAACTCGATAAGCTCGCGCGTTTCGGATTCGCTCTTTTGCTCAGCATCTGTCGCGGTCATGACATTGAGTTCCCAACCAGTCAGCTCGCTCGCCAGACGGATATTTTGTCCACCACGGCCAATTGCCTGCGACAACTTGTCCTCTTCCACGGCGATATCCATGCTGTGCGCATCCTCGTCGACGACAATTGATACAACCTCTGCAGGCGACATTGCGTTGATCACAAATTGCGCCGGATTGTCGTCCCAAAGGATGATATCCACGCGCTCACCTGCCAGTTCGTTCGAGACTGCCTGCACACGCGACCCGCGCATGCCAACGCAAGCACCTACAGCGTCGATTCGGTTGTCGTTGCTCTTGACTGCAATTTTTGCGCGCAAGCCAGCGTCTCTGGCCGAGCCACGAATTTCGATTAGCCCTTGTCCTACTTCTGGCACTTCAATCTTGAAGAGCTCAACCAACGTCTGCGGCGACGTCCTGGTCATGAACAACTGCGGTCCACGGAGTTCCGAACGAACTTCAACCAACAATGCCTTGATTCTATCTTGCGGCCGAACCGGCTCGCGTGGGACCATCTGGTCGCGCGCTACGAAACCTTCAGCGTTGCCACCGAGATCGATAAATACGCCATTGCGATCGACACGCTTGACGAGCCCTGAAAGAAGCTCACCCTCCCGGTGTTTATACTCTTCGACGACCTGCTCGCGCTCAGCTTCACGTACCTTCTGCACGATCACCTGTTTGGCGGTCTGCGCAGCGATGCGGCCAAACTCGACTGATTCCATCGGTACTTCGACGTAGCCGCCCGGCTCGGCTGTCGCGTCAACATCTACCGCATCGATCATGCGCAATTCCCGATCGGGGGTCTCGAGTTCGGTGGAGTCATCTTCGAACACCAGCCATCGTCGAAATGTGTCGTACTCACCCGTGTCACGATCGATGGCAACACGCACATCGATTTCTTCACCGTGCTTCCTGGATGTCGCAGACGCCAGTGCAGCCTCGATGGCCTCGAAGATAATATCCTTCTCAACGCCCTTCTCATTCGAAACGGCGTCTACGACCAACAAAATCTCTTTGCTCATTACATGAAACTCCAAACAAACCGCGGGCTATCAGTTGCCGCCCGGCACCAGTCGAGTAGTGTCGATCGTCGTCAGCGGCAAACTGTGCGACTCGCCATCCACCTCAACCACAATATTCTCGTCATCCGAAGCCACCAGCGTGCCGCGAAATCGTCTTCGCCCCGCTATCGGGAAACGCGTCTGTACCTTTACCATTTCACCTTCAAAACGCTGATAGTGCTCAATTTTCGTCAATTTCCTATCCAGCCCCGGTGATGACACTTCGAGCACGTACTTGCCCGGCACCGGGTCCTCAACATCCAGCAACGCGCTGATCGCCCGGCTGACTTTTTCACAGTCTTCCAGGTCGACGCCGTCTGGTTTGTCGATGAACATCCGCAAAGCGCTGCTGCCGCCACTCAGCCGGACCTCCAGATCCGACAGCTCGAACCCCAGACTTTCGATCGTGGGCACCAGCAATTCCTCAAACTCTTCCCTTGTCACCGAACTAACACCTAACTCCCTGTTTTAAAACAAAAAATGGGCCAAAGGCCCATTCCTGCACACGCGTGTTTGCTGTCGGTCAGACAACAAAAAGGCCCTCCGCGGGGCCTTTATCTACCAAAACACTGGTAGCGGAGGTAACGGGTCAGACCATCCTGTATCCCTGAGGCTCCAACAAATGCCCCACCGCCGCGCTGGCGCGGGATTATACGGTAATCGACGGCCCGGGCGCAACGCAAGAAACGCCTGCCGCAATGTTCGTTGCGCCGACCGCACGG
>Ga0255052_10002735_pt1 | contig 12559 bp, 11 predicted proteins | sample JV7_2_21_MG_FD_188632 | JGI IMG/M metagenome (GOLD analysis project Ga0255052, IMG submission 188632) | Seawater microbial communities from Jervis Inlet, British Columbia, Canada - JV7_2_21 | ecosystem: Environmental > Aquatic > Marine > Inlet | place: Canada: British Columbia | collected... | reverse complement strand
TAACGATAACGTGGAAACGTCGTTCTTTTGGCTTAGAGCGACGTTTCCACGTTATCGTTATGACCAGATCATGCGCTTGGGATGGAAGGTGTTCATTCCCGTGACCATCATCTGGATCACGGTTGAGGGTGCTTTGGCCTGGTTCAAGGTCGGTCCCTGGGCCGGATTGGCGAGTTAGGGGCTGACGCATGGCGATGAATCAACTGATCAGCTACCTCAAGACGTTTACCCTCTGGGAACTCCTCAAGGGGCTGTCAGTGACGCAGCGCAACTTCTTCAGGAAAAGCATTACGCTCGAATATCCGGACGAGAAGACGCCACAGTCGCCCCGATTTCGTGGCTTGCATGCGTTGCGACGGTATCCGAACGGAGAGGAGCGTTGCATCGCGTGTAAGTTGTGCGAGGCGGTGTGTCCGGCTCTGGCTATAACGATCGAGTCCGATGTCGGAGAGGACGGCACGCGACGTACGACGCGCTACGACATCGACCTCTTTAAATGTATTTATTGTGGATTCTGCGAGGAGGCCTGTCCGGTCGACGCAATCGTCGAGACGCGCGTGCACGAATACCACATGGAAGCGCCGGGCGAAAATATCATGACAAAAGACAAGTTACTCGCGATCGGTGACAAGTACGACGCAATGATCTCCGCTGATAAGGCGGCGGACGCAAAATATCGATAGGGCGTAGGATGTTATTTCAAGCGATTCTGTTCTATATCTTTTCAGTTGTTCTGATCGGGGCAGCTCTCGGTGTGGTGTTCTCCAGGAACCCGGTGCACGCCGTTATGTTTCTGGTCCTGACATTTTTCCAGAGCGCCATGCTGTGGCTACTGGCCGAGGTGGAATTTCTCGCTATTGTTCTGGTTCTCGTTTATGTCGGCGCTGTCATGGTGCTGTTCCTGTTTGTCGTGATGATGCTCGATATAAACGTCGAGGCGATTCAACGCGGTCTGACGCGCTACGCGCCGCTCAGCATCGTTGTTGCTTTGCTCATGGCGGTCGAACTGGTTCAGCTAATCTGGCTCCGCAGCGGTACGGACATCGGTTCCGGCACCTTTGCAGTCAACCCGGAGGGCTACAGCAATACCAAGGCGCTGGGTGCAGTTCTGTATACCGAACATGTTTATGCGTTTGAGATCGCCGCTGTCATACTTTTGCTCGCCATCGTTGCAGCCATCACGCTGACCATGCGCAAGCGACCAGGACTTAAGGTGCAGAACATCTCGGCGCAGGTCGCAGTACGTGCGGAGGATCGCCTGCGTGTGGTCAAGATGGATGCGGAGAAAAAGCAGTGATCGGCTTGCAGCACTACCTGACGCTTTCAGCAATGCTGTTTGTCCTCAGCATTGCCGGCATTGTAATCAATCGTCGCAACCTGATCCTGTTGCTGATGTGCATTGAATTGATGTTGCTCGCCGTCAACTTCAATTTCATCGCGTTTTCGCGACACCTTGGTGATGAAACCGGGCAGGTGTTCGTCTTCTTTATCCTGACTGTAGCTGCAGCCGAAGCCGCGATAGGTCTTGCGATTCTGGTCGTGTTGTTCCGCAACCGACGCTCTATCAATGTGCAAGAACTGAATACGATGAAAGGCTAGGACAGATGTATAACTACTACCTGACAATCGTACTCGCTCCGCTGGCTGCTGCTGTAGCCGCCGGGCTATATGGCAAGCGATTAGGTCGGTCAGGTTCACATTGGGTAACAATAATCGGTGTTGGCCTTGCGTTTGTTTTGTCCGCTTATGTACTCAAAGAAATGATGCTGGGCGGTGCAGGTGCTGAAAATATCAGCGTCTACACCTGGGCTGTCACTGATGGCCTGAAAATGGAAGTCGGTTTCCTGGTCGATCGTCTGACTGCGCTCATGATGGTTGTAGTGACATTCGTCTCGCTGATGGTGCACATCTACACCATTGGTTACATGCGCGATGACCCGGGCTATCAACGATTCTTCAGCTATATCTCGCTGTTTACGTTCTCGATGCTCATGCTCGTGATGTCGAACAACTTCTTACAACTGTTTTTCGGTTGGGAGGCTGTTGGACTGGTCTCCTACCTGCTTATCGGCTTCTGGTTCAAGCGTGAGTCTGCGATTCTCGCAAATCTCAAAGCCTTTATCGTGAATCGTGTCGGCGACCTCGGGTTTATTCTCGGTATCGCTGGCGTTGTGGTGGTCACTGGTTCGCTTGACTACGCTGAAGTTTTTGCAAGCGCCAATAGTGTGGCGACACAAAACATTGAGGTATTTTCCGGGTCGCCCTGGAATGCGATGACAGTCATCTGCATATTGCTGTTTGTCGGCGCGATGGGTAAATCAGCGCAAGCACCGTTGCACGTATGGTTGCCCGATTCCATGGAAGGCCCGACACCTATTTCGGCATTGATCCATGCGGCAACAATGGTGACGGCTGGTATTTTCATGGTGGCGCGCATGTCGCCGCTGTTTGAGCTCTCCGCAACCGCTTTGGCCGTCGTCATCACTATCGGTGCCATCACGGCGTTTTTCATGGGACTGCTTGGTATCGTGCAGAACGACATCAAGCGCGTGATTGCGTATTCGACATTGTCACAACTCGGTTACATGACGGTGGCACTCGGTGCGTCGGCTTACAGTGCGGCTATTTTCCACTTGATGACGCATGCCTTCTTCAAGTCGCTGCTGTTCCTGGCGGCAGGGTCGGTCATCATTGCGCTGCACCATGAGCAGGACATCCGCAAGATGGGTGGGCTTCGCAAGTACATGCCCATTACGTACTGGACTGCCTTGATTGGCGCGTTGGCGCTGATCGGATTTCCCGGGACCAGTGGCTTTTTCTCCAAAGATCTGCTGATCGAGGCCGTCAAGGAGTCGCACTGGCATGGACAGGGTGCTGTCTACTGGATCGCTTACCTGAGCGTGCTGCTCGGCGTGTTCGTCACCGCGCTGTACACGTTCCGCATGTTTTTCCTGGTGTTCCATGGCGAGGAACGAATGGACGCCGAAACCAGGTCCCATGTGCGTGAGTCACCCTGGGTTGTGACCGTGCCGCTGGTGCTGCTCGCCATACCGTCGGCCGTCATTGGCTGGTTCACGGTTGAGCCCATTTTGTTCGGGGGCTACTTCGGTGACGCGATTGTAGTCCGCCAGGGTCCCGACGTGCTCTCCCGTCTGGCGGAGTCCTTCTGGCACGGAAGTCTTGCGCTGGTCATGCACATTCACAAGTCCCCTGCGTTTTGGCTTGCAATGGGCGGTGCTGTCACGGCCTGGTTCCTGTACCTGAAGCGCCCGGACATTCCCGACAGGATCAAGGAAAGAGTGTCGGGCCTCTACACCTTGCTCGATCGCAAGTACTACTTCGATGATCTGTACATCAAAGGATTCGCCGCAGGCGGTCGGGCCGCTGGCAAATTCTTGTGGGAGAAGGGTGATCAGGTGTTGATCGACGGTGTGTTGGTCAATGGCACCGCAAATTCTATCGGTAAGCTTGCGGGCGTAATGCGACAGATACAGACCGGCTATTTGTACACCTACGCATTCGCAATGATCATCGGTCTGACGATGCTGCTTAGCTGGCTCATCTGGTTCAGGTAGTGGCAGATATGGACTTCTCGCAACAACTGTTGAGTATCTTGATCTGGCTGCCCATAGGCGGAGGGATTTTGTTGCTCGCGATCGGGGATGACAGCGATAGCAATACCTCGCGATCGGAAACGATGCACATTGTCGCGCTGGCGATGTCGGTACTCACTTTCATCATCAGCATCGCGTTGTACAAATGGTTTGATAACACAACTGCCACTATGCAGTTCGTCGAGCGAGTTGCGTGGATCCCGGCGTTGGACGTGTATTACTACCTCGGCGTGGATGGTATCTCGGCACCCCTGATTTTGCTGACAACGTTCATTACACCGCTGGTCGTGCTCGCGGGCTGGGACACGATCAAGGTTCGGCCGGCGCAGTATTTCGCGGCATTCCTGATTCTCGAAGGGCTGATGATCGGCGTCTTTTGCGCGCTGGATGGATTGCTGTTCTACGTGTTCTGGGAGGCCATGCTGGTACCGATGTTCCTGATTATCGGTGTCTGGGGTGGTGAGCGGCGCGTCTACGCTACGCTGAAATTTTTCCTGTACACGTTCCTCGGATCGGTGTTGATGCTGGTCGCATTCATCTACCTGTACGGTCAGACGGGCAGCTTCGATCTGTTCGGCTTCATGAACGTACCCTTGACCATGACGACGCAAAAATTGATTTTCATCGCGTTCTTGCTCGCGTTCGCCGTCAAGGTGCCGATGTGGCCAGTACACACCTGGCTACCCGACGCTCATGTCGAAGCGCCGACAGGCGGTTCCGTCGTGCTGGCGGCCATCATGTTGAAGATGGGCGGCTACGGATTCGTGCGCCTGTCGCTGCCAATTGTCCCGGACGGTAGCGCCTACTTCTCCGGGCTCATTATTGCGCTGTCATTGATCGCTGTTGTTTACATCGGTTTCGTTGCGTTGATGCAAACGGACATGAAGAAGCTGATCGCGTACTCGTCGATCGCGCACATGGGCTTCGTGACGCTGGGTTTCTTCTTGCTCTGGAGCGTCGGTTCAGGCACGGGCGCCGGTCTCGGAATCAGCGGCGGCATGGTGCAAATGGTGTCGCATGGATTGATTTCGGGTGCGTTGTTCCTGTGCGTCGGTGTTCTGTACGACCGCGTTCACAGCCGGCAGATAGCGGACTACGGCGGTGTTGCGAACACGATGCCAAAATTTGCCGTATTCATGGTTTTGTTTTCCATGGCCAATGCAGGACTACCAGGAACATCCGGGTTCGTCGGCGAGTTCATGGTGATCATCGCGAGCTTCAAGGCCAACTTCTGGTTCGCTTTCCTTGCTGCGACAACATTGGTTCTGGGCGCAGCGTACACGTTGTGGATGGTGAAGCGGGTACTTTACGGCGAGGTTGCCAATGATAATGTGGCGGCGCTCGAAGACTTGAATCAGCGCGAGTTTATCGTTCTTGCGGTTCTGGCAGTCGCTGTGTTGCTTCTCGGACTGTGGCCGGCACCACTGGTTGACATGATGAACACGACGATTGAACAACTGATTCAACAAGTAGGGCAGTCCAAGCTCTGACAGGTTTTGCTATGAATTTGACGGACTACATATCAGCTGCACCGGAAATGACCCTCTTGGGTCTGATCTGCGTCGTGCTGATTGCGGACCTGTTTGTGGACGACGAACATCGGGTGATGACGTTTTGGATGAGCATTGCAGCCCTGGCAATTACCGCCTGGACACTAATCGCAACGGCTCCGACCGGCCGCGTCGTCGTCTTTGATGGCAGTTACGTGAGTGATTCGTTGTCGCAGGTTCTGAAGATCGGTGCTGTTGGATTCGTTGCCGTCGCATTCCTGTACGCACGCGATTATTTGCGCGCGAACGATTTGCATAAGGGCGAGTACTACATTCTCGGCTTGTTTGGGTTGCTTGGCATGATGATCATGATCTCGGCCAATAGCCTGCTAACGATGTATTTGGGGCTGGAGACACTCGCACTGTCGCTTTATGCGCTGGTCGCATTCGATCGAAACAACGCGACGTGTGCTGAAGCCGCGATGAAGTATTTCGTACTGGGTGCTATCGCGTCCGGCGCGTTGCTCTACGGTATTTCCTGGATTTACGGTGTAACCGGCACGCTCAAGTTTGACGAAATTGCCATGGCGATATCTGCAGATCCCGGGCTGAACAGTCTGCCTTTGTGGTTCGGGCTCGCATTTCTCATCGTTGGCATATCCTTCAAGTTTGGAGCGGTGCCATTTCATATGTGGTTGCCGGACGTCTACCAGGGAGCCCGCACGCCCGTTACCCTGTACCTGGCGTCGGCACCAAAACTCGCAGCGCTGGCCTTCACGTTGCGCATTCTTGTCGACGGCCTCGGTGGACTTCACGATGTGTGGTCGGACATGGTCATGGTTGTTGCCGTGCTGTCGTTGCTCGCCGGCAACATCATTGCGATCGCCCAGACCAACATCAAGCGCATGCTGGGTTACTCGACGATTGCTCACGTGGGTTTCATTCTACTCGCCATTTTTTGTGGTACCGAAAAGGGTTATGCGGCAGCACTTTTCTATACGTTGACCTATGTCGTGGCCGCGGCAGGCGCATTCGGCATCGTCATCCTGCTCAGCCGGCGCGGGTTTGACGCGGAGAACATCTCTGATTTCAAGGGACTCAATGCACGCAGCCCATGGTTTGCGCTGATGATGATGTTCATCATGTTGAGCCTGGCGGGTGTGCCGCCATTTATCGGCTTTTTTGGCAAGTTGAACGTTATCGACGCCGCGCTGAGTTCAGGCTACACGGGTCTGGCGGTCCTGATGGTTTTGGCGTCCGTTGTCGGGGCGTTCTACTACCTGAGAGTCATCTGGTACATGTATTTCGAGCAGGGTGAAGAGCAGGCGGCGCTGCAGGCAAGCACCGATACCCGGCTGGTATTGAGCCTTAACGGTGTTGCTGTTCTGGCTCTCGGAATCGCCCCAGGCTGGCTTTGGGCACTTTGTTCGCAAATAGCCTTGTCAATGCGATAACTTGTCAGTAGTATCCCGTCCCTGCCGATGCGGGGTGGAGCAGTCTGGCAGCTCGTCGGGCTCATAACCCGAAGGTCGCAGGTTCAAATCCTGCCCCCGCTACCATCTGATCCGACACTTGTTCCGACGGCCTTCTTCAAGAGGGCCGCGGGACGGGCGTCGAATTCTGCCCAAAGGCTTCCGTCCGGCTCTGGACGCATCTGAATCGGCCCCAGCAGATCACGCAATATTACGCGAGCCTTGTTGGCTTCCCTCGGATTCGCACCCAGCCCCTTTTCGATTTGTTTCTTATACGCTTCGGCAGTTCTCGGCAAGGCAGCAATGATCTTGGCTGAATGTCGTGCAATGGGCTGAGCATCGACGAGATCTCGTCGTTTTCTCTGGGCCGCCTCGATAGCCATTTGCAGCTCGTCCGGCTCCAGGTCTGGATCGCCGATGTAGAGTCGTTCCCGGAGCCGCTCAATGCGAGCGTCGAGCGCTTGGATTTCTTCTGGGGTCGACTTATCTGCCAGTTCTTGCATACGCTCCGCGAAACGTTTCTCGATTTCGCGGGCCATCCTATCAACCCGCTCAGGGGACAGCAGCTCCTGCCGTACCGGATCCAGGATCTTCGCCTCAGCCACGTCTCTACGGATACGGATATTGTTAGTGCACGCACCACCAACATTGCCTGAGCACTGGTACGCTGTGCTGCTCGTCAGAATATAGTTGCTCCCACACGAATTACACTTGAGCAGGCCGGAAAGCAGGTACTTAGGTTTGCCACCACATTTGAGTCGCGCATCAGGATTTGCTGCATCGCGCGCTCGTTGTTGGGTTCTTGCGAATGTCTCATCTGAGATAATTCTCAGTGATTCATCCTGATACTCCATCCACTCAGACCTTGGTCGTTCACGCCGTAGGCGCTTGCCGCTGTCGGGGTCCTTTATCCATTCAGATGTATTCCATCGAATGAGCCCCGTATAGCGAACATTCAGGACGATGGCTCGTATACCTGAGCCCATCCAGCCGCGAGTTCTGCGATTGACTCGCTTCCATGTTGAGCCGGGCGACGGCACACCGTCCCCGTTGAGTTCAGCCGCTATTCTCCGATAGCTTGCTCCCTCGATGTAACGAGAAAATATCCTCGTAACAACTTCGGCTTGCTGGGGGTCGACCTCGATCGTTCTCCCGCTATCGGGCGTGTCTGCGTCTATGGCGACGCTCTTGTATCCGTAGCACTTGCCTCCGGTAGGGCGTTTTGCCCGAGCCCTGGACTCGAGCGCTGAATGGGTCCGTTCGCGGATCATGTCGCGAAAAGCCTCACCCATGATCCCAGACAACCCAGCCTGGAGCTTGTGGCCCCGGCGGCTGGAGTCGTAGCCATCTTGAACGCCAATTACGCGAACACCGCGAACTACCAGACGATCGATCATTTTCGACAGGTCACCGTTGGAACGGGAAAGGCGCGATAAGTCAGTTACTAGGACAACTTCGAATTGCCTCCCAAATGCTGCCTCCATCATTTCCTTGGCACCAGGACGGTTGCCAAGCGCCGCGCCAGAGATCCCTTCATCTGCCATCTCGGCGACCACGGTCATTTCGTTGGCGTCTGCATACTCTGAGCAGATGCGAACCTGATCGGCAATGGAGGACTCGTTTTGCTTGTCGGTCGAGAATCGGCTGTAGATCACAGCTCTCATCGCCTTGTCCTCGGTTTGGGTACCTTTACTTTGTATTTGGTCAACAGGTCGTCCACCGCCTCCCGAAGATAATGCGCAATTGGCGTATCCGCTCGAGCACTTAACCGCCTAAGGCAGTCGGCAACCTCTGGGCGGAGATAAATGCTCATCATCTCCCGGTTTCCACGCATTTCCCGCTTAGCTGGTGTTCCCATGGGATCGTCTCTTGAAGTTTCTTTGATTACTAGTAATATACAGGTAATACTCTTTGGGTTCAATTTCGCAATGCCGCGCCCACCGATTAAACACGTAACAAATGCAGGAACCGAAACGGTTGTGCTGGACAGCATTGAACGCGAGAGCATAATCCAATCTCTCGCGGATCGAGGGCTTGATCAGGGCCAATCTGTTCGTTACGCCGATGCTGTCAATCGGAGCGCTGTATTCGCGTACGAGTTGGAACCCAAGATGTCCACGCGCGGCCAAAGTAAACGTTGGCACCACGAAGTCCTGAAAGCGGTCGACCGGAACGAGCTTGCGAAGATTCGCAAACTCCTTAGTAATTCGGCAGATGCCTTCGAGGGTAGATCGGAGCTCGAATGCCAATTGCTGCAGAATAGTGGTGGCCTGGCGCCTGCCCTGGATACGTTGCGGGCATATTGTGAGGCCAAAATTGCAGTATCTGATGGCCGGAACAAGCGCACGCCTCGAAGATCGACATGTAGGCAAATGCTTGCCGACGACTTGGTCCGTGAATGGCGTGTTCTCTTTGATCACTATCCTCCGTATCGAGAGGGAAGCGATTCCACGTTTCTGGATGTTTTGAAACATACCATCCATCTTTCCGAAGCAATCTATCGTCGCGATCGACCGCGCGCACTTGTCACAGGTGAGGCGTTACGGAGCTTCACCAAACGCGCCTGTGCTAAAGATCGACGCCAGGTCGCACAAGAATCGCAGACTCCGAAGTAAAATCACGGGGCATTTGAGGAACCAGATGTTCCTTATCTGCCCCGTGACCCGCTGGATGCGCGTGGCCATGATATGAAGCATGGACGACAAAACCGCACATGCTTTGCTGGCTCATCTCACCGCACAAACTGAATATCTCGGCCTCATCGCTCGTTACTACGCAACGCAGGACGAGAGAAAACTTGTCCGCGCAATACCTCCTCGCACAGTTGCTGAACTTCGCGCTTTAGATCCAGAAGCCGCTGCGCTGGCAGAGCGAATTGGTGCAGGTAGCGCGCCAAAGCGCGAGCTTGTCGCTAATGAGGCGGCGTGAGCTTCGACTCCAAGTTGCTCGATACGCTGGCGATGACTTTCGTCGAGGCGGCAATTCGGGAATTAGAAACGCAAGCACTGGCTGATACGGGTGTGTCCAGCGCCACTACGAACTGTCAGTGCGAGCATCGCTCAGGAATGCAACTTGAGAGAGCCTCAAACACGAAATTTCGAGTCACTGACCACAATCAGGGACCCGGAAGTGAGCATGCCGCGATCATCGGTGTGGTGTGCCCATTACAGAGAACGACGTAACACTGTCGCTCATTTTTCAACACAAACTAAGTTAAGTAAGGAAACCATCATGGACTTTAACGATTTTCGAAACTCTACGTATTTGACTCAACGTGACATAGAAAACCTGTCTGCAAAGGACCGACTTGTTACCGTCGATCATGTCGAAACCGAGCGAGTTGGAGAAGAAAAGGACCTCAAAATCGTCACATATTTTGTGACCTTGGACAAAGGGCTCGTCACCAACATTACGAATTGTGAGATCCTATCCGAAATTGCCGGTTCGCCTAATACCGATAATTGGCCCGGTGCCGACGTCGAGATCTATGTGAATCCGGACGTTGGCTTTGGCGGCAAGCGGACTGGTGGCATTCGGCTTCGACCCATACCGACCAAAGGGTCGCAATCCGTCGAAGAGGAATACGACGAGGCGATGGCTTTCGGCGAAGAAGAAGTTGCCTAGTGTCCGACGCAATCTCACAGTTCTGTGAGGCGATAAAGCGCGCCGGCCTGCCTGTTCCAGAAAGGTTTCAGCCGGACGGCGCGGTGCATCGCTTCTCAACGAACGGTAGGGCGAGTGATACCAGTGGATGGTACTTCCTCCACATAGATGGCGTTCCTGTTGGTCAGTTCGGATGTTGGCGTAAAGATATATCCATCAAATGGCGCGCGGAAATCGGTCGCAAAATGACGGATGCCGAAAAGCGTCACCATCGTCTCATCATGGATACGATGCGACGGCAGCGGCGGGAAGAGAAGGCACGGCGCCAAGGAGAAGCGGCGATTCGTGCAGCAGAGATCTGGGCAAAGGCGCAGTTGGTAACAGAACACCCGTACCTGTCCGCCAAAGGCGTTGATGCACACGGTCTGCGCCGTGTATGCGACGGGCTCATAGTTCCAATGTATGACGGCGATGGAGAACTTCGTTCTCTGCAGTCCATTTCTGCCAACGGCTCAAAGCGTTTTTTGACCGGTGGTCAGGTCTCAGCGTGCCATTACCAGATCGGCACAATCGACGACGTGCTGTTTATTTGCGAAGGCTATGCAACGGGAGCAAGTATTCACGAAGTGACGGGGCAGGCCGTCATGGTTGCCTTCAACGCTGGCAACCTCAAGCTAGTCGCTGAATTGATTCACGCCAAGAATACGATGCTCAAACTGGTCATCGTTGCAGACAATGACGTGAGAACGGACGGCAGCGAGAACACTGGTATCGCGAAAGCAACCGAAGCAGCCAACGCCGTTGGCGCCATGCTTGCTGTACCTGAAATGGACGGCAGCAAGTGCGACTTCAACGATCTACATAAGGCGTGTGGCGCGAACGCTGCTCGCGACTGCCTGAATGCGACGACGAAGCCAGATGCGGTTCTAGCCAAAGCAGATGTCGATACACCAGCGCAAAGGGCGATTAGAAACCGAGAGAAACAGTCGGTAAACATGGATCAAAAATCGGCGGCGACGACGCTAGTTGAAATGGCGCTCGAGTCGTACGAATTTGGAGTCTCGACAACAGGCGAGACTTTTGCGCTGCCGAAACTTGGTCCGAAGGTCGTTTCACTGCTGCGAGGAAGTAAGACTTCGCTTCGTGGCCAGTTGGCTCGAAACTACTTTCGTGAGTATGGGCGAGCAGCTCCACAGCAGGCATTGGCAGATGCACTATTGGTCATCGACGGAATCGCTCAGGAAACGGACGGGGCTGAGCTGCATCTGCGTGTTGCATCGGTTGACGATGAGTTGTGGCTTGATCTCGGGGACTCCACGGGAAGGGCAATTCGAGTTACCACCGATGGGTGGAGTATCGAATCTTCCGCTCCAATGTTGTTCAAGAGGACCATCCTCAATGGTCCGTTGCCCGAACCTATTCCAGGGGGGGATCTCGGTGATCTGTGGTCGCTGCTAAATGTTACCAAGGCGGATCGGCCTCTGTTGGCGGCGTGGCTGATTGCTGCCCTGTTTGAAGACATTCCTCACCCAGTACTGGGCATATTCGGTGAGCAGGGCACGGGAAAGACGACCGCTCAAAAGATGATCGTCATGGCCATCGATCCAGGGCCTGTTCCGACTCGAAAGCCGCCCCGAGATCCCGAGTCCTGGGTCACTGCGGCAGCGGGATCCTGGTTAGTTGGGCTCGATAACCTTTCGGACGTCAGGCCGTGGTTGTCGGACAGCATTTGTCGTGCCGTGACCGGCGAGGGAGACGTGCGGCGCAAGCTCTACACTGACGGAGAGCATAGTATTTTCGCATTCCGGCGCTGCATCTGCCTGAATGGCATCGACTTGGGTGCGACCCGAGGCGATTTGGCGGAGCGCATGCTTCCGATCAATTTGGAGCGCATCCCCGAATCCAGGCGGCAGACCGAAGAAAGCTTGTGGCCGAACTGGCGCCGAAGCCATTCGAGAATCTTGGGCGCGATATTGGATCTCGCCAGCCAGGTTCTATCTGTACTCCACTCTGTTGAGTTAGCGAGCAAACCCCGAATGGCTGACTTCGCGCGAATCGTCGCGGCAGTCGACGTCGTCACCGGCACGGATGGACTAAAGCACTACCTGACCAAACAGGGCTCGATGGCCGCGGATTCGTTAGCAGGTGACGCGTTTATCCTGGCTGTATTGGAATTGCGGTACTTCGACGGTACGTCAGCGGAACTGCTTCAGCGGGTAACTCCTGAGAAACCGCCTCGAAACTGGCCGGGAAACCCAAGGGCCGTCACGACACGCCTCCGTCGGCATGCGCCGTCCATGACACGCACCGGTTGGAAGATCGATAGCGACGAGGGACAGAACCACGACAAGGTGCTGCGGTGGTCGATTAGCCCACCTGA
>Ga0255052_10002734_pt1 | contig 12560 bp, 9 predicted proteins | sample JV7_2_21_MG_FD_188632 | JGI IMG/M metagenome (GOLD analysis project Ga0255052, IMG submission 188632) | Seawater microbial communities from Jervis Inlet, British Columbia, Canada - JV7_2_21 | ecosystem: Environmental > Aquatic > Marine > Inlet | place: Canada: British Columbia | collected... | reverse complement strand
CGAGGAAAATGAATTCGCTATCCTGACGGCGGCGCGGGTCGAACTGCAACGGTCCACCGATATTGGCGCGCAGACGCTGATAGCGTCGCACGCTGCCTGACAAGGCCATTAGATCCTCGATTGTATTCGAGAAGTCCTGAATACCCGGCGTGTATGTTCGATAGTCCAGTAAGGTCCCATAAAGCGCTTCGAATTCAGTTGAAAAACTCGTTAGGACACGGCGGCCCCAATCGTTGTTTGGTACGAGCGCAACGGCTTTCGTATATCCATCCGCCAATGCGCGCCCTGCGGCAGATCGTGCTTCGTCCTCTGGCGCCAGCGCAAACTGGAACAGGCCCGGCGGTGCAAGAGTATCCTCAGGCAGGTAGTTCAGTGTCAGTACCGGTACCGGGACAAGGATGTCGTTAGCGAGTTCAATGACGTTGTCCCTGAGTAGCGGGCCGATGACAAAGTCGGCACCGTCGGCAACGGCATTCGAATAGGCAGCACTGGCGCCACCCTCGGTGGTGACGTCGTACACACGAACCGTCTGCGGATCGTCAAGGCTTGATGCGGTAGAAAAATAGGCGCCAAAGAAACCATTTTGAACGGCGTGGCCGGCCGGTGCAGTACGCCCGGACAATGGCAAAAGCAAAGCGATTTGCCGTGGGTAGTCCAGATTCAGTTCGTCAGGTAACTGCAGCCTGTCGATAATCGCCATAGCGGGATGAAAAGCGTTGGCATCGCGCCAACGCACGGCGCCGTTCATCCAACCAATGCCTTGCTGTCCCGTAGATGCAGCGAGTGATCCGAGTTCAAGCCAGGCCTTGACATCCGGATCCAGCGCCAACACGACACCTGCCCGAAGTACCTGCGGATCGCTGACAAGCAGGCCTTGCCAAAGCCGCCACCGATTCTGCTCGATGCTCCGCCTGTCATAGAGCCATGCCTCACGTTGCATCATGAGTTCGACAGCGCGCGCCGGGTCGCCTTTCTGTATCCAGGCATCGGCACGCAATGCCTCGACGCGCAGTCTGTGCCGCTCCGTCATCGATTTCCGACTCATCGGCTCGAGGATGTCGAGGGCGGCGTCGGCTTCACCGGCATACAGCGATAACGCCGCGGAATTCGTGTTCCACAAATTGCGGAGATCGGCGTTGGCTGGCCGCTGAACGCGACGAAATGCATTGCGAGCCCTGGCCGATTCGCCCGCATCAAGCCACTGCTCGACAGCGAGCAATGTCAGCCTGTCTTGTTCAATTCCGGTCGCCGCTGTAGCCAGACTGATGTAAATCGCGGCCGCATCGTCATGTTCACCATTCCTCACAAGTCGCTCGGCCCGATTCTCGCCAGGTGCACCGCCGAAGGCACCGCCACCAGTGGATCCGCAAGCGCCAAGCACCAAAGTCAGCAGAAGCAGTGTGACAAGGCTTGCCACGGAGCTTCTATCACGGGCAGGATGTCTCAAAGATTTCGTCATTCGCCTAAGCATTTCCAAAGATCAAAGGTGCTCAATGAGCGGCACATTATTCGTTGTTGCAACGCCGATTGGCAACCTGGATGATCTGGCGCCGCGAGCGCGCCAGACGCTTGTGACCGCCGATCTTATTGCCGCCGAGGATACCCGGCACACTGGGCGATTGCTATCGCATTTCGGCATCAAAACACGGCTTTTGGCGTTGCATGATCACAACGAGGCAGAGCTCACCGAATCGCTGATTGCCGAACTGGCGAATGGAAAAATAATTGCGCTGGTCAGCGACGCGGGAACGCCTCTTGTCAGTGATCCGGGCTATCGTCTCGTGCAGGCCGCGCATCGCAGCGGCATTTCCGTGTCACCTGTACCTGGTCCGAGCGCGTTGACGGCTGCGCTGTCTGCTGCGGGCTTGCCCACCGATCGTTTCTGTTTCGAGGGTTTCCTGCCGGCGAAGAAGAAGGCTCGTCGGGACGCCCTTGAGAATTTGGTGAACGAGCCGCGAACAATGATCTTCTATGAGTCCGTGCACCGCATTGAAAAGGCGTTTGAGGATCTGGTTGAGATTTTCGGTGCCGGTCGTCCAGCCTTTGTTGGTCGGGAACTCAGCAAATTGTATGAGCAGTGCGTTCACGGGAGACTGGATGAGTTGCTCGATCAGATTGTCAGCGGAACGATTCCCGACAAGGGCGAATTTGTAATTGTTGTGGGTGGGTCAACCGTGGCCCGGACCTCGTCAATCGATATCGATCGTCTTCTTGTCGAGCTTGCGGGCAAATTGCCGGGCAAAGAAGTCGCCAGGATCTTGTCTCACGCGACTGGCGAAAAGCGCAATGCGCTATACGAGCGGCTGCTGGCATTAAAAAGGTAGGGGGATACGAGCGTCTTGTTTCGTGTAAAATCCGTCGTCCGAGAAGGTAGGAGTCGGCCAGGCAATCGCTGTGAGTTTCTGGCTTGCAGAGGAAAGTCCGGGCTCCTTCGGACAAGGCGCCAGGTAACGCCTGGAGGGCGTGAGCCCATGGAAAGTGCCACAGAAAATATACCGCCGGCCTTGGTCGGTAAGGGTGAAAAGGTGCGGTAAGAGCGCACCGCGCGACTGGCAACAGTTCGCGGCACGGTAAACCCCGCCTGGAGCAAGACCAAATAGGGGAGTAGGGCAACGCACGTCGCCCCCAATAGGGGTGTTTGGGTGTTGACCACCGCCGGTTCCGAGCGGACTCCCGGGTAGGTTGCTAGAGGCAGTCGGCGACGACTGTCCCAGATGAATGGTTGTCGATGACAGAACCCGGCTTATTGCCGGCTCCTACTTTCTCGCCTTTCCTGAAAAATCTTTAAAATCAATTACTTATTGACTTATTGTTCAGTATGGCGCGACAATATGCGCTCACAGCGCAATCCAGGACTCATATCAGTCGAACACCGCTTCTGTCGCCGTTTCCCGACCTGACTCTAAGGTCCTATCGAGGAATCAATGCTAAATACTTGATTTGATTAGCGCCAGAGCTGCCATAATTTGCCCGAATTGGGCCACCTAAAAGCCCATAAGTCCCTGTACAACAACAATTAATTGCCAGGGCTTGTTGACGCTCCCAGCACCTCGACCTTATAGTGTTGAAAAGTGGATAAAAGTGGGAGGAAATGGGCATCCCGCCCAGGATTCGCGCCAGAAGAGCGAAGCCGGGGACGTCCGTATCGTTGTGTTTCGCGGGGCTACCAAAGTCACATTGGACGCCAAAGGGCGTATGGCAATACCGACCCGGTATCGGGAGCGGCTGGCCGCCCGTTGTAATGGCGAAATCGTTGTAACGGTCGACAAGGACCATTGCCTGCTTGTTTACCCGCTGCCCGACTGGGAAGAGCTCGAACGCAAATTGGTGCGTTTGCCGAGCATGAACAAGATCGCACGGAACATTGTGCGAATCATGGTCGGCTACGCGACCGAGGTCGATATGGATGCCAGCGGGCGCGTTCTCGTTTCGCGAGAACTTCGAGATTTCGCCGGCCTGGACAAACAGGCAATGCTGATCGGACAGGGCAACAAATTCGAACTTTGGGATGAAGAGACCTGGAATGAGAAACGGGATACATGGCTCAGCGAGGACGATGCCGGCGAATTGCCAGCCGACCTTGAGTCCATCTCGTTCTAGGTTGCACTGCATCTCATGAGCAGCAACGCACATGTGCCGGTGCTGCTGGGGCCGGTCCTCAAAGGACTGAACGTAAAACAAGACGGAATATACATCGACGGGACATTCGGACGCGGGGGACACAGTAGCGCGATATTGGCAGCTCTGAATAAAGAAGGTCGTTTGATCGCAATTGATCGAGACCCTCAGGCGATTGCATCAGCGGCGTCAGTACTGACGAATGATCCACGTCTTACGCTAATAAGGAGCGATTTTGCGAAATTGGCGACACGCATTAACGAGCAAGGACTCACAGGGCGAGTCAACGGATTGCTACTCGACCTCGGAGTCTCGTCACCACAACTGGATGAAGCCGACCGAGGATTCAGCTTTCTTCGCGACGGACCATTGGATATGCGAATGGACCCGGATTCAGGCATCTCTGCCGCCGAGTTCCTTGGCAAGGTGGAGAAAAAGAGCTTGACCCGATTACTCAGAATGTATGGCGATGAGCCGATGGCCGCGCGTATTGCGGGCGCAGTCGTGGCGAGCCGCGAAACATCCGCTATTGAGATGACCGGACAACTGGCGGACATCGTTGCCTCTGTGGTGCCGGCACATACGCGCAAGAAACACCCGGCGACCAAGACTTTTCAGGCGATTCGCATCTTTATCAACAATGAACTCGAGCAACTTGAGGCAGCGCTTGCTCAATCGATTGACTTGCTCGCGAAGGGCGGACGCCTTTGCGTCATTAGTTTTCACTCGCTCGAAGATCGAATAGTCAAGCGGTTCATCCGTGATGCGTCTCGTGAAACTGAACAATATCGCGGCATGCCAAACGTACCCAAAGAGTTTCAACCGAAGCTCAAACCGATTGGAAAAGGGATTGTCGCGACTGTTGACGAAATTGCGGCAAATGTGCGCGCGCGCAGCGCACGCCTTCGGATTGCGGAGCGAACGTGATGCAGGTAACGCAGTCACGTCAGCCATTCATGCTCGTGCTCGTGTTCGCAGTGGTCTGCGTAACCAGCGCAATGGCGTTGGTCTACACCAAGCACGAGTCGCGAAAGTTGTTCGTGGAGCTTGAAGCACTCACGCAGGAACGTGACGAACTGAACATTGAGTGGAGCCAGTTGCAGATCGAGCAAAGCACCTGGGCTACGCACGCACGCATCGAGCAGGTTGCGACTGACAACCTGTCCCTGGTGCGACCTGATTCAACGGAAATATTTGTAATTGAACGTCCATGACACGCGGCGCCGAGACAAAACAACAAACTGCGAGACGATTTGCCGGCAGAGCAACGCTGGTAGGGGCATTCTTCGCGCTTGTTGCAACATCTCTGGTTGCGCGAGCGGTACACCTTCAGGTCCTTAACAAGGACTTCCTTAATCAGCAGGCCGACACACGGCATCTTCGCACTGAGAAAATCTCGGCGCACCGCGGGACCATCACGGATCGCAACGGCGAACCGTTGGCGATGAGCACACCGGTTGACAGTATCTGGGCGAATCCGAAGGAGCTGGCGCCGGCCGTCGACAGTGTGCCGAAACTCGCTCGCATACTGGGCATCGAGCCACAGCAGTTGATGCGCCGTGTAACTCGCAGTATGGACAAGGAGTTCCTGTACCTGAAACGTCACGTTAGCCCGGAGCAGGCGCAAGAAGTGCTCGCGATCAAACTCCCTGGCGTGAATGTGCAGCGGGAGTATCGGCGCTACTATCCGGCTGGCGAAGTCGCCGGCCACGTTGTGGGCTTCACGGATATTGATGACGAAGGACAGGAAGGCCTGGAACTCGCATTCAATCACTGGCTTGCCGGTGAGTCTGGTGCCAAGCGAGTCCTGAAAGACCGGCTAGGACGCTCAGTCGAGAATGTCGAGAGCATTCGACCGGCACATCACGGCAAAGACCTTCGCACGAGCATCGATCTGAGGATCCAGTACCTGGCCTATCGGACGCTCAAAGCAGCCGTCCAGTCACACAATGCCGAGTCCGGGTCGATCGTTGTACTCGACATTCACACGGGCGAAGTCCTCGCGATTGTCAATCAGCCAACCTACAACCCGAATGATCGTTCACAGTATTCGGCCGAGCGATACCGTAATCGGGCGATCACCGATATTTTTGAACCGGGATCGAGCATCAAACCACTCATCGTCGCTGCGGCGCTCGAAAGCGGTCAATACCGCCCCAGCAGTATTGTCGATACAGCACCCGGCTATGTGGTCGTCGGCCCGAAGACCATAGAAGACAGCCGTAACCTGGGTCGCATCAGCCTGACAACGATACTCGCGCGTTCGAGCAATGTCGGCGTGACAAAACTCGCGATGTCTCTGGAACCCGACCAGCTCTGGAGCACGATGACGCGGTTCGGTCTCGGTGCACTGACATCAAGCGGCTTCCCCGGCGAATCCGCAGGGCTGTTGACGCACTACAATCACTGGCGACCCATCAGCCAGGCAACGCTTGCATATGGCTACGGTGTATCGGTCACACCGCTGCAATTGGCGCAGGCGTATTCAGTGCTTGGCAGCGATGGATTTATGCGGCCCATATCGCTGGTTGCACTGGATTCACCGAGCGCAGGTGCTCGCATCTTGTCAAAGGACTCGGCAACCGCTGTACGCCGCATGCTTGAGGAAGTCGTACGGCCCGGGGGCACTGGTACCAAAGCCGCTGTAACCGGCTACCGCATTGCCGGCAAGACCGGTACCGCCTGGAAGTTTGCTGCTGGTGGTTATTCCGAGGACAAGTACATCTCCATATTTGCGGGACTGGCGCCGGCCAGCGATCCGCGTCTCGCCGCGGTCGTTGTAATCGATGAACCAAGCGGCGAGCTGTATTACGGCAGTGATGTCGCCGCGCCGGTATTTGCGGACGTCATGTCCGAGTCGTTGCGCTTACTCGCGGTCGCACCTGATGCACTGCCAGCCAGAGATCCGGGCAGCGTCGTGCAGGCTATGAGTCGATGAGCATGCCTGCGGAACACCTGACAACATCGAGCAGCCTGGACGATTTACTGCGGGGCTTTGCTGAAGCACCGGTGCTCGAAATACACGGTATTTCCAGCGACAGTCGCTCACTCAGGCCCGGAGACCTGTTTCTGGCGTGCGCGGGTCATAGCAGTCACGGGCTCGATTATGTCGCTGATGCGGTGGGGGCCGGTGTTGCCGCTATCGCCTGGGACTCATCATCAGCGGATGCGCCGGCCAGTGACGTCGGGGTGCCGATGATCGCGGTAGAAGGACTCACGACACGGGTCGGCGAAATCGCGAACCGTTTTTATAGTCGGCCGTCCGATACCGTCAAGGTCGTCGGTGTTACGGGAACGAACGGCAAGACAACCGTCGCCTGGCTAATCGCGCAATGCTTCGCGCAGCTGGAGCAACGTTGCGCTTACGTCGGCACGCTGGGATCCGGCATTGACGAAATCGAAGGTGGCGAAGGCATGACAACGCCCGGCGCGGTTGAGCTTCATGGCCGCCTCGCAGAATTCAGAGATGACGGCGCAGTGCGTGCAGCAATCGAAGTTTCGTCACACGCGCTGGCGCAGAATCGTGTTGACGGTATCGCGTTTGACACAGTGCTTTTCACGAATTTGAGCCGTGATCATCTCGACTATCACGGTGACATGAAGCACTACGCTGCGACGAAGGCGCGGCTGTTCCTCGAGTGCAAATCCAGGAACCGGATCATCAATATTGACTCTGATTTCGGCGCAGAACTCGCCGGTCGATGCGGTCAGCGTGTCGTCACGGTCTCTACGAATTTTGACCGGGTAGCGAATGGCAGAGCGTATGTATTCGTTCGATCTGTCGTCGCACGAGACAGCGGTTCACACGTTTGGATAAGCAGTTCCTGGGGCGACGGCGAATTTACATTGCCGTTGCCTGGCGATTTCAACGTTGCCAATGCCGTTATCGTCCTTGCGCTGTTGCTTGAGCAGGGCATACCAGTGGACAAAGCGTGCGATGTTTTTACGACCGTCAGCGCACCGCCCGGCCGCATGCAGCAAGTCGTTGCTGTGGAGGGACTGCCGTCAGTCTATGTCGACTACGCCCATACGCCGGAGGCAATCGATGTCGCATTACGTGCACTTAAAGCGCACTGCAAAGGCGAGCTGTGGTGCGTATTTGGCTGTGGTGGTGATCGTGATCCGGGCAAGCGTCCGCAGATGGGAAAAACTGCCGAGCGGCATGCCGACCACGTCCTCATAACCAGTGACAATCCTCGAAGCGAGGAACCTTGCAGCATCATTGCGGCGATAGTCGAAGGCCTGACCAAGCCCGATCGGGCGACGATCATTGAGGATCGTGCGGCGGCGATTGCCTGGGCTATCGGGCAGGCGGCGGCCGATGACATCGTGCTGATCGCCGGCAAAGGCCACGAAAACTATCAATTGGTCGACGGCGAACGACTCGATTTTTCTGACTACGGTGCAGCGTTGGCGAATCTGGCGGCCTTGACAGAGGCGGGCGCATGAACGCGACCCTTTCGTTCGCGGCCAGCTCGATGCAAGGCACCTTGCATGGTAATGACTGCACTTTCGACGGAGTCAGCATCGACTCGCGCACGATACAAGAGGGCGAGTTGTTCGTTGCGCTATCCGGGCCTAATTTCGATGGCAAGAAATTCGTCGGCCAGGCACGAGGCAAAGGTGCCGTTGCTGCGGTTGTCGATTCGGCAGTTGAGGACGACATCGCGCAAATCAAAGTTGACGATACGCGGCTTGCGCTCGGGCAGCTCGGCGCCGCATGGCGTGGACAACACTCGATGACCGTGATCGGCATTACTGGCAGCAACGGCAAGACTACTCTTAAAGATTTGACTGCTGCGTGCCTGTCGTCTGTGGCACCGACACTCGAAACACAGGGCAATCTCAACAATGACATCGGCATGCCGCTGATGATGTCTCGGATCGACGAATCACATCGATTCGTAGTGCTCGAGATGGGCGCGAATCACGAGGGCGAAATCACGTACCTGACTTCGCTCGCGAGGCCTGATGTCGTCGTTATCACGAATGCCGCAGCCGCTCATCTCGAGGGATTCGGGTCACTTGAGGGAGTCGCGCGCGCCAAGGCGGAGATACTCCTCGGAGAACCACGACCTGAGATCGCGGTTCTGAATTCAGATGACGAGTTCTATTCGTACTGGATGTCTCTCGTTGAGAGCGTTGACGTACTGAGTTTCGGTCTCAACGAAGATGCCGATATTCGGGCTGATCAGATTGAGACAGGTAAAGGCCAGACCCACTTTACGTTGCACTTGCTCGATGCAACCGTCGACCTCACCTTACCGCTTGCCGGTGCCCACAATGTGCGCAATGCGTGCGCCGCCGCCGCGATAGCTACCGCGCTCGATGTCCCGCCGGAAAAGATCAAAGAAGCTCTCGAAAACGTTCAACCGATCGCGGGGCGCCTGCTTCCTCTGCAGGGTCAGTGCGGCGCGACGCTGTATGACGATAGTTATAACGCTAATCCGATTTCTGCAATTGCCGCCGCTGAATTTCTTGCGTCCCTTCCGGGTGATAACTGGCTCGTACTCGGAGATATGTTTGAGCTCGGAGAGGATGCTGCCCAATTGCACCACGACGTTGGCGAATCAATACGGAGTGCCGGAGTCGATCGGCTGTTTGTATTTGGAGAGCTGAGTCGCAACGCGGCCGATGCCTTTGGTGAAGGAGCGTCGTCGTACGACGTGCTGGACACATTGATCAGTGATGTGTCGAACGCCCTGACCAGCAATGTCAATGTGCTGGTCAAAGGCTCGCGGTCGATGCGTATGGAGCGTGTTGTTAATGCGTTGCGTGCACATCCACTGAGAAGAGAGGCCTGATCATGCTGCTCTATCTCACCAGTTATCTGGCGCAATTTGAATCTGGATTTAACGTCTTCAGCTACCTGACGATGCGTGCGATTCTCGGAGCACTGACGGCATTGATTTTGTCCTTCGTCATCGGCCCGCGAATGATTGCAAAGCTCAGTGTCAATCAGGTTGGTCAGCCCGTACGTGAAGAAGGACCCGACACTCATCTCATCAAGGCTGGTACGCCCACAATGGGTGGCGCGCTGATTCTGACGGCTATAGCGGTAAGTACGGTCTTGTGGGCCGATCTTGAAAATGTGTTCGTCTGGGTTGTTCTGTTCGTGACGGTGTCCTTCGGCATTATCGGGTATGTCGACGATTACAAGAAACTCGTGCTACAGGACCCGGCCGGAATCTCCGCAAAGCAGAAATTGTTCTGGCAGTCGGCCGCAGCAATAATCGCTGCGATTGCACTGTATTACTTCGCCGCAGCGAACGGCACACTCGACACGGCGACAGCGCTGCTAATTCCTTATTTCAAGGATCTGACGATTCCGCTCGGCATGTTCCAGATCGTCATCACCTACTTATTCATCGTCGGCTTCAGCAACGCAGTCAATCTGACCGATGGACTTGACGGCCTCGCCATCATGCCGACTGTGCTCGTCGGCGGAGCGCTGGGTGTTTTCGCCCATGTAACAGGCAACATAAATTTTTCAGACTACCTTGGCATTCCGTATGTGGCGGGCACGGGCGAGATTCTCGTATTCTGCTCGGCACTCGCCGGTGCCGGACTTGGTTTTCTCTGGTTCAACACGTATCCGGCACAAGTCTTCATGGGCGACATTGGTGCATTGTCGCTTGGCGCCGCTCTCGGAGTTGTCGCCGTCGTGGTCAGGCAGGAAATCGTACTCGCGATCATGGGTGGCGTATTCGTCGTCGAGACACTGTCGGTCATCATTCAGGTCGCGTCGTTCAAACTAACGGGCAAGCGTGTTTTTCGCATGGCGCCGCTGCACCATCACTTCGAACTCAAAGGCTGGGCAGAGCCCAAGGTCATCGTTCGATTCTGGATTATCACGGTCATCCTCGTGTTGATCGGTCTTGCGAGTTTGAAGATACGATGAGCGCCGCCAGAAAAACTGCATCGGCAGGTAAGGATCTCGTGCTTGGTCTGGGCGCTACCGGGTTGTCCATCGCGCGCTACCTGAAGCGCAACGACATCAAAGCCAGATTCCTGGATAGTCGCGAAGCGCCACCGGGCCTCGACAAACTAGGTCAGGTATGGCCCAACGCTGACGTAGCACTGGGCGAGATGAAACTGCCCAGAAACGTCAATCGAGTAATCGTGTCACCGGGCATTGCAGACAGTCACGATGTACTCAAAAAGGCTCGCAAGAGAAAGCTCGAGGTCATATCCGATATCGAGATTTTCACACGTGAGGCGAAGGCACCATTTGTCGCTGTAACCGGATCGAATGGCAAGAGCACCGTGACGACCTTGCTTTATCACATGTGTCGGGCGGCCGGTCGTACGGTCCTGGCTGGCGGCAATCTCGGCGAGCCCGCTCTGGACCTGCTTGTCGAAGACAAGCCTGACATATACGTGCTTGAGTTATCGAGTTTTCAGCTGCAGCGTACCGAGACATTACCGGCCGAAGTTGCGGTACTTCTGAATGTCGCGCCGGACCATCTCGACTGGCATGCGGACGAAGACGAGTATCGGCAATCGAAATATCGTGTTTTCCGCGAAGCTCGTGCCGCAGTCGTTAATCGTGATGATGACGAAGCCGCAGAAAAGGCGAAAGGCATCGACAAGGTCATCACGTTCGGGCCCGATGAGCCTGCGGAAGGCCAATACGGAATTCGACGAGACGACGACGAATTCTATCTTGCTCGTGGCGATACGTTGCTAATCGCAACGACGGATATGGCAATGGTTGGCCTGCACAATCAGGCCAATGCCCTGGCGGCACTGGCCGCCGGCGAGCTGCTTGGTCTTGAAATGCCGGCGATGCTGCAGGTAATCGGTGAATTCCCGGGTCTGCCGCATCGCATGCAATTTGTTGCCCGCAAAGCGGCTGTCGATTACATCAATGATTCCAAGGCGACAAATGTTGCTGCTGCTGTCGCGTCAATCGAATCGGTCGACGGTAACTTGGTTCTCGTTGCCGGCGGTGACGGCAAGGGTGGTGATTTTACCGAACTCGCCGCGGCGCTCGAGGGCAAACTGCGTGCAGCCGTATTGGTCGGCCAGGATGCTGAAGCTATCGCGGACGCACTCGACACCGTCATGCCGGTCTATTTTGCACAGGATATGGACGACGCAGTTTGCCAAGCTGCTGCCTACGCCGAGTCCGATGACACGGTGTTACTCGCACCGGCTTGTGCGAGTTTCGATCAGTACGATAATTACGGCGCCCGCGGCGACGCGTTTCACGATGCGGTGGAGGCGCTCGCCAGATGACAACAAGAAACGCGATGATGCCGTTCCCGGCACGCCTCCGGACCGAACTCAAACTCGACCCTGTGTTGTTGACATTGGTCATGACGCTTTTGCTAGGTGGACTCGTCATCCTGGCATCAGCGTCAATTACTATTTCTGACAACGCGACCGGCAATCCTTTTTTCTACGTCGAACGTCAATTGCTCGCAGCAGCAATCGGAACCGCAGCCGGATTGTTCTGTCTGTTCGTGCCGATGCGAGTGTGGCAAAGCCTTGGGCCATTGATGCTGTTACTCGGCCTCGCTCTTCTGTTTGTCGTGCTGGTTCCAGGAATCGGTCATGAGGTGAATGGCAGCAAGCGCTGGATACGCTTTGGCATTATGAACCTGCAGGTCTCGGAGCCCGCGCGACTGTGCCTGCTCCTGTACCTGGCAGGCTACGTGGTCCGCCAACAGAAAGCGCTCCGTGAGAGATTCGTCGGATTTCTGCGGCCCATGCTCGTCTTGAGCCTTGGGTGTGTATTACTGCTCGCCGAACCTGATTTTGGCGCGGCACTTGTGCTGCTCGCTACCGCACTCATTGTGTTGTTCGTTGCCGGCGCTCGCATTCGTGATTTCTTGCTGTTCTTCTCGGCGGCGGTCATCACGATGGTTGTGCTGGCGATCACATCGCCGTACCGGATGAAACGCCTGACCGGTTTTCTCGATCCGTGGGCTGACCCG
>Ga0255052_10002732_pt1 | contig 12566 bp, 12 predicted proteins | sample JV7_2_21_MG_FD_188632 | JGI IMG/M metagenome (GOLD analysis project Ga0255052, IMG submission 188632) | Seawater microbial communities from Jervis Inlet, British Columbia, Canada - JV7_2_21 | ecosystem: Environmental > Aquatic > Marine > Inlet | place: Canada: British Columbia | collected... | reverse complement strand
CCTTCGATGAGGATCAATCGCTGCTTGATCGTCTCGATGAGGTCGCTATCGCGACTGGCCAGAAAGCCACCCATGTTGGCCAAGCCGTCCTTCTTGGCGCTCATGGTGCAACCATCGGCCACTTCGAACATGTTGCGGACGATCTCGGCGATACTGCGCCCCGACTGTCCCTCCTCCCGCTGTTGGATGAAGTAGGCGTTCTCCGCGAATCGACACGCGTCGATGTAGAAGAGGATCTCGAATTCTCGGCACAGCTCCGAGTAGGCGCGGATATTGGCAAGAGAGACCGGCTGGCCGCCACCGGAGTTGTTGGTGAGGGTGAGCATGGCCAGAGGGATCCTCTCCTTGGAGGTCCTCTCAAAGAGCTCCCGCACGCGAGCCAGATCGATATTGCCCTTGAAGGGGTGTTCCACTGCTGGGTGCTTGCCCTCTTCGATGACCAGATCGAGAGCCACCCCCGCGTGGATCTCCACATTCGCCCGCGTGGTATCGAAATGGTTGTTGTTGGGAACGATCATGCCCGGCTGGACCAGGGTAGAGAAAAGCAGGTTCTCGGCCACCCGACCCTGATGCACGGGCACCAGACAGGGAAAACCAAAAACCTCCTTGACGGTCTCTTCGAAGTGATAGAAATTGCGGGCCCCGGCATAGGACTCGTCACCCAACATCAAGCCAGCCCATTGGTTGTCCGACATGGCCGACGTTCCCGAGTCGGTGAGCAGATCGATAAACACGTCCGCGGCCGAGACATCGAACAAATTGAAGCCGGCCGCCTCGAGACTGGCCTCCCGCTCTTCCGGAGTCGGAAGCCGAATGGGCTCCACCACTTTTACACGCCAGGGTTCAGGCATCTGAAAAGGCATTGTCTGAGTCCTCCAATTGGTTATTCTTATCCACGCCGTGATCATTGTCGATGATGGAGATCAGCTGCGGATCATCACTCAGCCGGACCACGCCCGGTTGGCCAGCGAGCTCCTGTCTCTGTGGCGGACCCACGGGCTGCCCGAGCATCCGCGCCGTGACTCGTTGCTGTTCGCCGTCCGTGAGCACGACAACGGTTGGCGCGAGGCAGACGCGGCACCGTGGATCGATCCGGTCCATCATCGTCCTTTCGACTTCCTCACCTACCCAGAGGAGGCCCGGCGCGAGCTTTGGCAGAGAGGCATGGCCAGGTTTGCCGATGGAGATCCCCTGGTAGCCCTACTCATCGCTGCGCACGCCGAGGCGATTCACCAACCCCTTGGCGCCAGCTGGCAGGCGCTCTTCGAGACACTCGAAGCCCAACGCCAGGAGTGGCTCGAGCGCGCGGGAATCGATCAAGCCACACTCCAGGATGACTATCGTTGGCTCCGGCTCGCCGACAGCCTGTCTCTGGCTTTCTGCACCCGGAGAGACGATCCCCTGGCAGGTCCCATCGTCACGGCGGGTGTCGAAGGCGAGTTCCTGCGCTTGGATCCCTTCCCGCTCGCCGGCACCACGACATTTCAGATCCCGGCCCGCTGGGTTCCCAACAGGCCCTACGACAGTGATTCCCAGTTTGGCGGCGAGCTCGCCAGAGCCCGCTGGGACCGCCTGCGGATGCGGGTCGCAGCCTTTGAATAGGGTTCGGCACCCCGGAAAGCCAATTCTGCGTGATAGTCTTTTGCCATGTCGGACACCCTCTCCGGGGCCGGTATGGTCATCGCTGAGCCCGCCATAGAGCCAACCCGCATCCGAATCCCGTCACCTCTGGGTACCCTGGGTATCGAATTGACGGGTGAAATCCTGACCCGGATCGTCATTGTGCCCAAGGGCCGGGAGCGCAACACTTTTCGGGCCTTTGCCGACCTGAAGCGTTCAGAACGGTCAGAGTTCCTCGATGAGGTGCTGGGTCGTTTTTCCGAGTACTTCGCCGGTGCCCGCAAGAATCTGAATCTGGAATACGACCTCAAGACATCGGGAATCACAGGCTTCCCCCGCCGAGTGCTCAAGCAAGCCGCGAAGATTCCTTACGGCAGAACTCGCACGTATCGCGAGATTGCCGAATCGGCAGGCAATCAGGAGGGCTATCGGCAGGTGTTGTCGACTCTGGCGGCCAATCCGCTTCCCCTCATCATCCCCTGCCACCGGGTGACTACCAGCAAATCCGGTGTCGGCAGCTACATCGCTGGGGTCAAGAAGAAGAACTGGCTGTTGCGGCTGGAGAAGAGAACCCTGGCGACAGACGATCTCTAGGCTATCGCCTGAGACGTCGCAGACGCAGACGTAGTACATCCCAGAACATACTCAGGGAGTCGCGAATCGCGTTGACCCGCGAGATGGGTGAGTCGTGCCATCGGACTCCCTGCTCGATCAAGCCGTAGCCCCTGTCCCGGGCCAGACAGACCAGCTCCACGTCGAAGGCGAAACGCTCGATGGAGAGGTCACGAAAGAGCTCCCGCGCCACATCGCCGCGGATCAGCTTGAATCCGCACTGGGTGTCGTGCTCTTCAACAAGTGACAGGAGACGCAGGATCCGATTGAAGGTCTTGCCCATGAACTCCCGGTAGAAGGGCTGATGAAGGGTAATCACGGAGTCGGCAACGGCTCGACTTCCCAGAATCACTTCGGCCTCGGCCGCGCGGGCCTCGAGGGTTTCCAGATCCTCGATCGGCGTCGAAAGATCCGCGTCGCAGAGCAACACCCACTCACCGTGGGTGGACAGTACACCCCGCTTCAGGGCGGCACCCTTGCCCCGGTTCACCGGCTGCCGGAACAGTTTCACCGCCGGACTGGGATTGCCGGCGGCGATTTCAGCGGTCCGATCGGTGCTACCGTCGTCGACCACAACCACTTCGAAGGCCCCGTCCCGCCCCTCGAGATAATCCACAATCCTACGCAGACTCGCCTCCAGGCGCTCCTCCTCGTTGTAGGCCGGGATCACGACCGACAACCGAATCGATTCCACCATCCGAGGATCCTTCCGTCAGCCCACAAGACTACCCATGGTGGTTACTGACAGGGAGCCGCTCGCCGGATCGGTATCCAGGACCTGCCCACCGCGCTCAGCAACAGCTCGCTCCACATCGCTACGCACCGCCGGTGGACAGAGCAGGACGATGCACCCACCGCCACCTGCCCCACAGGCCTTGCCCCCCCAGGCCCCGGCATCGCTTGCCGCCTCCAGGAGCTCCTCGATCTTGGGAGTCGAGACCCCCTCCGCCAGACGCCGACGCCAGCTCCACTCCTCGCCCATGAGCTCTCCTGCACGGGCTAGATCAGCGCGCTCCAGAGCGTCGACAATGCCTTGAGCGGCGTCGCGGATACCATCGAAGCAGCGGATCGTCGTCGAGTCGGCCTCCAGTCGGCGACGAATGATCCGCCAGTTGTGGCCGGCGGAGAAGTGACTCTGACCGGTGTAGACGACCAGAAGACTCTCTTTCAGATGTCCAGGATCGATCTCCAGCCGACGCACCTGCTCCCCGCCGGGCTGGTGTCGAATCTCGAGAACGCCGCCAAGCAGAGCCGCAAAATGATCCTGCCGACCCGTAGGCAAGCTCATCAGCTGTGCTTCCAGATCCCTGGCCAGGGCCGCTCGGGCTTCGACCGGCGATTCGCCGCCCCCACACACGACCTCGCCAGCCGCAATCACAGCCACCGTCAGGGCCGAGCTCGCCCCCAGACCCCCACCCCGGGGCGAAGCGCTCTGCACCCTGACTTCCACCGGTGGCAGGTTCAGCTCCGCGGCGATCAGACCGATCAGGGCGCCCTCTTCGGTGGCCGCAAGCTCCGCCGCGGTTCGGGCCTCCACCAGTGATCCGCCCTGGTGGATCCGGTACAGGCTCTCCGTCAGGCTCATCTCGACCTCCACGGCCAGGTCGAGGGCCACGTTGACCGTCCGGGCACCGGGATGGAGAAGTCCCAGTGGCCAGATATCCAGGGTGCCACCTGCCAGGTCGGCCCGGCACCACGCGCGGGCGGCAACCGCCGGTCCGGACTCAACCCTACCTGCCAACTGACGCCCCTTCTGCGGGGTGATCCGGCTCGACTGCGGCGATCTGCTCGCCGGTCCTACCCAGGGCCTGTCGGAATCGATCCCGCGCGGCTCTGAACTCGGGTAGCTCAGCCGCTGATATGGGCGGCGCCGGTTTGTTTTTGAGCGTCTGCGGGTTGAACCATCGACCGCTCTTTTGCATGCGATAGTCGAGGTGGGGCGCGGTGGAGAGCCCGGTCGATCCAACGTACCCGATAACCTCACCCTGGCTCACCCGGGTTCCCGCCCGGATGCCATCGGCAAAACGCGACAGATGCAGATAGGCGGTCAGGTACCCATTGGGATGGCGCACTTTGATGGTCTTGCCGCCCCCCTGGTCCCAGCCGGCAAACTGCACTACACCGCTGCCGGTCACCCGGACTGGAGTCCCGACGGGGGCCCCGTAGTCCACACCGTAGTGCGGTCGATAGCTCTTCAGGACCGGGTGGAAGCGGCGAGTGCTGAACCCAGATGTCACCCTGGAGTAGCTCAGGGGTGATTTCAAGAAGAGCTTGCGCAGGGGTCGCCCCTCACCATCGTAGTGCCCGTTATCGTCGCCAAAACGATACGCCTCCAGTCGCCGGTCCTCGTTGCCGTAGATCAGCGCCTGGACGTCGCCGACCCGATGAAATTCTCCATCCAGATAGATCCTCTCGTAGAGCACCTCGAAGGTGTCGCCCAGACGCAGATCACGATTGAAATCCAGATCCCACTGAAGAACCTCGGCCATGACGTAGGCCACTACCGCGTCGCCTCCAGCTCGTGCGATGCTGGCCTCCAACGAGCCCTCGAGAGCCCCACGAACGACACGGGGCTCTATCCTCTCGACGAACTCCGACCAGGAGCTCTGCCAAGAGCCGCCCTGGAGACGGACCTCGGCCTTGCCCTTGCCGGCCAGGCTCACGCGCAATCCCTGCAACCGCCCCTCGTCATCCACGAGCGCGGCGTATCGATCCTGCGGGCGCAGACGGCGCACGTTCACGTGCTCGGCCAAGGCGGCAATCAGCGATTGGGCCTCCACAGGCTCGAGGCCCAGGTCCTTCAGGACCTTTCCCAGCGTCTCGCCGCGCCGGAAGGCGAACTCCACCGGCAGCTCGACACCGGCCAGGTAGTTTTCTGGTCGATGGTTCCAGATCGGCAACCTGGTCAGGTCGGGATCGAATTTGGCGGCTCTCGCGATCGGGTAGGGAGAAGCCAAGTCCTCCTCCACTCCCCAGGTCTGGAGAAGGAGTCCGAGAGCCACGGCCAGGAGGCCGGCCGGAGCTGCAACCCGCAGCCAGCGCAGTCTGGAGGTCTTTCTGGGAGCGGCCATGTCGCAGACTGGTGATGCGGGGCCCGGGACGCGGGCCGCCGCCGGAAGGCAACATACCACAGGCCTCCCAGCCTTTGGCGCCTGCCGCCGATGCTCAACCGAGGGTCTGGGAGATGATGGAATCGGGATTGCGGGAAAGCTTGCCGGAAAACACTGCGTTGCCGTCCTTGAAAATGACCAGCCCGGGCAGATTGGTGACGGAGTACTGCTTCGAGAAGGCACCGCTCGTGTCCAGGTAGACCGGTGCCTTGGTCTTCTTGCCCTCGAGGAAAGCCTCCACTTCAGACCTGTCTTCCTGGAAATCGACCATGATCACCCTGGCCGACGATCCCCAGCGATCGGCGATGGCATCGACCTGCGCCACGATGTTGCGGCAGTGGGGGGACCACGATGCCCAGACTACGGTGATCACCACGCCCTGGTTGAAGTCGCCAGGCCCGAGGGCGCCGCCGTTGAGGCCCTCCAGTTTGAAGGGCCGACCCTGCGTATGAGCTGTCACCGGCAACACGAGGGCCAGCACTAGGGCCAGGATCACGCTGTGAGTCAGCTCTGGTCTTCTCATCACTCTTTCGTCCTGCTACATGTCCAGGGGTCGGTGACGCAAGCTTGTCAGGATCCGCCGCCGCAGGCTTTCGGGAGCTCGGACACGAAGACAACGGCTCTTGACCAGGGTCAGCCATCTTTGCGTGTATTCAATCCGTTGGGCGCAGTGTGGACAGTCCGACATGTGCTCTTCGAAAGCCACATGCAGCTCTTCCCCCATCTCGTTGTCGACGTACAGGAAGATGACCTGACTTACCCTTTTACAGTCCATGATCCCATTCAGCTCGACTCGTCAACTACTGTGCGTGGAGCCCGCTTTGTCCTCGTTCCTCTGTTACTAACTGCTGGTTTTTCCAGGATATTCCTGATCTGGAGGAGCCGCGGATTCATCTGTCTCCTCGAACAGGCCTTCGCTCCGAAACCTCCGGGGCTGTCCTTCACCCCGGTAGCGACCCTCCCAGAGCTCCTTCATGCGCTTCTCGAGGTTCTTCCGACCCCGATAGAGCCGGCTCATGACGGTGCCCAGCGGCACCTCCAGGATCTCGGCAATCTCCTTGTAGGAGAAACCTTCGAGGTCAGCGAGGATCACGGGCAATTTATAGGTCAGATCGAGAGCATCCAGGGCCTTCTTCAGACTCTCATCCAGGACCGTGTCCTGCAGGAGCTCGTTCCTCTCGGCCAGCTCCTTCAGGGTCTCTCCATCCGGTTCGGCACCGTGAATGGCCTGGCGCGCGGCCTTGGTCAGCACCGAGTCGAAGAACTCCTCTTCGGGTCCCTTGACCTGGGCCGACAACTCCTCGCTCATCCTGTTTTCAAATGCGTCTTCGATATCGGCAAAGTCGCTCTGGGGCGGCGCCTGCTGGCGCTTGCGATAGTTGTTGATGAAAGTGTTCTTGAGGATCTTGAACAGCCAGGCCTTGAAATTGGTGCCTTCCTGGAATTTGTCGTAGTAGCGATAGGCCTTGAGATAGGTCTCCTGGACCAGGTCCTCGGCATCCTGGGCATTGCGGGTCATGCGGTAGGCGGTGTTGTACAGCGAATCCACAAAAGGCATCGCCACCGCCTCGAAATCCCAGCCCTTCTTCTGATCCACGCTACTTTTGCTCATCGCACCACTCCGGTCCAGACAGTACTTGCCTGTCTGCTACGCAGGGATCGTGCCAGTAGTCTATCCGGTGCCAAGAAAAGCGCAATCAGAGCGTAAGACCTAGAACATACTCCAGACGACTGGCAGCACACTCGCCTTGGCGAAATTCACCAAGAAACCGGGCAGAATGCCCAGAAGGACCGTCGCTAGCGCGCAAAACATCAAGGCGGCCCCGAGCACCGGGTTCCGCATGGGCACGGGCGTGCTGTTCTCGGAGTCCTTGAAATACATCTGCACCACGATTCCCATGTAGTAGTAGAGGGAAATGGCACTGGTCAGCACACCGATGACCGCCACCCAGGTCCAGCCGGCCTCCAACGCTGCCGCGAAGAGATATACCTTGCCGAAGAATCCTCCAGTGGGGGGAATACCGGTCAGAGCCAGCAGAAAGACCAACATCAAGGCTGCCAAAACGGGCGCCCTCTGGGCCAAACCGGCATAGTCGTCCAGCGTTTCACCGGCATACTCCCGCCGTTCCAGGAGAATCACGGTACCAAAGGCACCCAGAGTGAAGAGAGAATAGGCGAGGACGTAGAACATCGACGCCCAGAGGCCGGTCTCGCTGGCGGCCAGAACACCCATCAGAATGTACCCGGCATGGGCGATCGAGCTATAGGCCAGCATTCTCTTCACATTGGTCTGGGTCAGGGCGGCGATATTGCCCCATATCATGGAGAGGGATGCCACGGCCGCCACGATCACCTGCCAATCGATGACCACCGGGCCCAGACCCTGAAAGAAGATGCGGATCAGAATGGCGACCGCAGCCGCCTTCGAGGCAGCTGCCAGGTAGCCCGTCACCGGGGTCGGGGCCCCGACATAGACATCGGGTGTCCAGACATGGAAGGGCACGGCCGCAATCTTGAAGAACAGACCTACCGCCAGCAAAATCCACCCTACTCCCACCAGGATATTGCCCTCGGCCGTGACCACTGCCAGTCGCTGTGGCAACTCGGTCAGAGCCAGCGTCCGGGTGGCGCCATAGATCAGTGAGATGCCGTAGAGCAGGATACCGCTCGATAGAGCCCCGAGAACAAAATACTTGAGAGCAGCCTCGTTGGATCGGGTCTCGTGTTTGAAGTAGCCCACCAGGATATAGCTCGACAGGGCCATGAGCTCGAGGGAGATCCAGATCGACAGCAGGTTGAAACCGCTGACCATGAACAGCATGCCGGTAGTGGCCAGGAGAATCAGCGAATAGTACTCGGCGGCGCGGTACCCGCCCTCCTCGACGAATCGCACCGACAGAAGAATGGTCAGCGCGGTTGCCAGAAGCAAGACGATCTTCCAGAAGAAGGCGTAGGCATCCAGCACGAACATTCCCGCCAGGATCGGTTGCCCCCCCGCCGGGGCCTGGCCCTGGGCCCAGAAGACCAGCGCGGTGGTCACAGCCAGAGCTATCAATGAGCCGACAGCAGCCGCTCGACCCTTCACTCCTCTGCCGATCGACCCCAAGACCAACAACGCCATGCCGCAAACCGCCAGCGCGATCTCCGGCAGTAGCAGCAGGAATTCCTGTGGTGCGAACGGGGTCATCGGCCTTAGTCCTCGATCTCCGACACCTGCGGTTCTCGAGCCTGAATGCTCACGGCCGCCACCGATCTGGCGTAGTCCGGGTCGACCTTGCGCACTACATAGTCCACCGGCTTCTCCAGGATCCGGAAGAAGGGCCGTGGATAGAGCCCGATCCAGAAACAGATCAGGACGATCGGCATCAGGTAGACGAGCTCCCGGCGGTTGAGATCTCTCAGGCCCTTGTTTTCAGGGTTGTTCAACGGTCCGAAGAAGACCCGCTGATACATCCACAGCATGTAAGCCGCACCCAGTACGATGCCGATGACGCCTGCTACGCCCCACCACCAGACCCTGCTGAAAGCGCCCACCAGGATCGTGAACTCACCAATAAACCCGTTGAGGACGGGCAGCCCGATCGACGACATGGTAATGATCAGAAAGACCGTCGCGAAGACCGGCATCTCGCTCGAGAGGCCCCCGTACTCGGCGATCAGGCGGGTGTGGCGTCGCTCGTAGAGGACACCCACCAGAAGAAAGAGGGCTCCTGTCGACAGACCGTGATTGATCATCTGCAAGACGCTGCCGTTGATCCCGGCAGGGTTGAGGGCGAAGAGACCGAGCATCACGAAACCGAGGTGACTTACCGACGAGTAGGCCACCAGTTTCTTGATATCCCTCTGGGCCATGGCCACCAGGGCCCCATAGATGATCCCGATGATGGAGAGACCCACCATCCAAGGCAGCAGCTGGATCGTCGCGTCGGGCAGGATCGGTAGCGAGAAGCGGACAAAGCCGTACGTCCCCATTTTCAGGAGGACGCCGGCCAGGATTACCGAACCTGCCGTGGGTGCCTCCACATGGGCATCGGGCAGCCAGGTGTGAAATGGAAACATCGGCACCTTGATCGCGAAACCGACAAAGAAGACGACAAAGACCCAGAACTGTAAATCGGGCGGAATTGCACCAGAGATGTCGTGGAACTGGGGAATAAAGAACGACTTGGGATTGCCCAGGCCACCCCAGCCGAAGAGTCCGCCACTGTTGTAGAAATGAAGCGCCAGAATGCCGAGAAGCATCAGCACCGAGCCCACCAGGGTATAGAGAAAGAACTTGATCGCTGCGTAGAGCCGCCGTGGCCCGCCCCAGATCCCGATCAGGAAGTACATGGGAACCAGCATGACTTCCCAGAAGACGTAGAACAGGAAGAAGTCCATGGCCATGAAGACGCCCATCATTCCCGTCTGCAGCAGGAGCATGAAGATGTAGTACTCCTTCTCGCGGGTCTCGATCGCACTCCAGGACGACAGAAATGCCAGAACGCCCAGAAGCGTGGTCAGCAAAACCAGCAACAACGCAATGCCGTCGATGCCGAACTCGTAACGGGCCCCGATGGCTTCGATCCAAGTAGCGCTTTCACGAAACTGAAACAGATCTCCCTGGCGATCGAAGGCGAACCACAGGGGGATCGAGATCACAAAATCCGCAGCCGCTACCAGGGTGGCAAAGGTGCGAATGGCCGCCGGGTTCTCCTTCTTCATGAAGAACACGACAAAAAGCGCGCCCAACAAAGGCACGTAGCAGATAATGCTCAGTATCGGTATTCCGTGAACCCAGTCGAACATGTCCCCCCCTTGCTAACCTTGCAAGGTCGCCACAACATAGAAAAGCACCAGCACGAACATGCCCACGATCACAACGAGGGCATACTGTGACACCAATCCGGTCTGCAGACGGCGGAAAAACTGCGATCCTCTGTGCAGTAGCCAGCCGATGAGATTTACCAGACCGTCCACGACGTACTTGTCGAAGAATCCCGACAGAAAAGATGTACCAACGGTGACGTGTCGGCTGCCGTTGACCACACCGTCGACCACCTTGGCGTCGAATCGGTAGAGACCACGCGCCGTCGCCCACGTGCCGCGGACCACGGTGGCATCGTAGAGCTCGTCCACGTAGTACTTGTTGAACAAAAGACGATGAAGCGCTGGGAATCGGGCCGCCCAGCGCTCGCCCCCGACAAGCCCCTGATCCCCACCATAGGTCCGCCAGGCCACAAAGATACCCAGACCTGCGACCCCCACCGACAGCGCCATCAGCGTTAGCTCCAGACCCAAGCTCAGGTGATGAGCCTCCTCGCCGTGCCCGCCCACCACCGCCACCACCGGTTCGAGAAAATGGCTGAGCCAATTCCAGTCCCAATGGCCGAGTTTGGGTAGCCCGATCCAGCCCGAGACCACGGCACCTACAGCCAATACAACCAGCGGCACCGTCATCATCGGGGGCGACTCGTGGAGATGGGACCGCTGCTCTTCGCTGCCCCGGAACTCACCCCAGAAGGTCATGAACAGCAACCGGAACATGTAGCAGGCCGTCAGACCCGCTGTGATCAGACCGACAACCCAGAGCAGAGCGTGACCCTCGAAGGTCGCCGCCAGGATCTGGTCTTTGCTGAAGAATCCAGCCAGACCGGGGACTCCCGAGATGGCCAGCGTGCCCACCAGGAATGTCCAATAGGTGGTGGGAAGCACCTTTCTCAGGCCCCCCATTCGCCGCATGTCCTGCTCGCCGCTCATGGCGTGTATCACAGATCCGGAGCCGAGAAACATCAGACCCTTGAAGAAGGCATGCGTGGCGAGATGGAAGATCGCCACCCAGTAGGCCCCCACGCCGGCAGCCAGAAACATGTACCCCAGCTGCGAAACGGTGGAATAGGCCAGGACCTTCTTGATATCGGTCTGAGCCAGACCCATGGTGGCGGCAAAGATGGCGGTGATCGCGCCGATCAGCGCAATCATCTCCGAGACGCCTGGCGCCAGCTGGTACAGGACGTTCGAGCGGACCACCATGTAGACACCGGCGGTCACCATGGTGGCGGCGTGGATCAACGCCGAGACCGGTGTCGGGCCCGCCATGGCGTCGGGCAGCCACACGTGGAGGGGGATCTGGGCGCTCTTGCCCACCGCGCCGATGAACAGACAGATGCCCACAAAACTCGCCAGGCTCAAGCCCAGGACATAGTCACCCTCGACAAGGTGGGGATTGGCACTGATCTTTCCAAAGAGCTCGCGATAGTTCAGGGTGCCAAAAACGGAGACCAGCGCGAACAGACCGACGAGGAAACCGGCATCACCGATGCGGTTGACGATGAAGGCCTTGCGCCCCGCGTAGGGCGGGAACTCCTCCTTGAACCAGAACCCGATCAGCAGGTAGGAGCACAGACCGACGCCCTCCCAGCCGACAAACAAAACCAGGAAGTTGTTGCCCAGGATGAGCAACAACATGGCCCCCATAAAGAGGTTGAGGTAGACGAAGTACCGCTGGAACCCCGGATCGTCGTGCATGTAGCCCACGGAGTAGACATGGATCCAGAAGCCCACGAATGTGACCACAAAGAGCATCACCGCCGACAGAGGATCGAGAAGGAACCCCATCTCGACACTGAAATCGGCGAAGCTGCCATCTCCGAGGTGGTGCATGCCCGCTGGAATCCAGAGATAGAGCACCTGCTCGAAGGGCTCATGGGCGGCATACTCGGGCGACGCCATATAGCTGGCGACGGCGCCGACACCGATCAGACAGGCCAAGCCCACGGTGCCGCAAGCGATGACCGCAACCACCTTCCTGGGAATCCGCCGCCACAACAGGACGCCATTGAGCAGGACACCCAGGAAAGGCAGAGCCGGAATCAGCCAGAGAGCTCCCTTCATTCGCTACCCCTTGAGCTCCATGGCCCTGTCCAACTCGGTGGTGGACCGCAGCCGGTAGAGGGCGACGAGGATTCCCAGACCCACCGCCGCTTCCCCGGCGGCGACGGCGATGGTGAAGACCGCCATGATCTGCCCGGTGAGATCGGAGAACTGGTATGAGAAGGCGATGAGATTCAAATTGACCGAGTTGAGTACCAGCTCGATGGACATCAACACCACGATCATGTTGCGCCGAGTCACGATTCCCAACATCCCGATAGCAAACAGGATGGCGCTCAAGACCAGATAGTGAGCTGTGCCGATATCCATACTCACTCCTTCCTGGCCAGGACGACGGCGCCGATCATCGCT
>Ga0255052_10002731_pt1 | contig 12567 bp, 13 predicted proteins | sample JV7_2_21_MG_FD_188632 | JGI IMG/M metagenome (GOLD analysis project Ga0255052, IMG submission 188632) | Seawater microbial communities from Jervis Inlet, British Columbia, Canada - JV7_2_21 | ecosystem: Environmental > Aquatic > Marine > Inlet | place: Canada: British Columbia | collected... | reverse complement strand
AATGTAATACGGCTCAATTCATTGAGCCGTATTACATTTTCGATCGCAGCCCGGATATGTTCCGGTCTTTCAGCATCAGCGGGCAACGCTTCCAGGATGTCGTTGTGCTCATAAAAATTCAAAGTTGGATCGAGCAAGCCATTTTCTGTCAGGATTTCCGTCTCCGTAACATACTCCGTCACCTGAGACCTCAATTCCCCATTTATACCCTCTAGCCCCAACTCGGCAACCAGCGGGGACATGCCACCGTGTACGTACCCCGTCCCATTGATGACGACCATCAGGGGCTTGGACATCAGCCAGGGGCCGTACTCTCCTTGTGAACCGAAGGCCTTGCGAAGTCCGAAGAAACCTGGTGGATACTTTTCGTCGAATTTCCTGCGCAGAGTGGCCGCATCCACTGCCGTGTTTTCTTCCGTGGCCTCTTCTGCAGCCACGCGAGAAAATTCAAACCAGCGCTCACGATCTTCTGCAAGTTCGTCGTCGGCAAAAGCAGCATATTCTTCTTTTGCGACATAGCGAAGATCGCCAACCAGATTCATCACCTCATGATTGCCAAGCAGCAGGTGCACCTGTCCCCCGGCTTCCAGCGCCTCTTCTTCAATGCGCTTTATCAGGTCCATTACGTTTCGGGAATCGGGTCCACGGTCGAGTATGTCTCCCGTGATGACGAGATGTGTCTTTCCTGCGCTCCAGCGAAGTTCGTCGTCGATCACGCCGGCCTGTCTTAACGTAGCGGTCATGGCGCCATAGGCACCGTGCACATCACTTACTGCGACGACACGCTCGATACCCGACCAGGTCCACTCATCGGCAGTGACCGGGGCTGAAATCAATAGCGATATCGAAACAGCTGCAAGAGAAACAAGTGCGCGGATTTGTCTGTTTGCTTTCAATGCTGACTCCAACGATTGACGAGCCACATGCTACACTTCATGAGACGACAAGTAACGAGCCGACAAAACAATGACCAAGATCAAGCGGCATACTTATTTGACCTGTTGCGCTGCAGTGATGTTCCTTTTAACCGCTATTAATGCAAGCGCGCAAGCTACTGATTCAGGCCCTGTTCATCGACCGCTTTTCGATAGCGACTCGATTGTTGCGGTGACGATCGAGGGACCCCTACAGACGATAATGCGCAAGCGCGATGAGTCGGATCAGTACCCGTCGATCTTCAAATACACGGATGCCGCCGGGACGGAGCACACACTTGAGATAAACCTCAGGATCCGCGGCAAATTCAGGGCGAAAAAGGAAACCTGCAAATTTGCGCCACTACGAGTGAACTTCAAGAAGAAGCAAGTGGAAGGCACCCTGTTCGAGGGGCAAGACAAGATTAAACTGGTAACGGATTGCCAAAGCTCGAAAAAGAACTATCAGCAGATCCTGCTCAGGGAATATTTGGCTTATAAGATCCTCAACGTCCTGAGCGACAAGAGCTTTGGCGCCAGATTGTTACATGTGACGTACGTCGACACGGACAACAAAAATAAAACGCGTGAGAGTTACGCCTTTTTCATTGAGGATCAGGATCACATTGGTGACAGGCTTGGTATGGAGCGGATGAAATTTCCGAAAACCAAGTACTCTGCCCTGAATCCGGCTCAAAGCAACCTGATCAATGTATATGAGTACTTTATTGCCAACACGGATTTTTCGCTGATTGCCGGGCCGAAGGACAGCAACTGCTGCCACAACGCTGTGCCGTTTCAGAAAGATGGCGGCCCAATTGTGCCGATTCCATACGACTTCGATCATGCCGGGCTGATTGATGCGCCATATGCGGAACCAAACCCGAAATTTAAAATCAGGTCCGTGAAAACCAGGATATACCGCGGTCGATGCGCAAACAATGCGCTCCTCGATGCTACATTCCAGCATTTTATCGAAAATCGAGATGCTATCGGACAAGTCGTAACCGGCCTCGACGGGTTTACTGAGAAGTCAGTGAAATCAATGATGTCGTTTATCGACAAATTCTACGAAGATATTACGTCACCGAAAAACATCGACAAGAAATTTATCAAGAAGTGTTCGTAAGCCAGTCACTGATCAGCTGCGATACACGCGGGTGTATGTAATACCCGACCGAACTGTGCGGGTTTGATTTGCCGTAGCGTACCGCCAGATTGTAAATCTGGTAGTCCCGTATACAGCTGACAAGCTTGTCCTTCAGCATCGGCCTGAAGTCATTGGCAAGCGTGTTGTCGTGGCAACAATAGTCATCTTCGGCGGAAACGTTGTGCCACGATACGATATTTTTCGGATATCGGTGACCGGACTTGTTCTTCGCGCCAAGCAACTTCTTGCGAATAGCGTTATCGCCCATCGGCGCACCCAGGGTCGCCCAGACATCGACCTTCTTGTCTGCATATTCTGCAGAATACTCAGGATCGTGAGACAACTGCCAAAGCACGTCATAGGCGACAATGCATCCCGTTCCATGAGAGATCAGCATCACCTGATCCCCCCTGTCCAGCGCCGCGCACAGGGTGACCCTCAGCCGCTCCCGGACCCGCGGTCCGTAATTGCCCTTGGCATTCCAGTATTCACCAAGATCGTTGGCAAGCCTTTTTATCAATGTGCCCGCCAGGCCAACCGCAGCCAAAATCGGACCTGCAACACCAGCCGCAAACTCGCCTATCGCGGACTTTCCCGGAAGGTTGTCGTATCGCTGCACGCTGAATTTTTTTCGCTTGTCGATTTGCTTGAGAAGATGGAACGCGTTACGCCGGTCACCGACATCCAGCTGCTCGTCATACGTCCGGCCCTTTTCTGCAAGAAGTGCGTTCGTCAGATCACCGTAGTAAGCAAGTTCCTTGGTAAGGCCGCGATAGGTGTCAAGGAGATCGGGATGATCGCGTTCTATGCCGGCCGCGAGCGCTTGATCCACGAGGTCCAGTAGATCCTTGCCGGACGGCTTGAAATCGCGGCCATGCACAATGACAAGGCTGCGGCCCGAAGCTCCGCTTGTATATGTATCGCTACTCACTATTGTTGGTCCGTGGTTTTGTTCTGACGCGGCGCATATGCGCTGAGTCTTGCCTTCTTTTTTCCACCCTCATCAGCGATCAGTAGTTTACCGTCGCGGGTAATTTCTATCCCCTCTGCCTGCCGATGACGATCCGCCAACGGCAGAATTATAGCGTCAATCAACGCACCATTCGGCGCCAATTCGAATATTGCACGTTGAGGTCCTGCGATCCCGAACAGGTTGCCCGTTTCCGGGTCGATGACGATTGCGGATGGCCTTATGTTCTTTTTGCCGATTCTGTCGGCGATTTGCTCCCCGGGAATTGGAATTTCCCGCTCGCTATATGTTCTGCCGGTCGTCGGCGACCAGACGAAGATCGAGAACCTCTTGCTGTCAGCTTTCCCCCAACTCTGTTTGCAGGACAGAAGAAGGGTGCCCGTACTGCGATCCGGCGCAAGCCCTTCGATTTCGCAGAACCTGCCCAGACCGGTCTGGTACACGTCGTATTCGACTTGCTCGCCGTTTCCGCCCTCCCTGGCCACATAGACAAGTCCGTTACTGGTCACGAGATAGACCTTGTCACCCAGAAAAGCAATGCCTTCGAAGTCGGCCCGCGCCGTAGGGTGCCCGAGCGCGAACGCCTTGACGATTCTGCCCTGCCTGTAGTCGAGCTCGTAGACGATGGCCTGCTCGTCGCATATGGCGAACAGGCGATCATCTGGCGTCAATGCAAGACCGGATATTTCCTTCAGTTTTTTGGGCAACTTCCATTGCTGGATCGAGCCCTCGTCGAGCGCAAATCGGCCGATGCCGAGCTGGCTGGCCGAGCCGGACACGAACAGGAAAGCCGACAACAGGCCGAGCAGTGCTTGCCGGGAAGACGCTGCCCTATTAATAGTCTTCTTCAGCGCGATTGCGCCTGGTCAACATGGAGAAGAAGGCCCCGGACATGACTTTTCCGTATTCGAGCTTCCAGATGATCATGTTGGCATAGACAAATGCCATCGAGATGATCATCGCAACGGCCAGTGCGCCTATCCCGGAGCCAAGGCCGATGCTGATCGCGCAAAAAATGTACATCGCATGTGATGGCTGGTCGAGCGTAAACCGGAATCGCACCGCCGCGACGATGCCCGCCAGGCTGAATGCCAGTGCGAGGCTGTTCATGACGATCATCGAAATGCCGGTTACGACGATCGGCATGATGATGATCGTCTGCACAAACGACTGATCGATGTTCTTGTCGCGGCTCGTAATGAAATACACCCAGGACACGGGAATGATCAAAATTGCCGAGCCCAGGCTCGCAAACGCCAGCTTGATCGCCGCATCCGGCGCCAGTATGGTTTCCTCCGCACTCGAATAAATAGGCTCGAATGAGCCGCTTCCACCATCAGCCAACGCGCCGATGCCTCCGATCGGGAAGAAGTCCACGACCGCCGGGAACCGTGTCAGCAGAAAAGCCATGAGACCCGCCCAGAAAGCGTAGTACATCGTTATTATCGTTATCGGTATCAGGAAATTTGCCGCTTTCCTCATGACCCCTCCCCACAGAATCTGCGTCTTGTCGCGCTTTGATGGAAGATACCCCTCAACCGGCAATATCGCCACATTCCCAGTGGAAATCCGTGGTGTTAGGCTATGCGTCCCCGAAACGACCGAAGGAACTCAATGAGCAATTCCGTACAGCTACTGGGTATCAGCAATGCAATTGTCGACGTACTCGCCCATGTTGACCACGACTTTCTCGAACGAATCGGCGTGCCCCGCGGCTCGATGATGCTGATCGACGAAGCGCGGGCGCACGAACTCTACGACATGATGGGCCCGGCGACTGAGATGTCTGGCGGATCGGTTGCCAACACCGTCGCCGGATTTGCAATCCTTGGTGGCTCTGCATCGTATATCGGCCGCGTCAAGGATGATCAGCTCGGTGAAATATTCGTGCACGATATGCGCTCGCTGGGTGTCGATGTAAGGACAACGCCGGCCAAAGACGGTGCGCCGACAGCACGCAGTCACGTACTGATCGACCCGGACGGACAACGAACAATGAACACCTATCTCGGCGCCTGCACCGAACTCGGCGTTGCCGACGTAACAGAGGACACAGTTGGCAAGCCAAAAGTCATATTGCTCGAAGGATATGTCTGGGATATTCCGGAAGGGCCGGCACTCGCTGCAGAGGCGATTCGGATTGCAAGACAAAACGGTTCTTCGGTCGCACTGTCTTTATCGGACTCTTACTGCGTCGAGCGGCATCGAGATGCTTTCGCAAAGGTCGTCCAGGACGACGTGGACATGATATTTGCCGACGACGACGAGGTGATGGCGCTGTACGAAGTGGACAAGTTCGACGACGTGCTTTCCGCGATCAATGGTTCTGAAAGTCTTTTCGCGATGACGCGTTCCGAACAAGGTTCGGTCATCGTCCAGGGTGACACCAAAATATCGCAGGGAGCACTGCCCATCGAACAATTGATCGACACAACAGGGGCCGGTGATGCCTACGCCGCGGCCTTTCTCTATGGCTGGGCGAACGGCGAAGAGCTGGATGAATGCGCACGACTGGGGACCCATGTCGCAACGAGCGTCATTCAGCAGATTGGGGCTCGAGTCGACACAAATGTCCTCGAGACTTATAAATAAGCTACGCCTTACGGCCGCCTCTTTGCTGCTGTTTTTCGCCGCCGCGGTCTACGCGACCGTGGAGATGCATCATGCAAATGCAGAGCGGATGGAAGAACGTATCCGAGCGTTGTCAAAGTTCGGCGCCAATCCCGAAGGCGGCGTCAACCGGGTTGCTTTCAGCAAAGCCGACATCGAAGGCCGGGAGTACATCAAGGGCCTGATGCAGCAGGCCGGCCTCGAAGTTCGGGTCGATGCCACCGGCAACATCATCGGTAGACGCCAGGGCGGCGATCCGGATCTGCCAGTCATCATGTTCGGTTCCCACATCGATTCCGTACCAGGCGGCGGCAACTATGACGGTGACGTCGGTGTGATCGCTGCCATCGAAGTCGCCCAGCTGCTGCACGAGCACGACATTGCGTTGAATCACGCGATAGAGGTCGTCAACTTCACCGACGAGGAAGGCGGCCTGACTGGCAGCCGGGCGATGACGACGGGATTGAGTGAGAACGCACTCAAGGTCGTTACACACAGCGGATTGACGATCGCGGAAGGCATACGCGCCGTCGGCGGTAAGCCGAAACGGCTCGATGAAGCAAAAAGAACTGCCGATGAATTCGCTGCATTTATCGAAGTGCACATCGAGCAGGGTGCGTTCCTGCACGAAGAGGACATCGACATCGGCGTCGTCGAAGGCATCGTTGGTATTCGCTGGTGGGACGTGACGATTCAGGGCTTCGCCAATCATGCCGGCACCACACCGATGAACCGGCGCCAGGACGCTATGATCACTGCCGCACAGCTCACACTCGCCGTAAACAAGGTCGCGACATCGATGGAAGGCCGTCAGGTTGCGACCGTCGGCAGGATCCGCGCCGAGCCGGGGGCGCCGAACGTCATTCCGGGCCGCGTCGTGATGAGCCTCGAGGTCAGGGACCTCGATGCAGGCAAGATGCAGCAGGTATTCGATGCGATCAAACTCGAGGCCGATGAAATCGCCGAGGCCCGGCAGACGCCGATCAACTTCAATGAAATCGACGTAGCGTCACCTCCGGCACCCACCGATCTGCGTATGCGCAGGATCATCGCGCAGCAGGCCGATGCTTTAGGTTTGAGCTACAAATTCATGCCGAGCGGCGCCGGTCACGACGCGCAGGACATGACCCATGTCGCCCCGACAGGGATGATTTTCGTACCCAGCGTCGACGGCATCAGCCATTCACCCAGAGAATTCACGCAGGCCGAGGACATGGCCAACGGTGCAAACGTCCTTTTCCGGACGGTCATGGCGATCGATCAGGGTGCACTGCGAAACCAGGGGTCTGACCCTTAAGTTATCAGGCGCGGCGGGCGGCGATAGTTAGCAGCCCTGCGACTATCAGGAAGCTTCCACCGATCCGATTCATGGCGCGCACGGCGCACGGCTTCTGAAGCCCGGCGCGCAAATTGCCTGCGAGCGTCGCCCAAACGGTCAATGTTGTCGCTGCAAGTATCAGGAACGTCACCGCGAGGATGACGAATTGCATCAATACCGGCTCGCCCGAATTCACGAACTGAGGCACGAATGCGATAAAGAAAACAATGCTCTTCGGATTCAGCGCAGTCACCACGTAGCAGTTCCAGAACATACTCGCCGTACTCGATTCCCGTTCATTTGTCGCATCTCTGGCGGCCGAGGGATCTGCGCGCCATAACTGAATGCCAAGCCAGATCAGGTAGGCGGCACCCAGTAATTTCAGGGCCGTGAACGATGTTGCGGACGCCGCAAGAACCGCGCCCGTACCAGCCAGTGAGACCGTCATCGCCGTGAAGTCACCGAGCGTGGCACCGCTCACCGTTGCCCACGCGCTTGACCGACCACGTGCAAGCGCATAGCTAACGACAATCGTGATTGTCGGACCCGGCACGAGTAACAATATGGTGCTTGCGACGACAAACGCTATCCAGCTTTCCAGCATCATGTCGGCTTCCGGCTTCCTTAATTTCCCCGGCTTTCGCGAATCGGCGGCAATCCCTCGCGGTTCTTCCTTTGGTAAGTACAGGTCATCATGTGCTGATCGAAGGTCTCGAACTGATAGCGCCTTATGACACTCGAATCGTCGAGTACCTGGCTGCAGTTGCCATTTTGCAGGACCGTTCGTCCCAACTGATCTTTCTCCGTATCTTCCCATTTCGGTATTGGAAGCTGTGCACCGGAGGGCCGATACTTCTCGGCCGCCATTCGACGTTTTTCGTCGAACCTGGGGTTGACCGTATAGATCTTCGGCAAGCTGTCGACGATTTCCTTCGAAGCTCGACCGATCATGCTCATCCAGTCGATAACGGGACGTGGTGCCTCGATTGGCGCCTCGACTGCCGGATCCACAGGCGCCTCGAACGCTTCCTGAACCGGTGGCAGCGGCACATCCGGCTTTGCCGGGACAGCCTCCGCCGACTCCGGTTCCGAAGGCTCGATCGCCTGCGGCGGCGGGTGGCGAATGATTTCTACAATCAGCTCCGTGATGGGACGGATCTCGCCGACCACCGGCAGGCGAAACAGGCTCAGCACAGCACCAATAATCAAGGCGGCCGTCAGGAGGCTCATCGCCAGGCGCTGCTGCGCGTTTGCGTGCCAGTCCGCCGTCTCGGGTAATGAATAGACAGTCGCGTACATCGTCAGACCTGACCCACCGGCAACATCGGAGGTCGCCCCCGTGGCTTCCGGGCGGTCCTGAGCAGGCAGGGTTTGCGAGCCGATTGGTCCAAGCTGTGCTTCCGAAATATGCGTCCGAACCGATTCTATTGTCTTTTTCCGGCCGGTGCGATTGGTCCCGGATCGTGGCCCTGGATCATTACGAACCGAAGCAGGCTCTCGGATACCTTAGATACTTCAAAATATGAAGTAACTGTACTCATCCACGTGCTGGATACTTCATAACATAAAGCAAATGCCTTCATTCTTGCCCGCGTCTGCTTGACACGGGGATATTCCAGGCACGATACTTCACAAAAGGAAGTTAAACAGATCGTGAATCTTCGCTTCGACGAAATGATCAGCTCCCCCTCCCGCCTCGCTGTCCTGGCCGCTCTCGTGCCGGGCCCACCAGTTTGTTTCTCGGAGATGAAGTCCGCAACCGGACTGGCGGATGGCAACCTCCACGTGCAGACCCGCAAGCTGGCCAACGCGGGTTATCTCCAGATCGACAAAGCCCGTCAGGGAGGACGTTCGGTGACCGAGTTTCGGCTCACCGAGCTGGGGCTCGAGCGCTTCCGACTTCATGTTCGGAAGTTGCAGGCCGTTCTGGACGAGCAAGCGGCAGTCAGCCGACCGGTACTGCGCTCCGGGCGACCGGACGATTCGGCGGTCTGGTCGTGAGTCTTCGCCGCAAGCGGATTGCGCTCGGCGCCGATCACGGCGGCTTCGATCTCAAAGCGGGTCTGGCGGCTCATTTGCGCCAGGCCGGGCACCAGGTCGAGGACGTCGGCACTTCATCCCGTGAAGCAGTCGATTATCCTGTCTATGCCCGGGCGGTCGCGGAGGCTGTGTCCCGGGGCAAAGCCGACGTCGGCATCATGATAGACGGCGCCGGGATCGGCTCGTGCATGGTCGCGAACAAGGTGCCGGGTGTGCGAGCGGCGCTCGCTTACGACCTGTCGAGCGCCCGTAACAGCCGCGAACACAACGACGCCAATCTGTTGACCCTCGGCGCCGGCCTGATCGGCGCCGGTCTGGCGGAACAGATCGTGGATCTCTGGCTGGCGACCGAATGCACGGAGCCGCGCCATCTTGATCGGGTCGCAATGTTTGCCGATCCCGCAACGGCGTCCGGCGAAGAGGAGAGCGCGGCGTTGCTCTTGTCCGATCAGGACCTCGACCGGGTGGTGTCCCGGCTTCATCAGATCCTGGGCCCGATGGCGAATTCTGAGCCGACCGCTCCCTGCGTTGGTGACAACCCCGAGGCCGCACGAGAGTTCGTGCGACTCGGTGCCACCGGCCTGACCAGCGTTGCCCCGGCGGAGCGACCCGGAAACATCCCCGGTGACCTTGCGCGCTACATCGACCACACCCTGCTAAAGCCCGACGCGACCGAGGAGCAGGTTCGCAACCTCTGCGCCGAGGCCCGCGAATACAATTTTCGTTCGGTGTGCATAAACCCGACGTGGGTGCCCCTGGTGGCCCAGCTGTTGCGGGGCAGCGAGGTACTCACCTGCACTGTCGTCGGTTTCCCGCTCGGCGCCAACGAGTCAGCAATCAAGGCCATGGAAGCCCGCCGCGCCATTCGCAACGGCGCCCGCGAGATCGACATGGTAATCAACATCGGCGCACTGAAAAGCGGCAACGATGCCCTCGTGCTTCGCGACATTCGGACTGTGGTCGAGGACTGTGTCGATGGCAACGCGGTGTGCAAAGTCATTCTGGAAACCGCGCTGCTGACCGACGCCGAGAAGCGCCGCGCCTCGGAACTCGCGCGAACTGCTCGTGCTCACTTCGTCAAGACATCGACCGGCTTCTCGACCGGTGGTGCCACCGTGAGCGATGTGGCACTCATGGCCGATGTCGTTCGCGGCGCCGGCATGGAGGTCAAGGCGTCCGGCGGCATAAGTTCCTACAGCGATGCCAGGGCGATGATCGAGGCGGGAGCCACCCGTCTGGGCGCGAGCGCCAGCATTGGCATCGTGCGAGAAGCAAAATCGACAAGCGTGACCGCTTGAGGAGTTGAATCGATGGTCGATCTGAGAGCCTACGTTTTTCTTGATTCATTGCAGCCGCAATTCGCCTCCTTTCAGGCGACGATCTCTAAGGGTTACCTTCCCAAGGTGGGCCAGGCGAGTCTCTTCGTGGAGATCGCCCCCGGCATGGCGATCAATCACATCCTTGACGTTGCGTTGAAGTCGACCGACGTCACTCCGGGCATGCAGATCGTCGAGCGCCATTACGGCATGCTCGAGGTGCATTCCGACAACCAGGCCGATGTCCGGCAGGCCGGCCAGGCGATTCTCGACTCTCTCGGCCTGCAGGAAAAGGATCGCCACAAACCGCGTGTTGTCGCCAATGAAGTGGTCCGTCACCTCGAGGACACCCAGACCATGCTGATTAACCGCTTCCGTCACGGCAACATGATCCTCGCCGGGCAGACGCTGTTCGTGCTCGAAGTCGAGCCGGCGGGCTACGCGGCGCTGGCGGCGAACGAAGCCGAGAAGGCAGCAGATATCAACATCCTCGAAGTGCGAGCAGTCGGCAGTTTCGGACGCGTCTACATCGGCGGCGAGGAGAAGGACGTAGTGGTCGCCCACGAAGCGGCAACGCAGGCGATCAAGAGCGTCACCGGAAAGACCAGTAAGAAATAGTCGAACAGACAATCCCGGGCGGACAAGCCCGATTCGCGAGGAGCAAGTCAATGTCAGAAGCGTTAGGAATGATCGAGTGCCGGAGTTTTCCGGCCATGGTGGAGGCGGCGGACGCGATGGTCAAAGCGGCCAGAGTCGAGCTCGTGAGCTATGAAAAAACCGGCGGCGGCTACACCACCGCCATTGTGCGCGGCGATGTCGCGGCCGTCAGGGCGGCTTGCGACGCCGGACAAACCGCCGGCGCCCGCGTAGGCGACGTGGTTGCCGTGCACGTCATCGCACGACCTCACACCAGCGTCGACACGGTGATCCCCCTGGGTCACAGCACCGAACCCGCCAAGAAGTAATGGCCGGGGAAGTGGGGCAGCCGTGAAGCTCGCGAAAGTCCTCGGCACCGTCGTCGCCACCGAGAAGGATTCCAAGCTTCGGGGCCTGAGGTTTCTGATGTTGGGTCTCTGGGGAGCCGACAACAAGCCGGAGGGCGGCTCGGTAGTGGCGGTGGACGCCGTCGGTGCGGGCGTCGGTGAAATGGTGCTCTTCGCCAGCGGTTCTTCTGCCCGGCAAACGGCGTCCACCGATCAGAAACCGGTTGATGCGGTCGTCATGGCGATTGTCGACAGCTGGGAGATCGAGGGCGACGAGAAATACCGCAAGGGGGAGGCTGAAGCATGAGCCGACCGGGAGGGAACACAGACCTCCTTAGCGACCAGCAAGTGGACATCATCGCCACCCGCCTCGCCGCACGCCTCACGGGCTCACCGGCTGACAAGACACTTGCCCCCGTGGTTCGCAGCGCACCGTCCATCGCTCCTCGTGCAAAGCTCGGCGAAGGCGTGTTCGCCATGCTGGACGACGCCGTCGAAGCGGCGGGGACCGCATTCCGCCGGCTTGACGGCATGTCGCTCGAAGCGCGGGAGACGATCATCGCCTCCATTCGGGAGTCGATGCTGGAGCACGCCGAGGAGCTTGCACGCCACGCCCATCGCGAAACCGGCCTGGGCCGGGCGGAGCACAAGCTGATCAAGAACCGCCTGGTCGCGCAGAAGACCTCCGGCACGGAGGTCCTCACACCTCAAGCTGTTACCGGGGACCATGGTCTGACGCTCACCGAGTACGCGCCCTATGGGGTAATCGGCGCGATCACGCCGACGACCAATCCGACCTCTACCATCATCTGCAACACCATCGCCATGCTCTCGGCGGGCAACAGCATCGTTTTCAACGTTCACCCCAACGCTCGCGAGTGCTCCATGGCCAATATTCGGCTCCTGCATCGCGCCATCGTTCGTGCCGGCGGCCCGGCCAACCTGGTCAGCGCCGTGGCCGAGCCGACAATCGAATCCGCGCAGGCGCTCATGAGCCATGAAGGCGTCCGCATTCTCGCCGTTACCGGAGGCAGCGGCGTGGTGCGTCAGGCGATGACGAGCGGCAAGCGAGCTATCTGTGCCGGTCCCGGCAACCCGCCGGTAGTGGTAGACCCAACGGCCGACCTCGAACTCGCCGGCCGCAGCATCGTTGCCGGCGCCTCCTTTGATAACAACATCGTCTGCACCGACGAAAAGGAAGTCATCGCCGTCGATAGCATCGTCGATGAGCTCTTGGAGCAAATGAGTCGCAACGGTGCCTACCTC
>Ga0255052_10002730_pt1 | contig 12567 bp, 8 predicted proteins | sample JV7_2_21_MG_FD_188632 | JGI IMG/M metagenome (GOLD analysis project Ga0255052, IMG submission 188632) | Seawater microbial communities from Jervis Inlet, British Columbia, Canada - JV7_2_21 | ecosystem: Environmental > Aquatic > Marine > Inlet | place: Canada: British Columbia | collected... | reverse complement strand
ACCATGCAACCGAATACTGAGTGTCTGCCCACGGGCCATACTGGCTCAAGCCTCTGTGCAACGTAGCGGCGGCAACAGCCCATATCCAAACGACATGTCACGCCAGAATCGCTCAATTTGGGTCATAACATGACCTTTCAATAGAGTGCCTACATTTTCTTACAAAATGGTTCAAAGCGATCAAGGTTATTTCAGATGCTCTGCTTCATTTAGTTTGTTGGTTCAAAGATTATCCTGCGATAACCGGTAAGGTTATGCGTCCCATCATCCGTAACCTCGCATATCACATGAGAGCTCTTTCCTGCTGAATCGGACGGTACATCTACCGTGGCACGACTCGAGTTACTGTTTGAGATATTAACATTCTGAGTATAGGTACCCGCTTCGGATAAAATCCACCACTTGAATGTCAGTTTATCACCATCCGGATCAGACGTTTTCGATGCGTCGAGCGTTACCTTCGCGCCTTGCGGAGATTCATGCGTAATTACGTCGATGCCTTTGTCACCATTAATGACAACAATCGGATTTCGGTTTCCGCTACCGTCCTTTGCCCAGTCCATTCGGGCTGCAAAATTGTTAAAGGTTGCCGGGTAGAAATATGTTGAGTACTTGTAGGAAGTACTTCTTGCCGAACCTTTATGGTTTTGATACGCATTGGTTGCGTTATCCTCGCATTGACCCCATTCAGAATATCCACCCCAGCCAACTTGGTTTGGAATGTTCGGATTATTGAGTCCGGTAGGCATGAGATGAAGAAATGCGGGAGTGTCACCTTCAACTCCGTATTTCCATTTAGGATACCTGCCGCCCAGGTTGCCATGGTTCTGGATATGGGCTTGATACTCATCCCATTTGCTTCTCCCGGCACCATTCTGATATTTCCAGGCACATTCATCCCAGATAAACAGAAGATCCTTTTCAAACTCTCTACGCATCCATTGATGAGAGCTCCCACTATGACTGGATCTTTGGGCTCTGTCCTGATCCGTTATCGTATAGGTGCGGATTTTGTGCAGAAAGGCTTTCAGGTCCTGTTCGCTTCGCTCTTGCTGTACCTGCCAGATTGCCTGGGCGAGCGTGTTGCCCCCTCCCCAGACGGTTACCCAAATGGGACGGTCGTCATCTTTTTCGTCGGCCAGTTTAATAACCAGGTTGCTTCCGTCGGAATTGTTATTTTCGCCAATGTACTGTTCACCCCTTTTTGTACTGCCATACATGGTACGGTCTCTCAAATATTTCGGACTTGGCCAGTATCCGATTTCCTGATGAGAATCATCGTGTAAATGTCCCTCCTGGTTAGAGCGTTTTAGCAGATTGGGTAGATCCTTTTCGTATAAATCAATCGCTTCGTGAATCAAGCCAATAAAAGGCTCACGACTGCCGTCCAAACTCCAGCCTGTTGTGGCAACCAAACCCTCAATTTCGAGCATGTCAGCATGGACAAAGAGCCGAATCATGGATTCCATGTCATCGGGTTCCCAGTTGTCGGGTGAAATGTCTGTCAGGACAACGATACGCGGTTTAAGCGGAGCTGCGTGGGAAGCCATTGAAATAGCAATGACAAGAGACGACATAAACGTCAGTGACAAACATGTTTTACGCACAGTGCCTCCAGACAATTCTAAAGTTCACTCTTAATAAGATTCAGATTATTGAACTTCAACAACCACCCGCTGATACCTCGTCAATTGCGGTGTGCCGGTATCCGTCACCTCACAGATCATATGGACGGTTTTCCCTTTGCCGGCATCGCCGGACACCGTGAACGAGGCATCCTGTTTCCCGGCATCCCAGATTTCAATGGTTCCGTCGTAGGATCCCGCTTCCCGGTATTGCCACCAACGATACTCCAGCTCATCCCCGTCCGGATCGGTCGTCCCCCGCGCACTCAGTCCCACCGTCGCTCCCGGCCGCACCTCCAGGTCCGCCGCATGCCCCAGCACAACCACCGGCGGATGATTTGCCTCCTCATACGATTTCACGCACCAGTCCGCCCGCGACGCAAAATCGTTTTGCAGCACATCCGTCCACCGCCACATTGGCTTGAAATATTCCCGGCGCTGCTCAGCGGTTGTCGTCGTCCCCTCCCGCAAGCTATTTCGCCCCCACGCCGAGTTCGTATACCATCGCCCCTCCGGATACGCATACCCCGCCACCGGCACCGGATCGAGCCACGTGTTCTCCCGTACCCGCACATAACGGCCGCCCCATCCGCCCCAGCCCGGCGACTCCAAGTTCCGCAACCCCGTCACGATCATATGCAGAAACGCCGGCGAATCCCCCTCGGACCGGAAATCCCCATTCTCCTTGGCTTTATACGACGCACACAGGGGACCGTGGTTCTGTAATATGTGTTCCTTCATCCACGCCCCGACGAAATACTTCTGCATTTCCTCGGGCAGAACCTGATCCCACCGATACGCGATCGCCTCGAACTGATCAGAAATAATCGTCGGAATCTCATACTTGCCCCAGTGCGGCCGGATGTAATCCTGATAGGTCGAATCCTGCTCCCAGATAAAAAAGAACCGCGCCTTCTTTGCCACCTGGGCCATCCTCTCCGGATGCTCCTCCTCGATCGTCTTTAGCGCCCTCGCAATCGTGTTCGTTCCGCCCCACGCTTGCAGCCACACCGGCTGATCGTCCGTCTCGTCCAGCAGCACCTTCACGATATGCTGCGATCCCGCCGTCACTTCCTCCATCTCCCCTTCCGCCTTCACGTTCCCCAGGAGCGTCCGCTCCTGCAGGTATGCCGGCGTCGGATACCCCGCATCATGTTTCACCAGGTTTGGATAAACCTGCGCATACGCATCCAGATCTGGCTCAATCCAGCCATCCCCGGCCCATTTGTGTCCCTGCCAGTGGTATTGTGAACTCGATGTGATAATACCCTCGATATCCCATTCATTGGCATAGAGCAGGAACCGAATCATCGAACACTGGTCATCAATCTCCCCGTCGCTTGTGACGATAACACGCGGTTTGACGCGTTCGGCAGCGCCTATTGAAACAACAAATGAAATCAAAATCGCTATTGTCAATCGTACAACACTCTTCATATTTCCTGATAACTCCATGCGACTCTCCTTCTATTTGAAACAGTGGTGTAGCTCCATGCTCCGGTTTCGGTTGACTGATCTTCTCAATCACTAAGGATAATTCGACAGTCACTATCTGTTCAGCTACCACTTACAACCGCCTCAGTGAAAGCGGAAGATTAAGTGATTTAATTATACTGGGGATGTAGCTGATTTCAAGTGATATCGCCCCATTGGCGAGCCATGCCTTTTGAGCCCGGAGGCCTTTGCTGTCCGAAGACAATTCCAACAAAGGATGGAGCGTATGCAACACCGCTAGGTTCAACGTTTGAAAAAAGCGGTAACTTCAATCCTGACAAAAGGTCCGAGTCTTAACTGCAAAACAGCCAAAACAGTATGTACCGTTTCAAAACGGTACAAAACGGTAGTCACTTTTTTGGCATCTGGAATTACCACAATCATCTGAATCTGATGAAGATTATTGTGATGCGTCCGGGCCCGTGTGGCGTTCGAGGCGATAAGTGTGGGATACTGGCGTATTCCCTTCAGCCTCAAAGATGACATTTCCTGATCACGGGATCCAGGACGGATGCTCGGCATCCAGCCAAGACAAATCATTTTTTTTAGACTAAAATGCGAGAACATGTGTATTACAGGGTGAAGACACAGTTTCGAGATCTCAAAACTAAGGGCGTTAATGATTGAAGACAGGCTGCTACTGTGGCGGTTCAAGAACGGCAATGAGAACGCTCTGTGTCGGGTCTATGAAAAGTACAGAACGTGTTTATTGAAACTGGCCAGTGCCCTGTCGAATGACAGAGACTTGGCTGAGGATGTTGTGCAGGATGTTTTCGTGTCTTTTGCTCAGTCCGCCAAGCGGCTAAGGGTGGGTGGTAATCTCAGGGCCTATCTGGCTACAAGCGTGGCTAATCGCGTACGTAACGGGTTTAGAGATGATCGAAGTAAGCAGCATGTCAGCCTGGATTCCGCCGACGCCATTGCCTCTAAGGCGAGGACACCACAGCAGTGGGCAACATATAGTGAAAGCATGCGAAAGGTGAACGACGCGCTTGAACAGATTCCATATGAGCAGAGAGAGGTAGTGCTTCTGCACGTGCATGGGGGTCTGAAGTTCAAGGCAATCTCACGATTACAGAACGTTTCAATCAATACTGTCCAGAGCCGATATCGCTATGCTGTGGAGAAGCTCAAGGTCGTATTGAAGGAGCAGATGCCAGGATGAAAAAGGCAAGAGACGTACATAGGCTCTTGGATAGAGTTGATCTTACAGTCAACACCGACGCTGACAGGGAAGTGTTGGAAAGAGTCTTGAGAGTAAGTAGGAAATCCACTGCATCTGTTTCTCAAGGAGATGCCCCGAGGATTCTCGCTGAGGCGGGACTATGGAGGCTCACGTTTTGGCGCAAAGCCGGCTATCTGGCTGCAGCGTTGCTTATCGTTTCGTCCTGGATGGCCATCGATGCGCGCAGAGAAGTCACCGACCTGAAAGATGAGCTGGAGCTGGCCCGGCGGGATATCGCTCTGGCCCGGCGGGATGTTGTCCCTGCCCCCACTGATGATACAACCACCATCAACTTGTATTTGAAAGAGCACCGGGATGTCGTCGCTCGACATGTTTCCTTCAGTCCGGCCGCACCACAGGCGGTACAGATGCAAATCAACCAAGATGACATTCTGTATTATGAGTTTTTTGACGATGAGCCGGAATATATGCGTCCCGGCATAATTGTCAGAGGATCTCCATCTCCACGCCAAATCGACTCGCCCGAAGCTCCCGTAATATCCAATGGTCACACGATGACCCTCTCCGAGGCGCGAAGAACCGCCGATTTTGAGCTGCAAGCGCCGCTGTGGCTTGGCCCCGGCTATACGCGCGACCAGATCAGAAGGATCGAGGGCCGTGACGCCTTGCAACTGCTGTATACTGACGGTATCAGTTCAGTATCGTTGTTCGAGCAATCGTTGGATGGCCGGCGAGGGCTTGAGCCGAAGGATTTCAGAGAATATGCCGTATATCGCAACACCGAGCAAGCCGGAGGGACCATTCTTGCATGGAAGGATGATGCTCTTTCTTATGTCTTGATCGGTAACACCGAAATGTCACAATTAATGGATATGGCGCAATCAATCAGCGCCGGAAAGTAAGAGGAAATTGAAATGAATAACAAAAGACTAATCGCACTGACAATAAGCTTGATCTTAGGAGTCGTCCCCGGGCTATGTGTTTTGTCGTTTGCAGATGCCGAATCAGGGACAAATACAGAGGCCCAGCAACACTTCGAAAAGGCAAATGAGCTACGCAAACTCGAGGATTACAATGCCGCCGTTGCAGAATATAATAAAGGGTTAAATCTGTCGCCTGATGGCAAGATCGCCAGGAATGCTCAATACTGGATCGGGCAAACTTATTTTGAAGCGGGACAGTTCGATGCCGCATTAACTGCATTTCAGAAACTTCTCGATGAGTATCCGGACAGTACGATTATCCCGTCAACAAAGCAGATGATAGAGCGCATTCAAGAGGCAAAGAAGGTCAAATCACTTCATGAGGCTGCAACAAAGGGTGATATTGCTGGGGCCAAATGGCTTATTTCAAAGGGTGCCGATGTCAACGCAAGAGACAAAGACGACATGACGCCCCTTCACCATGCGACCGAGTACGGTCGTAAGAAGGTGGCGGAATTGCTTATCGTCAAAGGTGCCGATGTCAACGCAAAGGACAGATGGATTTGGACCCCTCTTCACTACGCCTGCTGGAAAAACCATAAAGACATGGCGGAACTCCTTATCAGTAAGGGGGCCGATCTAAACGCAAAGGGTGATGAGGGCACGCCACTGCGTGTTGCTGTTGACAACGGGCATAAAGACGTTGTAGAATTTCTTATTGACAAAGATTCCCATCTTTCCAGCTTCCACCGAGCGGCTTTTAGAGGAGACTTGCCAAAAGTAGAAACAGCTATCGCAGAGGGCACGGATATTAACACGAGAGATGAGCGTGAATGGACGCCCTTATTCTGGGCGGTTTCCGGAGATCAACCAGATGTAGCTGCATTTCTTATCAACAGGGGTGCGGATGTCAATGCAACAGATGAGAATGTTACGATGCCATTGTACTATGCGGCCCTTCACGGTTACATGGAGGTGGCCCAGTTGCTTATAGCTAAAGGCGCCAGTGTCAACGCGAAGGCGGCCGGTAAGTTCGGTCAGACATCGCTGCACTCAGCGTCCGGGTTTGGCCACACCGCTGTGGTCGAGTTGCTTATTGCCAAGGGTGCGGATGTTAACGCGCACCAAACCACTGGTCACACGTCGCTGCAGTGGGCGGCCGAAAATGGCCACGTGGATGTAGTCGAACTGCTCATCTCCAAGGGGGCCGACATCGAGGCAGTGGACAACTGGGGCATCACGCCGTTGCACGCGGCCGTACGCTCTAACCGTCCAGAAGCCGTAAAACTGCTTCTCAAAAGAGGGGCCAATATAGATCGCAGGGCCAATGACGAGCAGACGCCGCTTCACCATGCCGTCCGGGGAGGCCACCAGGATATGGTCGACCTGCTCCTGGCCAATGACGCGGATCCAGGTCCATGGCATCGGCTCGGCCTTGTCGAGTTAGCGAGGGCATGGGCCCAGAAGGAAATGGTCAAATTCCTTGTTGACAAAGGTATTGAGCATTCAGCGGTTCACGTCGCGGCCTTTTTGGGAGACTTGGACCAGGTAAAGAGCTATCTGGCCGCCGGAGGCGACATCAACGCGCGAGACCGATCTCGGTTCACGTTGTTGGTTTGCGCGATTTTTGGCGGGCAGACAGCACAAGCGGAATTCCTCATCAGCAAAGGCGCCGACCTCAATTTGAGAAATGGCGGCGCGGGCACACCGGCTCTGATCAGGGCGATCGGGTCGGCTCGCCAAGAGATCCCTCGGCCAGAGATCGTCAGAATGCTTCTTGATAAAGGAGCTGACGTAACAATCAGTAGCGTTTTTGGAGTCACGGCTTTGCATTTGGCGGCGTTCCGAGGTAGTAAATGTGTCGAAACGATCCTCGCTAAGGGAGCCGACGTTAACGCCAAGACCGGCGTTCATCCCGGAGTAGACCCTTCTGATGAGGGCTGGACACCTTTGCATTGGGCATGTCGTGGATTCGGAGCCGAGACGAAGGCTGTGGTGGAAGTTCTTATCTCCCACGGTGCGGATATCAACGCCAAAACCAAAAAAGGTGAAACGCCCATGTCTCAAGCAAAGGCTGAAGGTCACGAACAGATCGTCGAACTGCTCCGCAAGCACGGGGCCAAAGAATAATCGGGGCTGGCGTGCACCAGGCTGAAGGAGCGTATGCAACGCCGATAGGTTGAACGTTTGAAAAAAGTGGTAACTTCAATTCCCAGAAAGGTTTCGAACCGCAACCGGAAAGCAGCCAAAACAGTCTGTACCGTTTCAAACGGTATAAAACGGTAGTAAGATATTTGGAGTGATTGTGTCGCAATACGCAAGTCATTAAACTTAAACGACTTACAACTCCCCGACCCCCGACGAGGACTTCCCTCGCTTCGCTCGGGACAAGCTCACATATGCTCTCACCTATCGAGACAATTTTCAGTATCTTAGCAGGTTTTTGGATTTTCGCAAGCGTTCGCATTCTATCGCGGTATTTGCAGCGCAAAACGGTATAAAGCGGTAGTACCGGTATGCGTCACCTCCAGGAGATTGTTCGCCGTTTCATCTTGTGTTCTCGATTCTTGCTCGGGCTTTTCCTAATTGCTGGACTTCCACACCAATCGGGCGAGATTGATTCCTCGTTGCGGGTAGTCGGCGCTGGAGATAAAATAGTCTCCCTTCTCACCTTGGACGATCTCCGGGGCATGTGCCTTGAGTTCGGTCACCGGAGACCTGTTATGGAAATTCATTGGCGTCTCCGAGGTGTATACATACGTGCGATAGTCGTATGTTGATGGATCATGACCAGCGTATAGCGCCGGAAGCTCTGCTCCGGATCCTGCGATGTCCCACAGACACCAGAATAGATAGAAGGTCTCGTTGTACCGCATAAGTGTAGGCGACTCACAGTTCCAGCTGGCCGCAGGCGCGGTGAATATGTCCACCGGCTCCGACCAATTTACGAAATCTCTCGAGGTGACCAGGGTGACCACCCTGTCGTTGCACCGGACCAGATAATACGTGCCATTCCAATACATAATATTGGGATCGCGGTTGCCACCCTTGATCGAGAGCTTGCCTTTGTCTTTCCATGTGTACAAATCCGTCGATTCGGCGTGGCCCGTTTGTGAGCTAATGAGGGAATATGCGTTCCCGATCTTTATCGCGTAAGGGGCCCAACCGCAACCGCTGATACTGAGCTTCGGTCGGTCCATCCAGGATCTTGGACGGAAAGCGTGTTCCAATTCTCCGAGCGGTGCTACTGCATGAAAGCAGAAACCTTCGCCCTCGTGAATCCCGTCATCCTTGACATCATTCGGTCGGGTGATGCCGAAGCAATGCCAACGATTGTCCGGTCCTTTGATGAATGTGTGATCGTTGGGCTGCCAGTTGGTATAGGTCTCCCCTGCCTTGTAATGTTTCGTGTCTTTTCCAGTATATATGTCCGGTTGCGGTTTGTAAATGAGCACATAGTCGCCGACGATCTCTGGTATTGTTGCCCTTTCAGATGACTGTTGCCGCAAACGCCGCGTGGCTTCCATGATTCGTGTCCTTTGCCGTTGATTCATGCCCTGTTTGTAGTACACCTCCGGCCGGTGATACACGTGGTGTTTTTTCATGTCCGGATCGTGCAGATCCTGACTCAGGTCGCAGTCGAAACGGACCAGGGCCGAGTGGTTCTGGGCCCAGGTTGTAACATTGGTAAAATGCGATAGGCCCCAGGTAATGCCCCGGCCGTCTTTGGTATCCTTAAAGGCATCAGGTACAAACGGTCCGGCTGCGTTTGGCATAAGTTCTACTATCGATGCTATTTCAAAATTCACACCGTCTTTGGCAAACTGCACAGTATTGTGCTCGTTGCCGTCTCTGATCACCAGCGCTGCGATACCGTCTTTGAACGGGAACAGTGTGGTTTCGTGTCCCGAGCTTATCACCGGATTTAGCGGATGCTTCCTGAAAGGTCCCAAAGGACGGTCGGCAATCGCCAGCCCCTGCATACGTACCAGTCTTGGATCGCCATCGCAATCGGATTTGTAATACAGGTATATCTTCCCTTTGTAGATCAGGGGGTAGGGATCGTGAATCGAGTATTGATCCCACTCACCTCTAGCCCCGTTCGGAATAACTATCTTGTGGTACGGTGTCCAGGGGCCGTCGGGAGAATCGGCATAGGACACCGCTACGGGACAGTCGTCCCCCCGCGTGCCACTGGCCTGCATGAATCCCTGATAGTACAGGTGATACTTGCCCTTCCATACCAGGATATCGGTCGTCGTCACCGAACGCCATCCTACATGGGGTTTGACCGGACGCGGCACGGCCACGCCCTGTTCATCCCATGTGAAACCATCTTCACTGGTCGCATACCAGATATCCGCCAAATCCCAGTCAGTGGACGGGATGGTATCAGTACATTTCTTGGCTCCCTGCGGAGGGATGGGCGTGTGTCGGTGAGTGTACCACACATAGTACTTGTCGTTAGCAAAGATCACCTTGGAAGGATCGCGACGCGAAATTGTCCCATCGTGGTTGTTGTAATCGAAGCCCTGTAGCTTAGTATATTTGAACTGGGAATACAGTTCGTTGTGTTCTGGGCGAGGCGCCAAGTAAGCCGTGTAGCTACGTTCCATAGCAGCACTTAGCGCGCGATCGGGCTTTTCTTTGGGTACCACATAGGGGTGCGCAGGCTCATGAACGCGACCGCCTGCATGTACCCTAACCATCATGCATAATAGTAATAAGACTACCCATCGTCTTGCACTATAACCGTATATCATTATTGCACCTTTCTTGTTTATTGGCAATTTGAGTCACTCATTTCTAAATTGTACACACCTTTTCGTCCCTAAACTTTTTCTAATTACCTTGAGGGACATGAAGACCAGGATAAATTATCAATTGTGCTTGCAAAGCTTCGAGCTTCCATGTCCTTACCCAGTCATACTGAGTCGTTCTCTGTTCCCAAGTGCCGCTTTGTACCAAGCCGCCGTCATCTGGAAGCGGATTCCAACTGTAGGTCTCGATCGCCATTTGGATATAGGCTGGCACATCCCAGGCGACCTTAGGACAAATGGAATAGACGTGCTGCCCGTCCAGATAGAAGTGGATTTCTTCAGGCGACTTCCACCATGCACCGTATACGTAGAAACGCTCATGGTTCTTGGTCGGAGGTTTTATCTGCGTCTGCAGTTGCACCCGTTTCTCATTATAGCGATTGGTGCGGTGAATGAGATTGGAATGAAATATCTGGTCCCAGTGCTTGCCCCAGCTTTCTGTTTTATCCGTGGTACGGCCCACGCATTCCTGGATATCCAGTTCCAGCTTCTTTTTGGTATGGCCCTTGGTCATAAGCCAGAAGGTCGAGGACATCACGGTCTGATTGGCCTTCATCTTGCACTCGAAATACCAGCCCACCTGCCCAGGATGTAGCGACCGGACAATCGCGCCCTGATGGGTAAACGTCTTGCCGTTTTTCACAACTGGTTTGTCGAGCTCGCCAACAGTGACTCGCATCATCCCGTCCTTGACCGTCACGTTGCTCGCCTTAAAAAGGGCCGGAGGACGTCCATCCCAGGTCCAGCCGTTGCCAGTCGGGTTACTCTGCCACTTAGTCATGTCCAAATCGTCGCAATTAAAGTCGTCCGACAACTGCTCTACTCGTTGCCAAACCTTTCCCGGCGGTTTGGGATCCTGTCCTGCAATAAAAAAGGGTTGTGCTTGTGTAAAACCTGAACATGCATCCAGGATAAGCAAGATAGTAAGCCGTAATAATGTTTTCATTGTGCTAATCTCTTGAAGCCAGTAATCCCAATGCGAAACAAACGCTCAATGTGCTTTGCATGGTTCTATTTCCTGTGAGCACAAAGACAGAACGATTCCAGCCGCTTCAAACAAAGCGGAAGATTAAATGATTTAATTATACTGGGGACGTAGCTAATTCCAAGTGATATCGCCCATGGGGGGAACTGCGGATTGTGACTCCGCTTATGTCCTATGCAGACGAAGACTACTATCGAAAGACAATTCCACCGAATGACAGAGCGTATGCAACGCCGATAGGTTCAACGTTTGAAAAAAGCGGTAACTTCAATCCCAACAAAGGTTTCGAATCCCAACTGGAAAACAGCCAAAACGGTATGTACCGTTTCAAAACAGTATAAAACGGTAGGAGGATATTTGGAGTGCTTGAGTCGTAGTTCGTAAGTCATTAAAATTACATGACGTACAACCATAAACCGCGTTGGCAACAGTGGCATACGCCACGTCGTTTGCCAATTCAGGGTGTGAACCCTACGCGGTTCACAGCTCCCCGAGTAGGACTTCCCTCGCTTCGCTCGGGACAAGCTCACATATGCTCTCACCTATCGAGACAATTTTCAGTATCTTAGCAAGTTTTTGAATTTTCGCAAGAGTTCGCATTCTTTCGCGTTTCTTCGCATCTTATCGCCGTATTTGCGTGAATATTCGAGAATCCCGTATGAATTGCCACTTTTTGCCATTTTATCATTATGATTTCAACGGCAATAGGGATGTATGACTCCCAACTGAGGTAGGAGTCACCGAGTGGATGGGGCATCCCATAGGGACGTATGCCAGAGGTGTCAATGGATCAACGACAGAGTTGCTCTTTGAAGTCTTTGACGAGAGGATAAAGTAGAACGTATTTCTTGGGTAATTTGCCCTGCATCGATTTTTCTAACTTGCCCCGGCCTTGGGTAATACCGACTTGCTTCCAGTTAGCGGCTCTATAACAGGTTCCTGTAAAGCGATCAATCTCAACAAATGTCTCCAGTAACACAGGGCGATAGTTGTACCTGGTGTACCAATCTTCTCTTATCTGTTTACAGGCTAATGATAATATCTTGGATGCAAGATTCCGTGACTGAATCCAGGGCAGGATTAGAAACCGGGCATTGTTAACGATTAAATGCAGATTGCTTTTACGCTGCTCAGCGGTCCAACCGATAGTGCGATCTCGACCTGCCACGCTCCAAGCCGAAGCCCCAAAGCCTAGAGTTGCCAGAAGGCGAGAACCGCTATAAACAAAGTAACGCAGTTTGGCGCCAGGCAACGGTTTGTAGCCCAGGTAATGATACCGCTCTATCAGTTCGTTCCACAACTGAGAGTTAGGGCCCTTAGCGACCAGCTCAAGCCGCAACGGGCTCAAGACACCAGCTCCAACACAGAGATCAGGTTTTGGATCTGAGGCATTACTGATACGGACTCTGGCAGTGCGATTGCCGTTGCCTTTTTGAGGGGGCGGTAACCGGATCAGACCATCACGCTCCATGCGTAGTAACGCGACCCGGCAACTCATCTCCTTTAGGCCGCCATCTAGTTTGTACCACCCAAA
>Ga0255052_10002729_pt1 | contig 12568 bp, 6 predicted proteins | sample JV7_2_21_MG_FD_188632 | JGI IMG/M metagenome (GOLD analysis project Ga0255052, IMG submission 188632) | Seawater microbial communities from Jervis Inlet, British Columbia, Canada - JV7_2_21 | ecosystem: Environmental > Aquatic > Marine > Inlet | place: Canada: British Columbia | collected... | reverse complement strand
TACCATCACCCATTTCTCCCCGGTCGTGCGATAACCGCGGTGTGCTTCCTTCTCGTAGATGTCGCCTCGAACGCGCACGAAGTACGTACCCACCAGTGATCCTACTACCGGCGTCACGATCAGGTCCTGGATAGACGGTTGCTCTGCAATCGCCTCCGCTCCGAATTCGAAAATCGAAGATAGAAGCACCGAGTACCAAAACCCGCCCCAGTGGCCGTATCCTCGCTCACGGGCGCGGACATAGTACGCCGCCCCCCAATACGGATGAGTAACATAGTTGAGGAAATAGTCGTCCGAGTCCCAGGTAGGGTTACTGGCGTTTTCCCACCATATATCCAAGCTGTAGTCGCTTTTCTGCTCGTCCGTCCAACCGGTAGTGCTTTCGGGCATCAGGTACAGGATGCCAACTGCTACAAACTGATAGCCGACGAAATACCAGGTATCGCGACGCAGGCCTTTAGGATCACGTGTGTCGATTATTGTCTGCAGGTCCTGGCAGGCTATTCGATCTCCGCCCGGAAAACACTCATCATTAAGCGCTGCATGATTCAAGCGCAGGTAATACTGAGGAGATAACAGCGACAAGTAACTCGTATCATCTGCACGTACGAATGCGCTGGCAAGTAAAAGCCAAATGCAAAGAACTTTTTGCGTACGGGGCATTCTCCTGCTCAGGCCATTTGAATTCACTGTCCTTCATGGGCACGCACTGCTACCTGAAGTGCCACGTCAGTTGTCGCATTGGAAAATAGATCTTCTACGATAGCGATGGACAGAGAGTATCTGCTGTTCCTGAATCGATACGAGCCACCGAGCGCGGCTTGTACCGAATTTCCACCGAGCTCTTCCACATCACTGTCGAAATACGGGGTCTGGGCATTGACCTGCAGCGTTACGCCAAATCGTTCCGTGGCTTGCCATGTCGTGGAGACACCGCCAAATACTACTGATCGTTCCTGTAACTCCGGCAAGACGTCACCGTTACCGAGCAAAATGACGCCGACAAAGCCAGACAGACTCAGGTTCAGCTTGGTGAAAGTGCTGTCGGTCACATAGAGTCCCAGGGACAGATCGGCGGCACCACTCCCCAGGAGAGTGTCCGAGTCACCGGTCGGCAACTTGAGACTTGTCCGCAAGGTAATCGCGCGCTTGTCGTTCTCGAGTGAACCGAACAATGGCACGGCGGCTGTCAATTGCATGTCACCGATACCACTGGCCGATGACAGAAGCTCATACGAGCCGTTTTCCATGCCGTCGTAAAAAAAATGTATCTGGTCGCGAGGCCCCTTGCGCTCGCTGTTCGTCAGCCCCCAGATTTTGTGCCAGCTGTCGATTTGCTGATCGAAGGTGCCACCCGAGTGAGAAATGAATGGCAAGTCAAAACCGATCTCCAGCCACGGCTTCGCGCGGTATCGCATGGACAGTGAAAGGAAGTAGCTTTCTCCATCGATAATCACGAACTCATCTGGAGAGTCCTCGGTCTCGGCGTGGTTCGCCATATCGAAAGAGATGCCGTATTCGATCCCACCATCGGAGGCAAGCACCGCGTTTTGAAAGGGTGGTAGGCCGAATACGTGCAGGAAGGGATTGTGATTTCGGAGCGCGAACGACTGATCGCTTACTTCAGCTGAACTGTCTGTCGCGAACAAAAACGCAATGCCCGTGGCAGCCAATGCTGCCCAAGCCCTAGACATGATCCACTTTGCGTACATCGCGCTCGTTCATGCCAGACAAATATCATGTCACTGGTGAGAGAGATATACACAGATATACGTAACACGGTCAGACGAGATTGGCGATTCGCTCGTCGTCCCAACCGAGTTCCCGCAACACCTCTTCAGTGTTGGCGCCGAGCCGCGGTGCATGGTGGCGAATCGGGCCTGATTCGCCGTTGAGGCGAATGGGGTCGCGCACATAGCGGTATGCACCTTCAGTCGGATGCTCGTCGTCCCGGTACAGACCGACCGCTGCAAAATGCGGATCGTCGCCCAGCTTTTCGAGGTCAACCACCTCTGACGCAGGAATCGAATGTTCTTCGCAGAATGCCAGCCACTCGCTCGTCTGTTTCAGTTTCACAATGTCATCAAGCAGCCCGTACAAGGCATCGACATTCGCGACACGATCATCGCCCGTTACGAACCGCGGATCGTCTTTGAGTTCTGGCCGCTCCGCAAACTCAAAGAAACGGTGCCAATTGTCGGTGCTGTACGGAAGGATAACGATCCAGCCATCTGCGGTGCGGCGCGGCCGGCGATGTGGCGACCGAATGCGGCTGTAGCTGAACTCACCGAGTTGTGGTCGAAACGTCTGACCATTCAGGTGCTCGACAAGATTAAACGCGGCAATCGTCTCTGCCATGGGCACTTCGATGCTCACACCGTTACCTGTCTTTGCGCGACCATGCAGCGCCGCCGCAATAGCGAACGCGATATGAGCGCCGGCAATCTTGTCCGCCATGACGGTTGGAATGAGCTGCGGCTCGCCATCGTTCCAGGTAAAGATCGACGCCAACCCGGACGCTGCCTGAATGACATCGTCGTAAGCCGCATGATCGGCATACGGACCGTCGCTACCGAAACCGTTGGCAAAGCAATACACAATATCGCGACGAATCTCGCGTACCGCGACTTCGTCAAGACCAAGGCGTGCGACTGCTTTGCGCCTAAGGTTGGTGACGAAGACGTCGGCTGTCGAAATCAGCTCGGACATCGCTTCTCGCCCGGTGTCAGTCTTGAGATCAAGTGAGATGCTGCGCTTGTTACGACTCAGGCTCATGCTGAACGCGCCCATTTTCCGGTTACGCATCGGCTCATAGCCGCGTAGCACGTCACCATCCGGCGACTCGACCCAAATCACGTCCGCGCCCATGTCCGCCAGCATGCGCGTCGCGAGCGGACCCATGACCATGGTTGTCAGGTCGACAATTCGTACACCTTCGAGCGGCAATCCAACCAAAGTCCTCAACCCTTCGCTTGCTACGACGTGAATCCGATTGCGGGTCCGACGTGAATTGACAGGACAATAAACACGGCGGCCAGCACAAGGATCTTCAGCATTAGTGGCGCAACAAAGCGGAACCAGGCCGTATACGGGACCTTACCAAGCGCCAAAGCACCCATAACGAGCGCGCTGGTCGGTACGATCATATTCGTAAAACCGTCGCCGAATTGAAACGCGAGTACGGCAGTCTGTTGCGGCACGCCCGTCAGCGTCGCGAGCGGTGACATGATGGGCATTGTTACAAATGCCTGACCGGTACCGGACGGGATAAAGAAATTAGTAATCGACTGTACGATCAGCATGCCGACCGCGGATACGTCAGGCGGCATGCTCTCAAGCAGGCTCGCGATCGACATTACGATCGAATCTATGATTTGCCCATCCTCGAGAACGATTGCGATCGCTCTCGCAAATCCGACGATGAGCGCAGGTGCGGTCATTTTCGCGCAACCTTCCAGAAAGGTTCGACTCGTTTCCCCAGGACCGATGCGCGCGATAGCGGCGGCAATCAAACCAATCCCGAAAAAGATCGCGTTGAGTTCTACAATAAACCAGTGGTGATTCGCGGCACCGTACACAAAAGCGATAAGACCAAAGAGAAACACCAGAAGAATCGCGATTCGTGGGCCCGTCATCCGGATGTCATCTGGTATCTCGAAGCCGGAGCTATAGTCGATGTCAGCGACGTAACTTTCCGATGGATCGCGCTGCACCTTCATCGCGTAGCGGTAGACATGATGAAAGCCAAGCGCGAGGAAAACCAGCAGCATCACCAATCGAAATTCCCAGCCCGACGTTAGCGGCACACCTGCGATATTTTGTGCGATTAGAACGCCGAATGGATTAATGCCCGCACAACCCCAGCCGATACCATAAGGAACCCACACCATGCCCATTGCAACAACTGCGTCCATTCGCATTGCCAGCGTCATGGTCACGATTATTGGTATGAGCGGTACGTACTCCTCACCCATGCCTATTGTGTAAGACCCCAGGCTGAACATCGCGAAGCAACCGGCAATCAGTATCCATGGACTATGGCCTAACTTCGCTACCGACCTGTGCAGCGCCGCATCGATCGCCCCGCTCTTGCGCAGAATCTCGATGACGCCACCAACGATGAAGATCAGAAAAATGATGTCCTGGGCGTCGGCGAGTCCTTTGGTGACTCCGACCAGGAAATGCCACGCGGGCAATGTTACTTCCTGGTCCGCGCTGATAGCGTCATAGGTGTCCGCGACGACCATTGAGCGGTCCGGGTTGTCCGGGTACGGCACTCGGTCGAATTGCCCCTGTGGGACGACATACGAGAGTAATTGAGCAAAAACGATGAATGAAAAAATCAGGACGAGCGAGTCGATGTTCAGGCCGCGCTTGTGCATGCGAGTCCCCACTTATTATTGTGCGGACAGTTTACTTGAATTCCCTCCGAGCGGAAGAATCAGGTCCGAGCGCGATCGATTCCGATAACTGACGAACTGTGCTTCAGGCTTTGCGTATCTTCATGGCCCTCGCACCAGCGCACGAAGCGCTCTGCAGGCATTGGCTTCGCAATGAAGAAACCCTGCACGAGATCGCATCCGAGTTTGCGAACGATCGCGTACTGTTGATCGGTCTCTACGCCCTCGGCGACGATATCCAGTTCCATCGCCCTACCCAGCGCGATAATCGCTTGCACAACACGGGTATTCGATTCGGAACCCACGAGCTTGGCAATGAACGAACGGTCGATTTTCAGCGTCTTCACCGGTAACTCAGCGAGATAACTGAGTGAAGAATAGCCGGTGCCAAAGTCGTCAATATGGATACCAACGCCGAGTGCGGACAGATCATTCAAAATCGGGCGTGCGATCGTCAGGTCCTCGAGCAAGGCTGTCTCGGTCAATTCAAGATTGATCAGTTTGCGATCAAGCTCTTTGCTCATAATGATTCGTTTCACAAGGCTCACGAGGTCGGCGTTGCGTAACTGATGCGCGGAAAGGTTGACACTGATTGGCACGTTCCATTCACCCTGCTCACGCCATGCGGCCACTTCGTTGCAGACATCGGTGAGCACGGTCTCGAACAAGAGATCTGAAATGCCCATCTCCTCACTAAGAGGAACAAAATCGCAAGGGGGGACGACGGTCCCATCAGCACGAATCCAGCGCGCAAGCGCCTCGACACCGGCGAGGTCCCCCGTCTCTATGCATTGTTGTGGTTGATAAAACGCCTTGATCTGACCCTTTTCGATCGCGCTACGGAATTCGGCTTCCATATCGAACTTATGCCGTGCTTTATATCGCATTTCGCTATGGTAGTACGTGATCGCACCATCGAGATTGCGCATAGAACGGTGCAATGCCGCTTCGGCACAACGAAAGATCGAATCTGAGTCACGCCCGTGCACGGGGTGCCAGGCAACACCGATACTCGCTTTGAGGAAGATGTCCCTGCCATCAATAAGAAATGGTTCCTCAACCAGGTACTGAACCTGCTCGGCAAACTCACGAATGGCTGTGTCGTTTTCGACACCGGGGATCAGGATCGCAAACTCATCGGCGCCGAAACGGCCAACGACCGCGCGGGAACCCTTTTGTTCCTCGCAAAGCGCCCGACTCAGGCGGTTACCGATTGACCGCAGCAGCTCTGTGCCAGCGTCAAAACCCATCGTTTCGTTGAGGAAACTGAAGCGGTCAATATCGAGCAGTACGAGCACGGAATCACCGCATGCGTCCTCGGATTTGTCGATCATTGCCTGAAACTCATCGAGCAGCAGCAGTTTGTTGGGCAACCGGGTTACCGGATCGTAGTACGCGAGCTTGTGCAATGCCGCGGTGCGTTCTTGTACTCGATGCTCGAGTTTCTCGTTGGCACTTCGCAATGCCATATCGGCGTGCCACTTGCCACATAAGGCAGCTGCCAATTGACGACACTCTGCGGCGTGAAAAGGTTTCTTGAAGAAGAAGATCTTGTCAGCCGGCGGTACTTCAGCATCGAGGTTTTCGACCTCGACGCTCATCGAGCCGGTCACGATCACAATATTCACATCGGGATCGAGGGCGCGGATTTGTTTGGCCGCCTCGATGCCATCAATACCGGGCGGCATCCGAATATCAAGAAACACGATCAAGTACGGCTGTTTCGCCGCAATCGCTTCTTTGACGGCTTCTACGGCCAGATCACCCTGATCACGCGACTCTACGTTAAACCGCGCAGCGCCACTTTCGTCCGTTTCGTCACCAAACAGAACCTTTTCGAGCTCCGAGAGCGTTGTCGTCGCACAATCGGGCTCGTAGTCCTCACCAAGACATCGCAGATACTCGGCAATAAGCAGTGAGTCGTCATCAACGACAAGTATGCGGTTCGTATTGGTTTCGAGAATATTCGTCATCACAATGCTCAGTGGGCCCGCACCATGGACGCTACGTCCTGCGCGAGTTGTATAAACGAGAGCGGCTTATTGAAGTAATGCAGCTTCATTGGCGGTGGCACACGACGTTGCAGCTCCTCAAGCGGCACATCGGAAAAACCGGTGACGAAGACGATCTCGACGTCCGGATCAAGCTCACGAATCTGGCTGCCGGCCTCGACACCGTCGATGCCGGGAGGCATGCGCACGTCGAGGATGACCACATCAAAAGGCTCCCCACCATCCGCCGCTTTTCTCGCCAGAGAAATAGCATCATCACCCTGGCTGCAGGCCACAACATCGAAACGTGGCTCGTCATCTTCTACATCTTTCGACGCAAACAACTCGGCGGCAAGCGCGTCAAGTACCCGCACCTCCTGAGTCGTCTCCGCGTCTGAAAACGCATCCCGATATGCCTGCAAGATATGCTCATCGTCATCGGCAATCAGCACGCGAATATTCTCGTAATCGTGATGGGAATCCATCCTCAACCTCCCTGCGCCGCCGGCAGCAACACATGAAATTCGGCGCCCATACCTTCGCCCTGACTATCGGCAAAGATGCGTCCGCCCATGCTGGCTACTGCGTTGGCGCACCAATGCAGTCCGAGCCCTGTCGTATCGCCTTTCGCCTTCGACGAAAAACCACGTTGAAATATCTTGTTGCGAACCTCTTCTTCGAATCCGCAGCCATTGTCACGCACCGTCAGTTGCACCATTTGTTTATTGTCGAGAACTGTATCCTTCGCATAAAGCGCGATTTGGCCGCCCGCACTGTTGGCACGTTCAATCGACTCGTGTGCGTTAAGAATCAAGTTGCCAAGAACCTGCAGTAGACCAATGCGATGCGCGTGAACCCGGAACTTTGTCAGATCCTCATCAACGTCGACATCGATCTCGGTGGATGATTCTTTGGGGAGGACATGTGCCGCCTCTTCGACGACCTCGTCAATAACCAGGTTTTCCGCAACCGGCGCGACGTTTGTGAATTTTTCCTGGTCAGACAAGATAGCCTCGACCTGGCGCGCCTGAGAAATGACGACCTTCAGGTCATCGGTTGCCTCGGAGTTAACTGATTTGACACGGTCAAAAGACGCGCCGAGATATTGAATGTACTTGACGGCGCGGTCCGGCGGGCAGTCTGCAGCCGACAGGTTTTCCACTGCCTCACTGACGTGCAGGCCGTCAGTCACTTTGAATGCTTTGTACAGGCGATCCAGGCCGTTAATCATCGGTGTCATTGCATTGCGAATGTTGTGCAGAACTTCGGCCGCCGTATCTGCCTTGCCCGCTTTGAATGACTGATGCAGCAGCGCGGCTCTGGTCTCGTGCACTTCCGTAGTCAGACTGTCGTATTGTCGGGCAAGCAAGCCGATCTCATCTCTTGTCTGAAGATTCAGCTTGTCTGACAAATCACCACTTTCACGAATCTTGTCCATGTGCGTGGTCAATCGCTCGATCGGGGTAATCACGGTCCCTTTCATGTACGACCACACGATGAACATCAATAATATTCCGGCGATGGCCAGGAACAATAACGCTGCATTTACTGTCTGCCGCCCAAGGTAGGATATGTTTCGCGGCGTCTTCGAACTGATTACCAACAACGGCGTACCGAAGATATCCGCCAGAACCATGCAGTTTGTAATGGTGGAGTCCGAGATCTTTACCGGCAGGATTCCCAGCTCGATGTCGGAGGGCGTGCGCTCGTCGTTCGCGAGAAATTCTTCGAGATTCATCCAGGACATGTCGACTTCTGTTCGCTCGCGAAGACGGTCAAGTCGTGCTTCATTCAAAAACTGACCCATGACCACCGCGCCGGCGACTGGTCCGGAATCATCGGAACGCAAGATGGGCTGTGAACTGATCAGCAACGGTCCAAGTTCTGTCAGCACGATGCCGACAGTGCGGCTGGTAACATCATCGTGTGCGGTTAGTATTTGTGAACCGGGATCATCTGCGCCAAAAATGCTCAGGTCCGCCAGCGGGCGCTCTTCACCATCGACCAGTAGCTGTGCCCACCTAAGCTGACTACCGAGCTCATAAACAGCCAATACGTCGAGGCCGAGATTTGTCAAGGTCGGGCGGTTGAGGTTCGATTTCTGAAACCCCGGATTGCGTCCCGCCACGTACTCGTAAATATCATCCCAGGGCCCCCAATCCAATGTGACGGCTTCCAGATTATCGATGTCGGTCTGAATCGAGCGCTCGGCACGAATAAGGTCCGTTGCCGCTCTGGAAATCTCGAGTTCCTCAAACGCTGGTGTGATAACGATGTGCAGGATCAGGTAGACGCCGGCAATAAACACGGCCAGTGCCTGTATCAACCGCAATGACAGCTTGTGCTGCAACGAACGTTTTACTTCCGTTTTTGACATAATCTACGTATCAGCAAGACATAAATTCATACGATTCTGCCCGAGTGTACAAATCAGGGCCCGGCGCTTGCGTGATGCAGCGCACTATCCTGGAAAACGGGTTAAATCAGTGGCTTGGGGAATTAGAGGGACAGGCACCTTAATTCCGCGTCGCGTGCTGGCAGTTGAGTTAAGGTGCCTGTCCCTTTAACTCGTAGGCGAGCAGGACATTCCCGGGCATCTGGCCGAACATTCCATAACCTGAGTAGGCGAACAGTCGCTTGCCATCAACGACGACGCCGCTCAGATCAATGGCACCGCCGTGGCCCGCAATACCGTTGTCGGCGTCATAGCTGCGCTTCGTGTCGATGATTCTGAGTACCTCGCCACTTTTTGCATCTAGCATGCGTAGCTTGCCATCGAGCGCGCCCGCATAAACGACCCCGTTTGCGTAAAGGGGAGCGGCCGAATGGCCGTAGTAGAACGAGCAGTCGGGCCAGGGGGTTCGTGGTTCCGCATCCAGCATTGCCGTTAGTCCGACGCGCGGCGCCTCGGCCGGATCGAACTCGCAGCCCCGCTCTACTGCCAGTGACCAGATCACTTCGCCATCAGCGAGCCGCAAGGCATGAACACCCGGCCTGGGAACATAGCCTTCCCGACGCCGAGGCGGATCAGCGATCGTCACCCAGATCGTCTCGTCGGCGGTCGCCACGCCCCAGTGGATACCTCCATTTGACGTACCCATGCTCAGCCTTCGTTGCCAGATAACCGCTCCTTGCCTATCCGGATCCAGGGCAAACACGTGCCCCGACTTTTGTCCGGCCACTATGATGTCCCGATCGGCAGAGTCCCGCGTCAGAGTGATTCCGCCGCCGAAGTCGAAGTCCGGCCCTGCATCTTGGGGGCAGTTGGCACCGCCCAAATGGCACGCGACATTCCAAATGTCGCCCGCCAACGCCTGGTACACCCACTCCTCGCTTCCCGACTCCATGTCGAGTGCAATAACGGAATCGCTGTTGTGCGTCGCGGGCGCCGACATATTTTGGGCGCTACCTATGTATAAGAGTCCGCGTTCCGAATCGACAGCGGGCGTCGTCCAGACGCCAGCTCCGGATGGACCCCAGATATCAGTACCGGCACTCGTTGTGCCCACTTTCATCGCTTGCGGCGTCGTATGGTATTCCCAGACAACAGCGCCGTTGGTTGCATCGAGTGCCGCAACGCCGCCGTGCGACCGGCAACAGGGATAGCTATCCAGACCGGCAAGCGCCGTTTCAAATGTCGACACGGGAACAAACAGGCGATCGTCGTGAAACGCCAGCGACCCGCTGATGACTGAGACAGGAAACCAACGCAATGACGTTTTCCAGCGTAACCTGCCGCTGTTCGCGGCGACCGCGTATACGGCGCCAAGATCGTCGGCGAAAAACAGTGTCGGCTTGCCATCGCTTGCTGTTTCGAGGTTCAACGATGAACGCACCGAACTGTCGGCCGAAAATCGCCAGCGAATGCAGCCGCTGTCCTGATCGATAGCGAAGACGTTGCCGTTTGACGTGCCCACGAACAAAGTACCGTCCGCGGCGACCGGTTGCGAGCGCATCTCGGTCGCGCCCGGAATCGCGAGCGACCATATCAATTCGAGCGCATCGACATCATCCGGAGAAATTGCAACGCCCGTCTCGATTGCGCGGCGATTGCCTGAACCGAAACCCCAGTTGTTTTCGTCACCCGCATGGACCGCCACAGCCTTGCGCGTCCGACAACTTTGCGATGCGATCCATTTATCGCGCACTTCGGCACTGTCGCTGCTGAGATATTTCGCAATCGCATGCCGCTCTTCGCTTTTGAGGTGTGCGGCTTGTTGCATCATCATGCCAAACTCGAGTGAGCGCGCCAGGCGTGTAAACGGCATTTGCTTGAGCGTTGCGAGCGCTGGTGCCTTCATGTCGGGCAGGGAGTGACAGGCATCACAATGCTGTGCGTACAACGCCGCCCCCTTGGCTTCGATCGGGTCCGACGACCTGCCAGGATCAATATGAATGAGCGTGGGTTGCCCGTCCTCGATCATCCAACTCGGGAAGTGAGAATTACTCGTGTAAACACTGCCGTCCTCAGCGACTTCGATGTCACGAGTGAATGTGCGCCGGCGCGACATTGGATAAGTTCTCCATGTCTCCGAAGCGATGTGGAATGACAGTATTGTGTCGGACTGATTGCCGTTGACCCAGACGACACCACGTTCGCGATCAACATTCAGGGAATACGGCGTCTCGCTGGTGACCGGGAGGTCGTACAGCTCAAAAGACTCGACCGCCGGATCGTACTTGGCGAGCTTGCCGTCGGAGAACGCGACTATCCAGATGTTCCCGTCGGCGTCGATACGCAAGCGCCGAGGGCCGTTGAATGGCGTTGCGATCATCGTAATGTCGCCGCTGTCCGGGGATATTCTGGCAATATCGTTCGCGTACAGGCGCGCGACCCAAATCGTGCCGTCGACAGGCGAGACGTCGATACCATAAGGCATCGGAAATCCGCTGGTGACCCAGTCGAAATTCGGGCGACTGCCAACGAAACCATGGCCCAGGCGGAACTTGATGATCTTGAGTGCCGCCCATTCCTTAACGCCGCGAGCTGGCAAATCGTAGAATGTGAAGGCTTCAGTTTTCCTATTGAACATCCCGACTTGTGAACTCAACGCTAACGTGAACCAGACGCGATCCTGATCGTCCGTGCGTATCGTGTGTGGATAGAAACCGTCATGCATCTTGTGGCGTCGGAACTCTCCGGTCTCCGGATCAAACTCTATGAGTTCACGCTGCATCGACGGCGTAAGAAAAATGTGCCCATCCTTCGGTGAAATTGCGAACGAGTGCACGCCCATGTAGTTGTCGGTCTTCGGATAGGTTCCCATCCGATTGCCGAGAATGCCGCCGTGTTCCGCATCTTCGTCGTGCGGTACCTTGAATACTTCGAATTCACCCGAAACCGGATCAAACGCGTAAATTCGATCCATTAGATTGTCGCCAACGTATACCTTGCCGTTCGGATGAAGAACAAAGTCATGCATCTGCGAAAAGCTGTCGCCGATCGGCCACTCGGTAATGGTCGCAGACGACAAACTCGCGTCCCATGCCTCGAAAAGCGGCAGCTCGGCATGTCGCTGGTTCAGCTCGGCGTAGGCGCTGACGAGTCCGGCAGCCGCATCGTCCTGAAAATCTCCGGCAGCCATCGCGCCATAGGCATCCATGCGCTCGAGAATTTCAGCCCACTGATCTTCTGTGCGTGAGACACGCATAAATATAGAGCCCTGCTGGTGGCAGAAGCCGCAATGCAACAAGAAGTGGCTCCGTGCCGCGCCAGGCTCGTCGGCCCAGGGAAATTTGAGCTCCGACAGCCACAGATTGGACGGTTTGCTCGCGGCGATCTCTATCGAATCAGTGAGCAGTTTGAGTACGACCTCGATGGTCTCCTCATCTCCAACCGATAATACGACGGCATCCGCGTACCCCTGTTTGCGTACGCGAAACGTACGTTCGCCAGCGACGTTTATCGCGTCAAAACTGACGATGCCATCCGCATTCGTAAACCGTGTGTGTTGTGGAACGACCGAATTTGTCAAACCCGGTGCCGGATAACCGTTATCCGATGTATCAACAACATCAGCACCGGCGATGCTGCGTGTCACCATGACAGTCGATAACGGTTCTCCATCACCTCCGGTAACCACCAGGGTTGTGGCGATCGACGAAACTGGCAACAGGCTCGCCAGCACTGCAATGCAATAATGTCGCAATATCATTCGATCAGGCATTCGTGGATCT
>Ga0255052_10002728_pt1 | contig 12569 bp, 13 predicted proteins | sample JV7_2_21_MG_FD_188632 | JGI IMG/M metagenome (GOLD analysis project Ga0255052, IMG submission 188632) | Seawater microbial communities from Jervis Inlet, British Columbia, Canada - JV7_2_21 | ecosystem: Environmental > Aquatic > Marine > Inlet | place: Canada: British Columbia | collected... | reverse complement strand
GTTCCAGCAATTGGGCGGGCGAATCAGGAGATTGGCAGAAATATCTGTGGAGCGTGCCACAACGAGTATCGGACACAAGTCTGGCACCGTTACCACTGGAAAGATTTCGGTAAAATAATGGTTGTCGATCCGGTATCGAAAAAGAAGTTTCCCTATCGAGTTTTCATGATCCAGGTGGCTAATTCCTTTGATGGCATAGAAATAGACATGCAGCAGAATCAATTGGCCAATGCGCGGAAGGCCTTCAAAGCCTTTACTGCAAGGCTGGGAGCCCTGAAGAAGGTTTGCGGAGAATGTCATGATCCCAAGCAGGGAGAGATGAGACACTATGTCAGTTCCGATATAATAGGGATGATCGACGACCTGGGGGCTGAGATATCCAAACCCACGCCCGCCCAGGACAAAGTGGAGGGTCTCTTCCGGGGGATTGGCCAGGGGATGTGCTATAAGTGCCACCAGGTCCATCAGCCTGCTGCTGTTGTTCAGAATTTCTGGCGCACACAGCTGGGTGGCCAAAGTCGTTAACCCTAATCACGACAGACATCGATTCTCAGGGGCAATATATTTTTAAAGAATATCCCCCTGGGAAGTCCAGGCTGGGTTTGAAGACTGACCCCGAAATGAAACAGGTTGGGTCTGTCGCTTTGCCGGAAAACCTGACTTTGAAGCCATTGCCCCTCAACTGACCTCTTATAATTTTTCAGGTAAGAAGGAGTGGATCGGGTAATCGGATAACTTTCCGCCTAAACTATGCTTATAAAAAGGAGGATAGAGTGTTTAGAAGATTATTTTGCATAGTATTTATTGTCTTTATTGCGATCCCCGTTTTTGCAAGCGAAAATACGGGTACTGTAAGCGGCAAGGTCAAAGTGTTGCGTGCACGCCGGTCGGCGAATGTGGTGGTTTATCTCCAGGACGTCCCAGGGACATTTAAACCCTCTGAAAAGCATTCTAAGATGGATCAGAGGAACCTTATATTCATCCCCCATGTGCTTCCTGTTTTAGTCGGTACAACCGTTGATTTTCCTAATAGCGATACGGTGAATCATAATGTTCTTTCCACATCGAAAACAAAAAAATTCAACCTCGGTACCTATAGTAAAGCGATGGTTAAACAAGTGACCTTTGACAAGAAAGGCGTGGTTGCTTTACTGTGTAATGTTCATACTGAGATGTCTGCATATGTCGTCGTGTTACCCAATCCATATTTCGCCAGGACCGACAATGACGGCAGGTTTACAATAGCCAATATTCCACCCGGGCAATATACGCTCGAGGCATGGCATGAGGACAGGCGGCCCTATCGGCAAACGGTGACTATTGAGGCCGGTAAAACAACAGAGATAACTATCGAATTGAGCAGATGATAGTGGAAATAAAGAAAACTTCAGAGCTGAACAGACTGAAGAACCCTTCTCGAAGAAGACTTTTTTTAACAGTTGCCTGGAGTGGTCTGGCAGCCCTGTTTCTGGGAAGTGCAGCTGCATTTGGGAGGTTTTTTTTCCCGAGGGTCCTCTTTGAACCCCCATCCAAATTCGAGGTGGATAAGCCTTCCGGATTTTTGTTCGGTTCGGTTGATACAAGATACAAGGACAAGTATGGTGTGTGGATCGTTAGGGATGAGGAAGATAGATTCTTTGCCCTGAAAACCGTTTGCACCCATCTCGGATGCACACCTAACTGGATAGAGTCGAGGAACAAGTTCAAATGTCCATGCCATGGGAGCGGATTTTTGAGAAGTGGTCTCAATGTTGAAGGTCCTGCACCTCGACCGCTGGACAGATACAAGATCGCACTCGGGATTGATGGAAAGATTGTTATTGACAAAAGCATTGTGTATCGAGGTGTTCCGGGCAAAGATTCTGACGAGCTTTACCCCAAAAGCGTCTTGAAGGTCTAAAGCCAATTCATGAAACAGAGATTTCACAGCTTTATCAAGGTGACGTAGCATCCATCGAAAATTTGTGTGTCCCTGTGTATTCTGTAGGTTTATTGTGATAAAGCAATTCTTCGACAGGCTTAGGCAGACTCAGGTCGGAAAATCCATCTTTCGTAGAAACTACGGGGATAGCCCAAAGGAGAGGATGCTCGCCATACGCGGCAATGTATTTTTGCATCTTCACCCTACAAAGACAAGATCCGGTGCGGTAAAGCTTGGGTTTACCTGGGGGATGGGAGGCATAACATTCCTGCTCTTTCTCATCCTCACACTCTCCGGCGTCTTGCTCATGTTTTATTATCACCCCAATACCCGCGATGCATATATGGACGTGAAGGACCTGGAGTTTACCGTTCCCTTTGGAATGTACCTTCGAAACATCCACAGGTGGGCGGCACACCTCATAGTCATCACAGTTATGCTACATATGTTCCGGGTATTTATGACCGGGTCCTACAAACCACCCAGGGAGTTTAACTGGGTTATTGGGGTGATGCTTCTGGTGCTTACGCTGCTTCTGAGCTTCACCGGATATCTCCTGCCTTGGGACCAACTGGGATTCTGGGCAATTACCGTCGGGACGAACATGGCGGGTGCAACGCCATTCATTGGACATGAAGGGCCTTTCGGTCCGGAGTTGGGCGTGACGGCATACAATGACATCAGGTTTGCATTGCTGGGAGGGTCCGCAGTGGATAGCAACGCGTTACTTCGCGCCTACATCTGGCACTGTATTGCACTTCCGCTCATTGCCTCTATCTTGATCATAGTGCATTTCTGGCGAATAAGGAGAGACGGAGGCATTTCAGGCCCCAATTGAAAAATTTTATCGAGATTGTAAGCAAGCCTGACAACGTCGCAATCGTTATCATGATGATAATGGTGCTATTTTTCACCATCTTAGCCTTCTATTATGCTATCACCGGTGACAGAAGAAGAAGCAGGGAGGTCGCCGAGGGGATACTGCCTGAACAAAAGGCTGATGTTGAGGATAGAATATCCTCATGGCCTTACCTCGTAAGGAAGGAATTCCTTGTTGCTATAATTGTAATTGTACTTCTTAGCGGATGGTCTGTCCTGTTTGACGCCCCAATTGAGGAATTCGCCAACCCAACCCGCACACCTAATCCTGCAAAGGCGCCCTGGTATTTCCTGGGATTACAGGAGATGCTCGTATATTTCGATCCGTGGATAGCCGGGGTCCTTCTGCCCGTTCTCATTATTTTGGGGCTGTGCATGATCCCATATATTGATGTGAATCTCAATGGAAATGGATACTATACATGGCGTGAACGAAAATTTGCAATATCAACCTACTGTTTTGGTTTTCTGGTGCTCTGGATAACATTGATCATTATCGGAGTTTTTATGCGGGGGCCTGGCTGGGTGTGGTTCTGGCCATGGCAGGAATGGGACCCGCACGTCGTTTCAGCCGAGATAAATGTTGACCTGTCGCAGTTTTTTGGAGTTGATTCCCTTTCCCCTATAGGGTTTCTGATAGGAGGATTGGTCACCTTCGGGTACTTCGCACTTGGGATCGCTCTGCCATATAAGTATTTTGAGAGGCGGGGCAGCAAATTCGTTGTGGAACTCGAGACGGTGCGATATCTCATAGTGGTTGGACTACTCCTTATAATGATTGGATTACCCATAAAGATATTCCTCAGATGGGTTTTCCAAATAAAATACATATGGGTGACCCCATGGTTTAACATATGAGACATCGATGATCCATCAACCCACTCACCTATTGTCCACCCAGGAACATGATGATATATCATGCAACCCCCTACCAATCATTAAGGGCGGAGGGGGGAACAGTTTCAGATGAAAAAGAGAGAAGAAGAAAAATCATACGCATTACTTTTTCTTGCTGCTGTGATACTTCTGATCATTACTTTCCTGTGGGTGATCTGGTGGGAGACAAAAACGCTTCGACCCTGGAAGGACTATCAAGAAAAGTACTCCGACTTGGCGGCAGAGCAGCTCGAGAGGAGACTCGAGCGAAAGAGCGAAGAATTCTCGAGCGACAAGGTTCAGAAGGTGTATACAGATCTCAAACAGGCGCTGGAGAAGGCGAAGAGGGAATTTGAATCAGATGCAGTTCAGACAGAACATAAAAAGACCATTAGAAAATTGGAAGAGGTCTCCGATGAACTGAAAATGGTCCACCATGATTTTCAGAAACTTCGCGCAAGGTCCCTCGTGGAAGGACATAAGAACTTTGAGCATGGCAAAGAAGAAGACAAGCATACAACGGCTGGACTTGATGAAGAGATTGCCACGCTCGATGAAAAAATAGAGGAACTTGAATCCAGAAAGCGCTCATACAAGGCAGAAATTGCCAAGATGAACGCCCCTGTCGCTGAACTCACCGGAAAGTTAAATCAGTTCACGGCCGATGTAGATACCCTAAGGAGACAGATAGGTTTTTATTCAACGCAAAAGAGAGAGATTAAACAGATTCATCTACCCGATCTTGCTCGTACGGATAGATGCCCGTCTTGCCATATTGGTATTGATGAAGGGAACAAGGTCTCCTCTGTTGAACCGTTTACAGCACACCCGGGAAGGGAGATATTCTTGGGGCGTCATGATATTTCAAGGTTTGGATGCACTTCATGTCACAGGGGGCAAGGCAGGGCCACATCCTCTGTAAAAAAAGGGCATGGAGATACGAAACATTGGGATTTCCCCATGTTGAGAGGGGATGATGTCCAGGCGAGTTGCCTGCTCTGTCACGAAAAAGTGAAAGGGTTGCGGGGTGCGGAGACCGTTTCATCAGGGTTAGAGACACTTGAACGGAAGGGGTGCTTTGGCTGCCACAAGATTGCCGGGTATGAGAATAGGCCAAAGATCGGCCCTGTTCTTTCAGGTTTAGGGACCAAGGTGAACTACACATGGGAGGTGAAATGGCTCAAGGACCCCAAAAGTGTCTTTCCAGCCGCACGGATGCCAAAATTCGGTTTCAGTGATGATGAAAGTCGGGCAATCACTGATTACCTCTTCAAACTAAATACCGATTTTCGCACAGATACACCTGCCATAAAGGTCGATTGGGGTCTTTATGACAAGGGAAAAATACTGTTCAGGGAGTCAAGATGCAGTATCTGTCACCGATCGAAGAATAGGGGAGGTGCAATCAAGGATATTTACGCACCGGATTTAACGAGGGTCGGGAGTAAGGTCAGAATTGCGTGGTTAAAAAAATGGCTTAGGGACCCGCAGGACTATTTCCCCAAGACACGAATGCCTGTATATAGATTTACGGATGAAGAGATAAGTGCCTTAGCTGAATACATTATGGGTGAATTTGTTGATTTTGATTTAGAAGACGAGAAGTTCGAGGAAAAGGAGCTTATTGGCGAGGAGCAAATGAGGCTTGGTGCACGACTGATTGAAAAGTATGGTTGTTTCGGGTGCCATGACATTAAAGGGATGGAAAAGGCAGTTACAATTGGACCTTATCTAAAAAAGAAGGATGTGGTTAACAAGATTGGTGCAGAGATTTCCTCTATTGGATCAAAGCCTTTTGAAAGGTTTGATACGGATAAGGTCGCTGATAAGGTTAAGAACAGGAGATCTTATTTGAGTATGAAATTGAAATCTCCCAGGGTTTTCAGAGACCGGTTGTTGATGCCAAACTTCGGGTTCACGGAAAAAGAGATGGATGGCCTTTTGGCAATGCTCCTGGGATTTACTGCGGAGGAAGTTCCCTCTTGGTACAAAGTGCGCGACGTCCCCTCGGGTTACAAGCCGGCAGGTGATTTCGCCAAGATTGTGAATGAGTTTAAGTGCTTAACATGCCACTCGATTAAAGGTGTCGGCGGCGGTTTCGCACCGGATTTGAGTTTTGAGGGGAGTAAAGTCAAGGTGGCGTGGTTGAGAGATTTCGTGAAGAAACCGGATATCATACGGCCCATGCTCAAGCAGATGCCCCATTTTAAACTGGGTGGTAACATTGGGATGGTAAGACTTCATTTTTCAGATGATGAGGTAACAGCTATTGTCAATTATTTTAGGATCGTTCTTGTATCCGATGATATTCCTGACGATCACGAAATGAAGGAGAAGCTGGAAAATTTCAGCGCTGCAGAGGGCAAAGAACTCTTCAGGAAAAAAGGCTGCTTTGCCTGCCATCAAATAGGGAGTGATGGGGGAGCTGTTGGGCCAAATCTTAGTTCTGTAGGTAGTCGACTTCGTCCCGGATATCTTTTTATGCATGTTAAGGACCCGCAGAAAATGGTCCCTGGTGCAGTGGAGCCCCGGTATAATATGAGCGATCAAGAAGTTCTGAAAATAACAAAGTATTTGGTGAACCTGCAAGGTCAAAAATAGTGAAAATATTCAGCCTAATAATTCGGATCGGGGTAATTTTACTTGCTTGGGCAATGATTTTCACCGGATGTTCATCAAGTAAGATAGATGACCCGGCTACTGAAAAACCGACCTATCGATTCTCCATAAAGGAAGGGAAACGGCTCTTTCATCATCTCTGCTTCCCATGCCACGGGGAGGGCGGTAAGGGGGATGGGATACATTGGGCAAGCGCTATCGATATCACCCCAGCAGACCTCTCCAAATTCACCCCGGCGGAATCGAGCCGCATCTTTCAGACCATAAAATATGGTTCTGAAGCTCAAGGCAAATCAAATCTCTGTCCCCCCTGGCAGAACAATATCTCCGATGAGGAGATCGGATATATTGTGGCTTACATTGGAACATTGAAATAGCTGAATCGATCCATTTCTCGGCAAATAAAGTTCTACTGAAAGGCTGAAGAATGTATCCTGCAAGGCATCACCACCCAACTTTCTTTGTGTAAACAACTATATGTTGTATGGCCACCATGCAGCCCAAATGTATGATATACGGCTGGATCATTGACTTCACACTTTTTGAAATATTCAAAAAAAGAAATCCATCGCCTCCAGCACCACCTCAACCTAAAGACTTCGATAGAGACTGTCGAAAAACCCTAAAACCCGTTATCTTACGGCTTTTTGTGATCTACAAATCGATGCTGCCCAATATCTGAGCCAAAATATCGCTGACAGGAAAGTGAAAAAGGATTTTTCGGTCAGGCTTCCAACTCACCGGGGCAGGACGACAGTCTCGACGCCCGCCTCAGGCAGCAGGGACTTGGATAGAGCTACTGTCAAGAGTTGTGTATGAGGAGATTAGGCGGCGTTCCGCATTTCCTCAATACCATTGTTAAATTTTACTCCTCTAATCACTTTACCTAGCTTCCCATGGCTTGGCAAACGTTGCCATCTATTTTGAGCACACTGACAGAGTTTTAATGCCATGGTTAAGACAGTCTTTGAAGAAAAGCAGCTCCTTACCTTATTTGTTCGCAGTCTGACGGTTGAAAACGTTGATTCTATAGGGTTTGTGGTCAGTATATGCCGCCGGTGTTCAGCTGGAAAGTCATAAAATTAAAGGCTTCTGAATGCCCGCAAGAACCCAGTAAAATAAAGGTTCTCAGGAGGGGGTGTTTTTACGTGCTTTGTAACCCATTGTTAATATTTATCAAATACTTCGTGCAAATAATTTCTTGCACGGAATTTAATCAAAATCGTGCAAAATTCAGGGAATAAGTTTCTGAAAATTTTAAGGGCGCCCCGCTATAGGCATATTCCTCCCCAATCAAGTTACACTATTGGATAAAAAGATCATCCTGTCTCACGCAAGTAATGAAAAGGGGTACCATTACCCGTGCTGGCAAGCTATTCCGATATCTTGAGTGTAAGGTAGAGGGTGGTACCTCTGCGTTTAACCAGAAAGAGAACAGTATCCCCGGTCCGATAACTTAAAATCTGCTTGTTGAATTGCTCCAGACCTCCTACCCGAACCTGATCGACCTCCACGATAAGATCGCCCGGTCTAATGCCGGCTCCTGATGCGGGCGAATTGCCTTCCACGTCAACCACGACGAGACCGCTCGTTTCTGTCAAACCGTAACCCCTTGCAAGTTCCGGGGTCAGTTCCTGGACCGTCAAACCCAACTTAGGCTTCTCTTTGGGCTCCTCCTGGGCCTGCTGTTCCTCTTCAAGCTCCCCGATCTTCGTCTGGATAAGCTCTGATCGACCTTTCCGTATGACCTCCACCGTGACCTCTTTACCCACAGGGGTCGACCCGACGATATAGGGAAGGTCCTTCATTTCCTTTACCTCCTTGCCATCGAAGGTGACGATCACATCCCCGCGCTTGATTCCCGCTTTTTCAGCCGGCCCGCCGGATGTGACATCCGCCACCAGGGCACCCTTTTCATCCTTGAGATCCAGTTTATCTTTCAACTCAGGCGTAATGGTCTGGATCATCACACCAAGCCATCCCCGGACCACTTTCCCCTTTTTTAACTGGGGGAGCAGTTCCTTGGCCATATTTACGGGGATGGCGAAGCCGATGCCCACGCTGCCACCGGTCCTGGAGAAAATGGCCGTATTGATCCCGATCACTTCCCCATTAATATTCAGTAGAGGGCCCCCGCTGTTTCCGGGGTTGATGGAGGCATCGGTCTGGATAAAATTCTCATAGGCCCCCATCCCGATCTGCCGATACTTGGCACTCACAATGCCCGCAGTGACCGTATTGCCCAAGCCGAAGGGATTTCCGATAGCGATCACCCATTCCCCCACCTCCAGCTTGTCCGAATCGCCCAAAAGGAGTGGGGTCAGGGAGTTGTCCGGCTCGATCTTGATGAGGGCCAGGTCGGTCTTGGGATCGCGCCCGATGATTTTTGCGTTATATTCTTTATCATCCGACAACCGGACCTTGATCTCATCCGCCTTTTCCACTACATGGTTGTTGGTCAAGATGAAGCCATCCTTGTCGATAATAAAACCGGTTCCAAGGTTTTGCTGCTTGAATTCCTTAGGCATCTGGTCCTTGAAGAAACGATCAAAGTAATCCCTGAAGGGATCCTGGGGGCCAAAAGGCGTTTGGGGCTCTCTTTCTCCCCCCTTAATCACCTTTACTGTGCTGATATTTACGACTGAGGGACTGGCCTTCTTGGCCAGCTCCGAAAAGGACCCGGGGGTGGCCGGCGAATGAGAGCTCGCCCGTGCTTCAGGCATTGAAATCGGATCGAACGGCGCGGCAACGCCTAACAGAAAAACCAGACAGCCTAAAGTCAAAACTATAAAGGGGTTTTTATTCCAGGTATTTTTTTTATCGTTCATAGTAATCTCCGAATTTCTTATATGTAAATTTTGATCTTACCGGAACGCAATCCTTCTTTCAACTTTTTATAAAAAGCCACCATGGGACCGAGTTCCTTTGCGCAAGGTACCCTAAGAAAAGACCCGCAGAATAGTGACTGCTCTACGGGTCTTCCTGCTAACAAGGGGTAATAGGTTGACGGTATAAAGTCTAAGAATTTAGCTGATAGTTAACCATCCAACAGGGCTTTATACAAAACGACCTCCCAAAATGTCGTTATTTTCCCGAGATTACAGTTGACCCTTTGTAGGGGAATCTCAGTAGGAAAGTTGCACGCGCACCCGAGAAGCCTTTTAAAACATTTCCCCTCCTTTATTTTTTAATATTCAGCAAAAGGCATGCCACATTGTGGCAGGAAAATTTAACCACCTAATTTTACTGATATTCTTTCGCTTTGTTGTTCTCGCTGGCCCGAATTTCGTAGGAAGAGTGTGGGGGAATGTGGATACTTCATACCCAATTGGATACCCTAATAAAGGAAAATGTGGATACAAAGTATCCAAATCTTTCATGTTTTTTCACAATAACTAAGATCGTTTTGACCCTTGAAATCGAGCAAAACCTGTGTTAACAATAAGTTAAGGTTTTATGCCACAACGTGGCATATCTCTTGCGTATAGAAAAGCAGAACGAAAAAGAAAAAGGGGCAACCATGGAAAAAACAGCAACCGCTAACAGGACCCAGGTGGATCCAGTGTGTGGCATGGAGGTGAATCCCGGCAGTACACGTCTGGTTGCCAATTTCCAGGGGCACAGTTACTGGTTTTGCAACGAAGCCTGCCGCAACTCCTTTGAAACGAACCCGAAGAAATATCTGGAGCCCAAGCCCACGAAACGCAAAGGCATATGGGGTCGCTATCTTGACAGGTTGAACAAGGCTACCGATGGTAAGCCACTTAAATGCCATTGAGATGCGGAACCGACCAGATAGGAATAGAGAGATGGCTATAAATATTACAATACATCTAAGACATTCATCGAGATTTGCTCGCTAAAGAAGAATAGCTCCGTGCAGTCTATCATTCCGCTTATTATCGTCGGCTTGTTTGTCTATCTCATGTTTTCCCGTAAAGGGGGAATGGGTTGTTGTGGTGGCCACATTGGGCACGATTCAAAAAGACCCCCTAGATAAGCATCCTGATCACCACCCCGGTGAACCTTCAACCTAAACCACACGAGTGAAGAGAGTCCAAGAGTTACACGAGGAAATGGCCTTCATATAATCAGGGTGAGACTTTGTAGGATATAGCATGAACCATCCTTTCAAAAAAATATTACTTGTGATCTGGGCCGGCGTTATTGTTTCCGCAATAATCCTATACCTGAACTCAGGTTTATCTCTGAATAAGCTAGTCGTGATGATCCGGGAATTCATAACCAGCTACGGTGTCTGGGGCCCCCTCATTTATATCATCGGTTATTCTTTTCGTTCATTGGTCTTTTTTCCTGGCTCCCTTCTAGCCGTCATTTCCGCCCTTCTGTTTGGTCCGTTGAATGGATTTCTTTTTACCCTGATTGGTGAAAATATTAGTGCAAATATTTCATTCGTTGTCGGTCGCTATTTTGGTTCGAGCTTGATGAAGTTCCTTGGTACAAAAAGCAAAATTATCCAATCTATAGAAAGCAAATTTTATGAGAATGGTTTTTTGGCAGTCCTTACTATGCGCTTGATGTTTTTGCCCTTTGATATGGTCGGCTATCTATCGGGTGTGAGTCGTATTCGTCAGAGGGATTTCGCACTGGGTACTTTTTTAGGGACGATTCCGGGTCTCGCCACCTTTATTTTGATGGGGAGTTCAATCACAGACCCCAGGAACCTTATCCTTGCCTTGATTTTCTTTGTTGTCGGGTGGTCGTTATCGAGATGCTTTAAGGAAAGGCAAAATATAATCGATCTCGTTCGGCCTAAATCCGATCCTCAGTGAAGAACTCAACCAATCGCAGATCCTTCACCTTTCAACTCCTAAAGTGTACGAATCGGGAAAATGATGTTCCTATCCTGTCTGCACCGGAATAGTCATAATATTCGTGGGTGATTATGAGGTTATTAGGGGGGGCTGATGCGTCGATGGTCCTGCATGAGGGATCCCTGTTCGGATCCCTCATGGCAATTTGTCCTTGGTTCCTGTGATGGATGCTTGCGGTCTCTATTTTGGATAAAAAAATTTCGGAGAGGGATGGGCCGTAATTTGATCGAATCGAAAAGATCATCTCAACAGGGTTCAGGGGGAGAGGCAATTTCATGCCCACCCCCTGTTTTCAGATTATTACCAGCAGTTCCTGGGGCCATATCCCATGGGACCGGATCCCGTGGGACCATATCCCATCATCCCGGAACCCATCGTGCCGCGACTCATCATGCCGGGGCCCATTTGGCCACGACTCATCATGCCGGAGCCCATTTGGCCACGGCCCATCATACCGGCCCCATAACCCATCATGTTAGAGCTGCGAGAGCCGCTGTAGCCTCCGCCCAATTGTGAATCGGGAGTGACCTTACGGGCCTCTAGTTGGTGGTTAAGGCTTTTTTCATTCAGCTTGCCACGGAGATCATTGATCTCTTTATTGAGCGCCTTGACCTTTTCTATGTCAGGATCGGTACCATTCAGAATGGTGTTAAGCTCAAATGATTTATTCCAAAGGTCCTTTCTCAATTCGGCTGTTTCATCGTAAAACTGACGACCAAGCTGATCGAGTTGGGTCCTCTGTTCCGGAGTCATTGCCTCGTAACCTCTGTCATAGGCCATCATGGATCCGGGACCCATTCCCCGGTTGCCCATCATTTGGCCCCCTCTCCATCCCTGGGCCAGGACAACTGCCGGAACTACCAACGCGGCTACCAAAAAGCCTATGCCCATGATCTTTGTAACTCTTTTTTTCATAACGAAACCTCCTTTATTTGTTTTGCATTTGTCTTTTATATAGAGCAAGGGCTATGCCACCGAGTTGTGTAGGGTTGTAAGGTCTTAATATCCCATGATTTGTTTGGGATGTCTTCCGGATGGACCTCCTTTGAGGCTATGAAGACGAATAAAAAGCGGATAATAAATATCCATTTGCTCAAGAAAACGGTATCCAAATGGATAAAAAGTATTCACCTTTAGATCGAGGTTTCGCCAGCCCATCCCATATCGGCCGATGGGGCGAACCAATGGTGGTTCCTGGATACTGAATGCTGGATAAAATTCTACACTCAGTATAGAAATTTGGAAATCTCCTCAGCTCAAGGCCCTCCCTCCCAGGGAGCCCAGAAAAGCTCCAGATACCAGTCTGATGTGGCTTTTATGATGTTGGAAAAGGAATATTCTTCGTGTCCCGCCAAAATGATAATGTCCTAAAATAGCAAAGTAGAAATGTCCTATTTTAGGGCTATAATCTCTCCCTTTGAAAGGGAGGAGATTATGGC
>Ga0255052_10002727_pt1 | contig 12572 bp, 6 predicted proteins | sample JV7_2_21_MG_FD_188632 | JGI IMG/M metagenome (GOLD analysis project Ga0255052, IMG submission 188632) | Seawater microbial communities from Jervis Inlet, British Columbia, Canada - JV7_2_21 | ecosystem: Environmental > Aquatic > Marine > Inlet | place: Canada: British Columbia | collected... | reverse complement strand
TCGTCTGTTGTGTTGTAATAGTCGGGTTCACCGTTTGCTGGATCGTTGTCAAGCCAATCGAACACAAATGCCCACATGCTGTCATCTGCAAAAGTGGCCTGATCGCCAGTGATTGAGATTGTAGCATAGTCGGAATTCAAGAAGTTCGTCCATGAACCAGCCGAAGCTGAATTCATTTCGGTATTTAGAACGAAGTATCCTCCCATAGTTCTATCAGAACCAGTGGAAGTTGTCTCGTTCCAGATTGATGTGACATAGGTGAATGTCGTGGTTTGATCAGCAACGTATTGCTCAGCACTCCATGTCATGTTACCATAGACCCAATTGGCACCCTCAACAGTCATTTCAACTACATCATTTGCGTCTACTAGACCGAAGAATAGGTTTCCATCAGCAAAGGTACCCGGTGGGGTGGTCGTGTTGATGAAAGCTTGGTTTGTGTATGGGTTCATGTCGGATGCCCAGGCTTCAGCTGTTGCTGCACCCCAGTTATCGACAGAATCAAACGAAAAGAATGTGTATCCTTTATCGTTGACAACAAAGTCTATAGCTGCCCATGCGTTAATGACACCATGTCCTTGTGACAAACCATCCATACCAGTATCGTCAGCAGTGCTCTGCATGATAGTTTTGACCTCATCAGGGGTCAATGCACTATTTGCATCGAGCATTAGAGCTCCAAGACCAGCAGCCAATGGACAAGCCATTGATGTGCCAGCGTACACTGCATAACCAGTTCCGGCAGTAATACCGAAGGTTCCACCATAGGATGGTACAACACCATAGTTGTTCCTACCAGGAGCAAGGATGTCTGGCTTCGGATATCCAAGGGTCAGAGGACCTCTGGATGAGAAGTCAGCAATCTGGTCAAAGCCCTGGCCTGGACCATATGCGTCATTGAACGTGTGGTAGCTTGTTGATGCACCCACGCCGATTATCTGTGGTGCTCTTGGTGGTGTTGTAGTACCATAGCCTGGACCAGAGTTACCCGATGAAAAGAACTGAACCATACCTGGATAATGCGTAGCATTGAAGAATCCAGGAGTCGCCATTGCGGCATAAATCAGTGAGTACTGACCCCATAGCTCATAGTATTGTGGTGCGACCCAACCCCAAGAGTTGCTTGTTATTTGTGCTTGATGAGTGCTAGCGCCATTCCACTCCCAGTAACCGGAAGTGCTGTTAATGTCGAAACCAGCAGCCCACAGCATTGAATTGAACTCTGATGCAATACCAACTGTCATTATACCCATGATTTTAGCACCGGGTGCAATGCCCGTTAGTGTCTGCGCAGAGCCATTTAGACCAACTGGGAAGCTTGTGACTCCCTGACCAGCAATCTGACCTGATACGAATGTACCGTGGGTATCTCCATCGTACATGATACCTACAGCACGACCACTAAGACCAATACCGTCGATCATACCTAGACCGAAGATGTTGCCTTCATAGACGTGTGCGAGGGTACCAAGACCGAAGCGAGCTCCATCAGATGGATAGTCATAGTATATGTTGAGATGTGCTTCAACACCATCTGCTGCATAGTACAGACCTTTCTCATAATCGTCAACAAAGCTGTTGTCAATCAAGGCGTCGTATCGTGCGATAGTAGACGACTCATTGAAATCATATTCACCATAGTTGATGTTGAGGTTCCAGAAGTCTGTGTGAGCACGGGTTGTGTTCCAATCCACAACGATCTTTGTTCCGTTCAGTACAAGTACTGGAGCGAAGATCTTCATGTATGGATCCCAGCGCTGCTGGAATGCATAACCTGTGGTGTAGTATGGAACCATCTGCCAAGTACCTAGAGTAGCGTTCAGCGTAATGTTGAGCTGTGCACTACCTGAGGTGAGTGATGGGTCAGGAATTTGTGTATCCGCTCTAAGGACGTTAGAGTAGTACTCACCCATTGCTGTGGTATTACCGGGGTATGAGCCACCGGGCCACCATGCAGGCAAGTATGCTTCATAGAACCAGTCCAAGTTGGACAAACCACCTTGATTGTTTACATAAGGACTGCCATGTTGGTTTGTACTCCAGTCGATGTACCAGTTTCCACCACTATCTTGGTAACTGAGCATGTTCCAGCTTGAGTAAGCAAGGTAAGCGGCTGGATCAACTGTGGTAGCATTGACACGGTAGAGTGAAACAACAAACCCGTATCCTGTTGGATCATAGCTTGTTGGTAGTCCATCTGAACCGATGTCCATTGTACCTACTAGGTCAGGAACGCTAAAGTCAGTTCCTGTATCGACTACACCTACTGTTACGCCAGTACCGTCATATCCTGCTGTGTGAACTGCGTCAGCACCAATCTCAGGAATAATAGCATATGCCTCTGGCTCAGTTGTTGGTGGTGCTTCAGATATTACAGGTCTGGGTTCTACGCCGTTTGTTTTCTCTTTAATGAGAGCATCGGCAAAAGCGGTTACAATACCGTCGAAATTCTCGAGTTCGGCTATTGCATTAGGACTTGATACAAATCCGCTGGCAATAGTCATTGCACCAATCTCAACTTTCCAGTTGACATCGATGATCTCGTCTAGACTAGCAACATCGGAATCTGTTCGGACAGTGACAATAAGTCCCATGTCGCCAACATCATTCCGGGACACAGTATTTGGAATATAACCTGTTTCCCTATAACTAGCTAGAACCGAACCGAGTGGTCCACCTTCCTTCTGAGTGTCAACGTATCTTTGAATATCCATCAACACTTCTTCCGGAGTGGCATACTCTGGTGTTGCAACCGGTCGAAGGGTCATTGGCGTGAAAGGCACAAGGACCATAGTGATGGTCAACGTGGCGATCAAAGCCATGACACCAGCCTTCTTCAGGTTGTTCATATTTATTTTTCTCCTCACGTTTTCAGTGGAGAACAGAAACGTCGAGGATACCTCCAATTCGCATTGATGGCATCATCTCTAGACGCATAAAAATCTCCAAAAACTGACCAAGTATTAGTCAGTCATTTCTCCTCTCAAGCGTTCTCCACGGGTATGTGATTAACACTCGCGAGCGGACTTGTCACTATTAAGGATTGTGCAAGAATTGTACTAGAGGGAGCCTTCATTTTTCCCCAACGTCTCGTAAGCAATCTACAATACTTCAAAAGATAATAAAGAGCACTCATATCCGTTCTTGTCCGATAAATAGCAATATCAGTCCTCAGAACCAATCTATGTGTGAATGAATACACCATTACCTCGATTATTCATAAAACCATAATAACACTCAAACAGATGCTAGAAACATAAGATGGCGAGTTGATGAATTCACTCTAATATCTAAGATTCTCGCACGAGTTTCTTCACAGTATCGACAATCTCGTTCACCATTAGTATTGCTCCTATCATCTCAACTTTAGGCTCTTCACCGTGAGAGTCACCAACCTCTCTTGAAACCCGGGTCATTGAGCGGCCAAGACTTTCTATCAATGCAACGAGAGCACGTTTAGCCCCATCATCCCTCCGGCTTGATTCAACATGTGATATTAACTCAACAAGATCTGAAATCACGCTGTCCGAAACTTCAGATGCCGCTTCAGCTCTTCGAGCGAGATCTTCCCAACGAGTTTGTGTTTCTTTCAGCTTACTGGACAATTCAGGAGCTGTACCGTCATCTGCCAAGGTAGTTACGACAGGTTTTGTAGCAATACGTAGGTCTGCAATTTCTGACTCAAGAGATGCAATAAAATGATCCTTCATCTTTAGTTGTTCACGCAGCCCATCATCTGGAGCTGGTGCTGGTTCACCCATTGCTTTCAACTGTTCCTCCATGAGAGCCATAGAGGTTTCACGTTCTCCAATTTCGGCTTTGATGGTATCCAGCTCTCCTTCAAGTGCAGTCAATGACTCTTCCTTTTCGGAAATAAATTCTGTCAACCTCTTATTCTCTGCCTCAATCTTCTGAATGTCATCTTTCACCGTCTTTGATTCTTGTTTCGCACCCTTTAGGTCATCACGCAATGCGCTCAGGTCTGGGTCAATTGGTGAAATGACAAAATATGCAATAACTGTGATAACTATTGTAAAAGCCGCAACATACACCAGCGAACTGACAATAGACCCAAAAAAGAGATCAGTTAGGAGTTGAAGTCCATTCATTAAGGTAGTCCAGGATCCAAATCCAAACATTCCTCCCAGGCTTGTATAGAACACTGCAATTAATGCAGCTCCGAAACTAAGGATTCCTACGAGCAGTACCAAGTTCCGTTTCATTGTTTCATGAGGAAGATGTCTCTGGTAGAGAAGCAATAATACACCCAGGGTTATCATGGGTATGACATAGGGGAGAGAGGCAACAATGTCATCCATAGGGGGTGCAAAGTCTACGAGCATCTCAAACTCTGTTGATGAATAGAAACTAGTCATGTGGAATCCTCCTTGTGACGTAAAATGAAAGTTGTGTTGAAGGATAAAACTATTCTGTGTGTAACTAGGAAGAAAATAAGGCTCGTCCGGGGGGAAATAGCCGGACAGAATCCCTATTTCCTAACTATTCTCTCCACAGGGCGGCTTTTTCAACTTCGTGATCTGTCACGATAATATCCAATACCTTGACAAGTCTTGAAGCTTCTTCTACTGAGAGAAGAAATGAACCTTTGATGTCACGATCCTCTCCAATGGAGAGTCGAACCTTGCCATCGTTGACCCAACCTTCTTCGGTCTTTTCAGGAAGCTTGAGTTGAATCTCCAACCAAGTTCTTCGGGTTTCTTTGGTTTCGCGATCATCGAAGAAATGTTTCAATTGAAGGCGTCGCTCGTATTGGTAGGTTTTGGCACCCATCTTACTTATGCACTCCATTCAAGGGCGGACTGAAAGTCCTGCCATCAATATCATATCATCATGAACCGATTTACTCACATCTCTCGGGTTTTCCGAGCTAGAACATTCTTTGGAAACACAGGATGAGAACCCCTTTAGCTCAATATCTAACCAAGAATTATCTAGTTTTTTCCATGTTTTCGGCAGCTGTCATAACCCTTATCTGAACAATAGAGGTCATTGGCGAGGAAGGACTTTCCACAATGCCAGCTATCCCCAAATCCTTTAATCTACAAATTTCGGCTCTTGCCATTCTTGTGCTTCTTTTAACACCAATGACAGTATTTGCTGGAGGAGCAAAGAGTACATTTGAATCCAAGACCAAAATTGGTCCAAACCTTGCCGCATCGTTACTCAGCTCCGAAACGGATGAAGTGATTCCTATCGTGGCTCAATTTCCAGAAGGACTGACACCTGATGCCATGGTGGAAGAGATTAGAAAATCAAATTTAGAAAGTATCGAGATTAGGTATGTGTTCCAATTGATTCCTATGGTCTCTTTGTACATTGAGAGCGGTGATATCGAGGTTCTTGCAGAGAGTGCTCTCATATCGGGATTGATATTTGATCGAAATAGGCAAATTCTCCAAGAGTCCGGACCTGTAGAGAACTATATCTTATCAGAAAACGGGAATGAATATGTTCACTTCGACACAATCACTGGTGCCGACTTGATGTGGGATGAGGGATTCAATGGTTCAGGAATCACAATCGCAGTGCTTGATAGCGGTATTGATGGTGACCATCCCGATCTTGAAAATCGCTTAATAGGTTTCAAGGATCTCATCAACGGACAGGATGATATGGAACCTTCAGATGGAATCGATGCATATGATGACAATGGACATGGGACCGCATGTGCCTGGAATGCAGTTGGTGATGGGACAGTTAGTAGTGGTTATCTAAAGGGTACTGCTCCAGGTGCAAATCTCCTCGTCATCAAAGTTTTAGACAGTACAGGTGCAGGCGACGATTCTGTTATAGCAGAAGGAATCGAATTCGCAGTTACTCAAGGAGTTGATGTGATAAGTATCAGCCTTGGAGGAGATTGGAGTGATAGTTCATTCATCCTCGAACCCTCTACTGCTGAGATAAAGAATGCTATTGACGATGGTATCTCAATCGTTGTCGCCGCTGGAAATTCTGGACCAGCAGCTTTCTCAATCAATTCTCCTGGTGTTATTGAGAAGGCAATCACAGTTGGTGCATCCTATGGTGATAGTGGTGTGATAGCTTTCAGCAGTGTTGGACCTGTGTACAGAACCCAGTCTGATCCTGGAGGATATGTGGTGAAACCAGACCTCGTGGCACCGGGGTATCTTGTCGTATCAGGGAGAGCTAGCGGTGTCAGTCTATTCGAGTACTCAATCTACAACTCATCACAATTCGGAATGAATTACACTCAGTGGTCTGGAACCTCAGCCTCAACTCCAATCATCGCAGGTCTTGTTGCATTATTACATCAGAAACACTTGTTGTTGACACCTGTGGAGGCAAAGGCTGCTTTGATGAAGACTGCTACAGATATTGGTGCTGACTCGATGAGTCAAGGTTGGGGTCTAGCAAATGTGTCACTGGCCTCGTATCTTCTAACTAATTCATCACGAGATATCACATTGATGACTCCTCGTAGCTTTCCAACTCTACCATGGAGCTCACAAGTTATCATTGTTGGAGATGATCGTCCACCTCAGAATGTGACTGTCATTTCAACACAGCCAATAGGATTAGTCAACATATCAACTTCAGGAAACATGAGCCAATTCATAGAAACTAACATTAACCAGCTTAATGTCGTTTCAGGGTATTCTCACTTTGGAATTGCACTTGAGGTGCCTGAGGGCATGCCTCTCTCAGCAGCTGGCTTCTACTCAGGATATCTCAATTTGACCCAAGGAGTAGAAATTATTTCATCCATTGAGATAGGTTTCACGGTAACTCTCTTTGGTGGAAGAATGATGGTGGACATGGAGCATCACACAGCTAGTGGTGCTGATGCGGACATCGATGAACCATCTTACTATGGATATTTCACAGAATACCTCCGAGAGAGTGGGATGGTAGTTTCCGAGTTTGGCAATCCTGAAGACTTGACTAGAAGCTATATTGACTTGAGTACGATCTCCAGTGCCGATGTGTTCACAATAATGGATACAGAAACCACCTATTCCGATGGGGAGATTGCAGCATTGCATGATTTCGTCGAGAATGGGGGAACACTGTTGGTCTTCTCCGAGACATTCTCTGAAGGAGAACCTACATTCGCTTTTGATTCATATAACCAAATCTTGCAGCCATTCGGGATACAGTGCGAAGAGCGAACCATTGGTTTTGGACCTTCTGGCTTTGGTCTGGTATATGGTATGAACCACAGTGGTTACGTGGAGATTGACCCATTGATGGAAGGTGTGAATAATCTCTATGTGATTCAAGGAAGTACCTTACACGTAGATCCAAGTGTTTCAAATGCGCGAGGTCTCTTATGGGAGGACTCAGAAAGAACGCATGCCATTGTTGCTACAGCAGAATATGGTAACGGACAAGTGTTCGTAATATCGGATGGTTCAACCTTGTATGATGATATTCTCTATGACGCAATCAATTCAGGTGCTGACAACATCCGTTTGTTGAGGAATCTTGCAAGTGCAATTACTCCTGAATCTCCAAGGATTTTCGATGTCGTATTTGAGTTCGGTGATTTTGGAGATCCTGCAAATGTGACAGCCTTTGTGTTCGACAATGATCTCGATAGTGTTTCAATGAGTGTGATTGGACCATCAGGAACGAACCTTACAGGTTTAATAATAGAGGAACTTGGTTACAGTTTCTCAACCAGTTTCACATTCAATAGTGGCGGCTTCTACTCGATACGTGTTGTTGCTTCGGATTCAAGCGGCAATAGTAGAATATTCGAGCGGGTAGTATTGGTTCCAGTGGATGCAGCCGACGACATGTTTGTGTTGTCACTCATCTATACCTTGCTAGGAGTAGTTGGAGTCGGGCTCGCATATGTCCTGATAACAAGAAGGAGCGGTAGACCGAAACCTCCCAAACGACAGGTTGAAGAACCTCAAGAAGATGAGTGGGAACTTCCACCGCCATCTATCGAATAGGGCCAAAGGTTGATTCAATATATTCACGAAGGCGCTCGTGCCGCGGTTTCAGTAGAGGTGTATCCTTCAGGAATGCTCCTCGCTCGACTCTATCTAATATTTCATATCCAAGCCTCGCACCCATTCGAGATGCAATGATTTGACCTCCGATTAATCGACCGTCTTCAGTGGTGACTAATGCAACTTTAGCAAACTCTGTTGGATACTCCACATATTGAATATTTGTCTTCACTCCAAGTGAATTAGCACTTACTGAGGAATGACCAATGACAACAATGTCAGTATTGAATATATGATCGTATTGAAGGCGTCTGAGAAGATTATCATAGATCTTAGACCGACCAGCTGCTGTGACTCCTGCTTGGCGCCCTGCACGAGCGGCGACACTCGCAATCGGAAGCAAGATCGGTTTATTTGTTAATGAGTCTTTCATCTCGACACAATCACCAACAGCAAAAATGTCATTGATTGAAGTCATCATCGTCTCATCTATGACAATTCCACCGAGTGACCCAATCTGCACACCAAGAGATTCAGCCAGCACAGTATTGGGGCGAACACCTGTCATGAATAAGACAGCATCCGCAGTGAGAGGTTCATTATCAAGAAGTAACCCTTCGGCTTTATTCTCTCCCAACAGTGCAGTCGGAGATACACCAGTGTTCACATTCAACTTATCAGGTAGTCGTGACAGAAGTTCTGCACTCATTGGTTCCTCAAGTTGTTTTCTCATGAGTCTTGAACGCACAACAAGATGAACTTCCTTTCCTAGAGAGATGAGTCGTTCTGCGGTCTCAAGTCCACTGAAACCCGCACCAACAACGACAACAGAGTCAATTTTTGAGAGTTGTTTACCAATCTCGCTCGTGTCAGCCATAGTTTGAATTGTGTAAACACCAGGGAGTGTGGTTCCTGGAATTTCTGGAACAGCTGGAATTCCACCTGTCGCAAGGACGAGCTTGTCAAATTCAAGAGTCTTTGAATCTTCAAGCTTGAGTGTCTTCGACTTAGAATCTCCACCAGTGACAGCTGTACCTGAGATGATTTCAATCCGATTCTTGGATAATGCATCGAAAGACCAATCTTCGATCTTTAGATCACCAGTGTCTGGGAACTCTAAAGCCATAGCTGCTCCTGGTTTTCGATGAGACTCGTATGTCTCATCAGTGATAATCATGATTTCTGCTTCAGAGTTAAACATCCTCGCAGACATCGCAGCTGCAGCACCACCAGGACCATAACCAACAATAACTATTCTAATTCCAGATTACCTCCTCGACGTTGTATTATCACATACACACAAACACCCACAATCAGTAAACCAGCACCCACCAATACTATTGTGTAGTCTTGTACAACAGTAAGTGTTGCAAAGTTCATCGAAGTACCAGGTACTTCCTGCCCTATAGCGATTGCGAAAACCTCGTGAGTACCTAGTTGGAAGTAAGATGGAGAGAAGTCGAATGTATATACACCTGTTCCACTGGTTAGAGACAGATTGAGCCACGAGCCTGATTCTGAATGAAATGCAAGATACACTATCGCTGCCAATGCAAATCCTTCAAGGACAACTTCCCCAGACACTCCATCAGCCACAAAGAGCCCTATTCTAACAACTTCTTGATCTAATGTAGCACTCGTGAAGGCAAGATGAGGACCGATCTGTGTGGAGAGCATTATGAGGGGAAGCACTAAAGTCAGACTCTCTGTTGTAACATTTAGAACTATGCTATTGATGTACAATGTCCCAATTAGACTCTCAGGAACAGTGATTATGAATGAGCCATCACCTGTGTGGGAGGATGTGTTCAGAACCGTCAATGCACCATCAACGATATTCCAATTGACTGAAAGAAATCCTGATGGTGTGTCCCAATCCTGAGCAGTTATGTGAACCAAGAATGATCCATCATTGAATTCCAAAGAAACATCTGACATTAGAGGAAACAGCATATCAACAAGGGTACCCGGTCCTACTTGATTGGCATTGGCCAGAGTTGTGTTATGTGTTGAAATTGAAATAGCTCCACGAGTGCCGAGAGTAGTACCATCAATTCTGAGAATAATGGCGGTTGCATTGTACCACCAAGTCGAGATCAACGAAGAGGGATTGTACGAACTGCCACCCCACTCAAAGACATCAGAGGAACCTCCTGTGATATTGACGACTACATCGGCTCCATTCACCCCAGTACCCAGATTTGAATCTTGATCCCAACCAATACTCAGCACATTGGTTCCCTGATAGTCAGGTGTTCCGCGTGAAATTATTGCTAATCCAAGAGTTTCATTTTCAATGAAAGTCTTCACCGAGGTGATGTCAAGACCACCCTCAAGAGTGAGATCCTCTGTGTCACCGATTAATTCTCCAACTCCAATCCAATTAGATAATGGCGAATTATCGGACGCAGGGGTTTCAATAACGTGAGTGACAGACCATAATGCATCTACGAGTCCATGGCCCCAAGAGATAGAGGCAGTTTCATAGTGAGCTGATTGACCACCAGCCCCATTGACCAAAGCGGAGTAATCCAACCAAGCAGAGTTCTCACCGGATGCCTGACGTATCAATGCAAGGACTCCTGCAACATGGGGTGATGCCATGCTAGTCCCATCTCTTCGCACCCATAGTGGAGAAGCAATCGTTTGTGCTGCCGCTCGAATGTTGTATCCAGGAGCTGCAACCGTGGGTTTTGGAGTTCCATCGACTCTTGGGCCTTTACTAGATGAGGTGAGGATATTCAGTGATGACTCACTATAAGCCGCCACTGTTATAGCCATATCAGCTGTTCCAGGCGAGCTTATTGTCCTTCCAGAATCAATGTTGTTTGAAAAGACTAGTTCGGTGGTGTCCCATTGTCCATCCCACGCAAATGCATCAATCCAGACTGGATTTCCTGCTTTGTTATTAACAGTCACGGACCATGCACCATTGGCCCAATCGTGGTCCGGAGCAGAAATCTGAATGATTATGTTGTTTAAACCCCTTGCATTGATATCTGTGAAAACATATGCTGAGAGTTCATCTTCTTCGAGAGCCCAGGACCTGCGAGAAACTTCTCCAAATATCCCCAAATCAATCTGTGTGCTAGCAGGAGTTGTTAGAATGACTTGTTCGTCTCTATCAGAAGAATGCCAAAGTAAACTCAGAAATGAATAATCTGAAGGATTACTTACAGCAAAATTCGTCGTACTATTTTCTCCTGACAGAGCAAGAAAACGTGCGTGTTTGTTCTTATTACCGAGATTTCCAGCTGCTGTGACAGAAACAACTCCATACTTGAGAAATGCCTCAGTGACGGCTAGATCCTCCAAATCAGTCCCATCTAGGAAACCAAGGTATGAGGAAAATGACATGTTGATGATGTCAGCCCCGTTCTCAACAGCAAAATCGATTCCATCGAGGATATCTGCTGATTGTAGTTCGCTCTTGATGATTATCAGGTCTGCACCTGGTGCGACACCCACATATGATGTGAAGCCAACTTGGCCTCCTGCTATCGTTGAGGCAACATGGGTTCCATGACCGTGTGGATCACCTACAGACACTCCTAACGTGAGATTGACATCACGAATATAGATATTGGATGCTTCTTGGTCATATAGAATAGCTACTTTGCTGACATTCAGCAGGACTACAGCTTCAACTCCAAGAGTGATGATGCTATCTTCATTCGCGTCAATTCCACCAATCCATCGGTCACCAGAGATATAGCTAAATCCTGCAATTCCATCCACATCGATATACATGTAATCTGAAGCATAGGAAAATGTTGAGCTAATCAGTCCATTCACTCTAGCGATGGGACCTTCATTTGAATCCGCAATCGTGTCATCATTCAAATCAACAAAGTAATCGCTGCCATTTTGAATTGTGTGATATTGACCAGGAGACTGTCTCCAAAAACTTGGATGCAACCAGGATGCGCCAGTGTCAATGACTGCAATCGTGATTCCTGTACCATCAACTGCACCACCATCTATCTTGATGTTGTTCCAAACATCATCGGCATTGATTGCAGACACAGAGGAAGTGATTGAGGGAATATATTGTTTAGTTCCCGATGTCGCACGAATTAGATCTAGATCTTGTAGTTTGCTCAATGAGTTTGTATTAGTCACTTCTGCAGAGTAAATCCTGCCAACATTAACGATGGAAGAACCTCGTCGAGTAAACTTGACTCCAAGGGATTCAGCAGTATGAATCTCATCAATTGATAGCTCATCCGCGAATTCAAGAAGTGCATTTGCTCCACTATCTCCTAAGTTTTGAATCTCCATCCTGAGCCGTGACTCAATCAAGGGGGATGTTTCATCAAACGTACTGAGTAATATCCGTGTGGCTATTGATGTTGGTACAAAGATGGTTGGTGCGAGTAAGATGACCAATATGAGATATCGTCGGTACATTAGAGTCCCTCTCGAGTAATGGCTATGTCGTTTTTGATGTTCAACTGATATGCATTTCTGTTGAGTCGTTGGATAAAGAGAGGAATGAGAACATTAAATCCTACCCTATATCTCTCTTCCAACTACTCTTCAGCAGCTATCACATCAATATCCTTACAGATGATTTCAGGACCAATCCAACTGATAAGAGCATGTGGTGTTTTGGCAATTTCGACTATG
>Ga0255052_10002725_pt1 | contig 12580 bp, 11 predicted proteins | sample JV7_2_21_MG_FD_188632 | JGI IMG/M metagenome (GOLD analysis project Ga0255052, IMG submission 188632) | Seawater microbial communities from Jervis Inlet, British Columbia, Canada - JV7_2_21 | ecosystem: Environmental > Aquatic > Marine > Inlet | place: Canada: British Columbia | collected... | reverse complement strand
CCCTTTGCTGGGCGAAACAGGGACCACAATGACGATTCATCTGCACGACACCCGACGCGGCCGTAAGGTCCCCTTCGAGCCACTACGCGACGGCAAGGTGACGATGTATCTCTGTGGACCCACGGTCTATAACTACGCACACATTGGCAACGCCCGGCCGGCCGTAGTCTTTGATCTGCTTGCCCGCGTCTTGCGGCGCCATTACGAACTGACATTTGCCCGTAACTTCACGGATGTGGACGACAAAATCAATGCGGCATCGGTTGAAACCGGCAAGCCCATCGATGAGATTACCGCGCAATACATGACGGCGTACAACGATGATATGGGTGCGCTCGGAGTTTTGCCGCCCGATGTCGAACCGCGCGCAACGCAGCACATCGAGGACATGGTTGCGATGATCGGTACGCTGGTTGAGCTAGGGCATGCGTACGAGGCCGAAGGTCATGTCCTGTTCGACGTCACGTCCTACGAGGATTATGGCGCGCTGTCGAAACGTGATCTGCGAGAGATGATCGCGGGTTCGCGTGTTGAGGTTGCGCCGTACAAGAAGTCCGCCCAGGACTTCGTGTTGTGGAAGCCGTCGACGCCAGAACTACCCGGCTGGGATTCGCCCTGGGGTCGCGGTCGACCCGGCTGGCATATCGAGTGTTCAGCCATGGCGGCCAGGCATCTGGGTGACACAATCGATATTCACGCTGGTGGGCAGGACCTGGTATTCCCGCACCATGAAAATGAACTGGCGCAAAGTCGCTGCGCACATGGTGGAGCCGATTTCGCACGTTACTGGGTGCACAACGGCTTCTTGTCCATGGACCACGAAAAGATGTCGAAGTCGCTCGGCAATGTTGTTCTGGTTCGTGATTTGATCAAAGCGATCCCGGGCGAGGTAATCCGCCTTGCTCTCCTCGGTGCACACTACCGGCAGCCACTGGACTGGTCCGATGACACGATCAGGTCGGCAAAGCGGATGCTCGATCGTCTCTATGGCGCGGTGCGCGGCGTCGACGTCACAGATGATGTGCGTGCCTCTGCCGAACCGCCCGAGGCCCTTGTCGCGGCGCTTGAAGACGACATCAATACGCCGAAAGCACTGGCAGAGTTTTTCGCGTTATCTAAGGCTTTAAACAAAGCTGCTGATGTGGGCGAGAAACAAAACCTCGCCGCTGTTATGTACGCCGCTGGTGACCTGATGGGGTTGTTGCAGTCAGACCCTGAAGAATGGTTTGCAGGTGATGTTGACGGTGAGTTGTCGGCAGACGAGATCGAAGCACTGATAGCGAAACGTAACACCGCTCGCGCCGCGAAGGATTTTGCGACCGCTGATGCGGTGCGCGATCAGTTGGCCGCAGCCGGTATCAGAATCGAGGATGGCGCCGATGGTACGAGCTGGCGCCGCGGCGAGTAATGAGCAACGAAGTACAGGCAGCGCAAGACGAGTTGGTTGAGGAGTTTCAATTCTTCGACAACTGGATGGATCGTTATCAGTACCTGATCGACCTTGGTCGTCACTTGCCAGAGTTTCCCGAGTCCGATCGAATTGATGCGAACAAGATCAGAGGTTGCCAGTCGCAGGTATGGTTCGTCGCCAGCGAGCATGATGGCAAGCTCGATTTTCGTGCGATTTCAGATGCGGCCATTGTTTCCGGGCTCATCGCACTACTGTTGCGCATTTACAGTGGCAGGCGGCCACAGGATATTCTCGACACGCCACCAAATTTCGTAACGGCCCTTGAGTTCGAGCAACATCTAAGCCCCACGCGCAGTAACGGACTGTCGTCCATGCTCAAAGCCATCCGAACATTCGCCACCGAGGCGTTGCAGGCAGCCTGATGATCAAGGCGCTGGGTACCTTGCTGGCCTGGCCCTTACTTGCGCTCGTCTGGTTGTATCGTCTGGCGATCTCGCCGTGGCTGGGTAATAACTGCCGCTACGACCCGAGTTGCTCCGAGTATGCACTTGAGGCGCTGCGGCAGCACGGTGCGTTCCGCGGCACCTGGCTCGCGGCACGACGAATCGGACGCTGCCACCCATGGGGTGGTTCGGGCTACGACCCGGTTCCGGGCGGAGACGACGATATTGATATCTATGAGCCCATGGAAGCCAAACAAATAGTGGCTGACGATCGGTTGCTTAAGGAGCGAGCCGCGGTACTCAACCATGCGTATGGGTTCATCAGCCGCGATAACCGAGCGGGAGGGTTCAAACACATCCGCGATTGGCTCAAACGCGATCCCGAGCCGGATGACGCCTGGTCATGGTTTTTCGATCAAATGATGCTGTGGGAAATCAATGAGCCCGCGTTGTTGTATGCGCAGAGCTACCTGGCTCGCCTGCTACACGACGGTGATTTCGCCAGGGCTGTGAAAGTGATTATCCGCTGCCGCTACATAAACGAGTCATTCCTGCCATTGCCGGATGATCGTGAGCTGGCGCGTGAGGCGGCTGAGCAGCGCGGGAATGAAGACCTGGTCGGAGTGTTGGAGCGGTCCTTGGACCGCGATTAAATCGACCTCAGCAGGCGCCCCTGCGCTCGCGCGTCCGCACACTGTTGTAGTAATGGGCAGTAGCCAAAATCAGCGCGCCAATGATCGTGAACGTGCGATCCGCGGCCAGCCCAAGCTGTGAATGAGCTACGGTGGCGCCAATGGTGAGCAGGACCATGCCGACGAGCCCCCCTGTCACGATTCTGCTGCTGCGGTGATGGCGAAATCCAAGGCCCAACGCGACGATACTTAAGGGCAGCACGACGACCAGCATCTGGGCGTGCAGATGACCTTCTGAAAATTGCGCAAGAAACGGCAGACCCGCAACCAGCAGGGGCAAGGCCAGGCAATGAATGAGGCACAAGGCAGACAGGCCAACGGCCGCGCCATCGAGCCAGTTGGTCGACTTCGACATACTTTGATCCACGGAGAGTTGCCGTTATCCTAGCAGAGGAACGGAAGAAATATGGACAAACGATTACTAACAATTCTTCGCTGCCCGGTGACCCACAAGGGATTGTCGCAGGCCAGCAGTGCTGTCCTCAAGGACGTCAATACGGCGATCCAGTCCGGAAAGATCGGCAACCGCGACGGCCGCGTACTCGATGAGGCGTTATCGGAGGCACTCGTCACCGACGACGGCAAGGTCTTGTATCCCGTGGCGAACGGAATCCCGGTTTTACTCGAAAGCGAATCGATAAACCTGGAGCAGCTTGGTTGAAAATAAAGGCCAACCAGCTTTCGTCCCAACTGCAGAAAAACCTGGCACCTTGTTACCTGATCACAGGTGACGAGCATTTGCTGGTCGATGAGGCACTTGACGCAATTCGAGCTGTGGCGCGTGAACGAGGCTTTGCTTCGCGCGACCTGCATATTGCTGCGGCCGGTTTTGACTGGGCGCAACTACACGACTCCAGCGCCAATATGTCTTTGTTCGCCGAAAAAAGAATCGTCGAATTGCGATTGCCGACCGGCAAGCCGGGTCGTGTCGGTAGTCAGGCGATTGTCGATCTGGTTGATCGTACTGACTCTGATCTGATGCTTATCGTCAGCGGACCGAAACTCGATCGAAGCGCGCAGTCATCGAAGTGGGTCAAGTCCATCGAGTCCGCCGGCGTAAACGTGCAAATATGGCCGATCGGTCAGCGCGAATTGCCAGGCTGGATTGCGGAGCGAATGCGTCGGGCAGGGCTGCAACCGGATCGTGGAGCCATCGCGTTGATTGCCGATCGAGTTGAGGGCAATTTGCTCGCCGCCGGGCAGGAGATCGAGAAGTTGCGGTTGATTCTGGGTGAAGGAAAAGTCACCGTGGACGACGTTAGCGGCGCCGTTGCAAACAGCAGCCGTTTCGATGTCTTCAAGCTTGTCGATGCGGCGCTCACCGGCGATGCGAAGCGCGCGCTAAGAATTCTGTCTGGCCTGCGCGCGGAAGGTGTCGAGCCCGTTATCGTTGTTTGGGCGCTGAGCCGTGAATTGCGCACGCTTGCGAGTCTGACCGATACCATTGCGGCGGGAATGGACCTCAGCGGCGGCATGAAAAAAACCGGGGTGTGGAGCAACCGTCAGGCTTTGGTACGGAGTTGTATTGGTCGTCACCAACATGGCGATTTCCATCGCCTGCTAAAGGCCGCTAATCAGGCGGATCAGGCGGCGAAAGGTCAGCTGCGCGCCGATCCCTGGCTACTCTCGACGGATATCGTGCTGGAGATATCGACACGATGAAGCTGCTTGGAATCTTTGGCGGCACCTTCGACCCTATTCACTATGGACATCTGCGAACAGCGTTTGAGATGCTTGAGGCGTTACGCTTCGACGAAGTCAGTTTCGTGCCCAGCGGTGATCCACCGCATCGTGGCCAGACAATTGCAGATGCCAAATTGCGGCTGGAAATGGTCACAGTTGCGACTCACGGCCAGCGGGGATTCTCGGTCGATGACTGTGAGCTGCGGCGCGACGGACCGTCCTACATGATCGATACACTGGCGGCTATTCGTAGCGAAAACCCGGATGTGTCATTGGGTCTCATCGTCGGTATGGACGCGTTTCTTGGCCTGACATCGTGGCATCGCTGGGATGAAATCCTGGACGCCGCGCATATTGTTGTTGCGCACAGGCCTGGCTGGCACATTCCTGATGTTGGCGCATTAGGCGAATTCATTTCCGCTTACAGTACGAGTGATGTCGACGACCTTCACCAAACCAGTCATGGATGTGTATTCATCCATGCCGTGACACAACTGGAAATCGCATCGACCGAGATCCGCGACCTGATAGTGGCTGGCCGCGACCCAAGGTTCTTGATGCCTGACGTTGTTCGCGACGTTATTCTAAAAAGTGGCTGCTATGTACAAAGAAAATCGTAGGAGAGCATCGTAGGAGCGCATCGTAGGAACGCATTGTAGGAGAGCATCGTAGGAACGCACTGTAGGAGCGCATTGTAGGAGCGCATTGTTGGAGCGCATTGTAGGAGCGCATTGTTGGAGCGCTCCTTGGAGCGCGATATATTAAATTAACCGCAGGAGAGTAAATTTGAGAACCAAAGAGAACAACGCATGAATAGTGAGCAACTCAGCGCGCTTATCGTCGAGGCGCTCGATGACGTCAAAGCGCAGAATATCGTCATACTCGATGTCAGTGACATGACACACGTCACCGACTACATGATCGTGGCGAGTGGCACGTCAAATCGGCATGTCAAAGCGCTGGTGGACAATGTTGCAGAGAAAGCGAAGGCGGCTGGCTGTCGTCCAATCGGCGTAGAGGGTGAAGAAGGCGGTGAGTGGGTGCTGCTCGATCTGCAGGACGCGCTTGTACATGTCATGCTGCCCAAAGTGCGTGAGTTCTATAATCTGGAGAAGCTATGGTCGCTCGGGTCGTCCGGCGACGTGGCCGTAATCGACAGGTAAGCCGTGCATATTCGATTGCTTGCCGTCGGTGATCGTCAACCGTCCTGGGTTGACGACGCATTCGGCGTGTACTCTGGTCGATTGCCGCGCGAGTGGAAATTTCGGCTGGATTGCATTGCAACAGTACGACGCAGCAAGAGCGACAAATCCAAAAACGCTATGGAGACAGAAGGTGAACATATCCTCGCGAAACTCGGCGCCGATGAGCAGGCCATCTTGCTCGACGAGAGAGGAAAACAAATGACGAGTTCTGGCCTGGCCAGTCACCTCGCAGACTGGCAAAACGAAGGGCGCGACCTGTGTTTTGTTATCGGCGGTCCGGACGGTGTGTCATCCGCTTGTCGTAACCGGGCGAATTTCATCTGGTCCTTGTCTGAGCTGACTTTGCCGCATGGCCTGGCGCGCGTCTTGTTTGCCGAACAGTTGTATCGTGCCTGGTCCTTGCAGGCAGGCCACCCGTATCATCGCGAATAATCGCAGCCAGTCCAAACATGTCCGTAGCAGCATTTCACCTCGCGTCTTCTTCGCCGCGCCGCAAGGAAATCCTGGCAGCGCTGGGTCTGGTATTTACCAGTGGTGGCGTTGGTATCGACGAGCAGCGGCTTGCGGGCGAACCGGCCGAGGAAATGGTCGTACGCCTGGCTGCGGCGAAAGCGAGAGCGGCCAAGGTTGCCGAGCCAGGCGTTATTCTTGGGGCTGACACTGCGGTCGTTCTCGGGGACGAGGTTTTTGGCAAACCAGACGGCCGCGAATCGGCGCTGGAAACGCTCGCGAAGCTGTCAGGCAATACGCACAGAGTGCTGACCGGAGTGGCCGTGTATGCGGCACGCGAGGTCCGTACCGCGTTGTCGATTACTGAAGTTCGGTTTCGGGAAATTGGTCCTGACGAGGCGCTTGCATACTGGCAAAGTGGGGAGCCCTGCGACAAAGCAGGGGCGTATGCTATCCAGGGTCGCGGCGGCGTTTTCGTCGAGGCGATATCGGGTAGTTATTCCGGCGTTGTTGGGCTACCGGTATTTGAGACGGCGCAGCTGCTGCGGGACGCGGGCCTAAGAGTATTGAATGACTGACGAGTCGCCAAAGGAAGAGATCCTGATCAACGTTTCGCCAAGCGAAGTGCGTGCGGCGTTGCTTGAGAATGGTGTTCTGCAGGAAGTGCATATCGAGCGTGCCGCCCGCCGCGGCGTCATCAGCAATATCTACAAGGGGCGCGTATCGCGCGTTTTGCCAGGCATGCAGGCAGCGTTCATCGACATTGGACTGCTGCGCACGGCTTTCTTGCATGTGTCGGACATTGTTCGCCCGCAAAATGGTGATGAGACAAACATTGAATTGCCAAACATTCGCGACCTGGTCAAAGAAGGAGAAGATGTTCTCGTACAGGTCGTAAAGGATCCCCTGGGTAGTAAAGGTGCGCGATTAACGACGTTCATCACACTGCCATCGCGGCAACTGGTGCTGTTGCCTGATGGCGATAGCGTCGGTGTTTCGGCGCGGATCGAGGACGAGGAAGAGCGTGAACGACTACGCACTCTGGTGACCGAGTTGCTTGAGGAGGCTGGCCTTGATTGTGGAGCAATTGTCAGGACCGTCGCCGAAGGCGCCAAGCTTGACGAGTTACGTGCCGATCTCAAGTTCCTTATCAAGCTTTGGAGTGTCGTTCAGGAACGGTGCAGCAAGAGTACGGTAAAAACACTCGTACACGAGGATTTGTCGCTACCACTGAGGGTGTTGCGAGACTTCGTTACGAGCGACGTTGAGCACATTCTTGTCGACTCGGAACACGACTTTAATGCCATGTATGAGTTTGCCGAGACCTTTTTGCCGCCCGTTGCGCCGATGCTGGAGCTGTACCAGCGGCGCCGGCCTATCTTCGATCTGCACTCGATAGAGGACGAGATCAGTAAAGCACTGGATAGAAGTATTTCTTTAAAATCAGGTGGTTACGTCATTTTCGATCAAACAGAGGCGATGACGACTATCGACGTGAATACGGGTGGCTATGTTGGTCATCGCAATCTTGAGGAGACGATTTACCGTACCAATCTCGAGGCGGCCGTGGCGATCGCCCGGCAACTTCGGCTGCGCAACCTCGGCGGCATCATCATTGTCGATTTTATTGATATGGAGGAGGCGGAGCACCGCGACAATGTGCTGCAGCTGCTGGAGCAGTCTATGGCCAATGATCACGCCCGCCATCAGATAATGCCTGTGTCGCCACTGGGGCTTGTTGAAATGACGCGCAAACGAACGCGTGAAAGCTTGCAGCATATTCTCTGCGAGGATTGTCCAAGCTGTGAGAGCCGCGGTTTTGTATTGACCGCGGAAACTGTGTGTTTCGAGGTATTTCGCGAGATTATTCGCCAGTCACGACAATTCGAGTTTCACGAGGCCATGGTGCTGGCGCACCAGGACGTCATCGAGCTGCTGCTCGACGAGCAGGCGCCGACACTCGCGACGCTCGAGGAGCAAACAGGTAAATCGATACGACTGCAGCCCGAATCCCTGTACCTGCAGGACCAGTTCGATGTTGTGCTGATTTAATGAACAAGATTCTGCGACGCATTCTGAAGTTCTTCGCCTACCTGGCGGGCGGCATTGTGATATTGCTGGCTATTGCGGTAGGACTATTTCGCCTGTTTTTACCCCGACTGCCCGAGTATCAGGAGGACATCAAGCGCTGGGCGAGCGCAGAAATCGGCATGCATGTGGAATTCTCTGGTATGGATGCGCGCTGGGGTCTCAGCGGTCCCGAGGTCGAATTCTACGACGCGGAGCTTATCTCCCCGGACACGATGGCGCGCCTTGTCGCTGCCGATCAGGTCAGTGTTGGTGTTGCGCTATCGCGATTGCTGTTCGATCGCAAGGCGGTTGTGGATCGTATCGTCATTCGCGACACCAGCGTGGAAGTCCGCCAGCGCGCTGACGGCGAATGGTGGGTACAGGGGAGTCCATTGGACCAGCTCCTTCCTGCCCGAGGTGAATCAACAGCAGCAACTGCCGGTGGCGGTCTGGGCCCAATTGAGATCATCGGCGAAGATATCAAGCTGCGGTTCCTGCAGCCCGGCGATGAGCGGCCGAAACGATTTCGCATTTCGCAACTGCTGGTACACCGTGACAACGTGCGCATGGCGATCGACGCGGAAATCGACTTGCCGGATAACCTGGGTCGTAGCCTCACAGCCGCCGCGACACAACTGCTGACAGATCCCGCTGCGGAAGCAGTTTGGGACATCAGTATCGAAATCAATGATATCGATCTGGCGGGCGTTTCCGCCATGCAACCGGCAGAGGAGGTGCGCTTTGATTCGGGCACGGGTGATATCGAATTGTCACTAGCGTACGCGAATCGCACCGTGCAGAGCGCGACCGCAGACCTCGACATTGATGACATCGCAATCGCAGGTTTGTCCGATCTTGCGGTAACAGGCAGGCTGGAGTTCCTGAGCGACGCCGATGGCTGGCTTATCGCGGCCAATGATTTTCAGGCGACAACACCGGCGGGTGAATGGCCAGTGTCTTCACTGCGGCTCGAAACGAGTACCGACACGGACGGCAAAGTTGTGATGCTTGATGCGCAGGCGTCTTACCTGAATTTCGCCCATATCGCCGTGGCAGAACCCTGGCTTACGGTTGAACAGCGGGGTTGGCTGGCTGAATATGATCCCAGCGGAGAGGTTCGCGATCTGGCCGTAACCTTGAGCGACCTGGACTCGGAGATGCCCCGTTTTACTGTATCGGCCGAGTTGTCGGATGTTGGCATTGCAGCAAGCGACAAACGACCCGGCGTCAGAGGTTTCTCTGGCAGTGTCAGGGCAGACAGCACAAGCGGTCGAATCCAAATAGATACCACGAACCTTGTGCTTACGGCACCTGGAATTCTTGGCCAACCGCTGGCAATTGATGAAACCTCGGGAACTGTAATCTGGCGCCGCAGTAACAATCGCACGACCGTGCTTTCCGACAGCATCGTTATGCGCAACGACTTTTTCGAAAATGAGACCAGCGTCGAATTGTCAATTGCCGATACCGGCGGCCGGCCATTTATTGATCTCGAAAGTACTTTCAGTATCAGTGACATCTCTGTGGCCAGACGCTATGTGCCGTTCATGGCAAAGCGGCCCAGAATGAGTCAATGGTTTCAGGAAGGGCTTATTTCTGGACGTGTAGAGCGCGGCTCGGCTCGGCTTTACGGGCCCATGGACAAATTCCCGTTCGACGGTGGCGAGGGCCGCATGCTTATTCAGGGCACGGTCCGTGATGCGGTAGTCGTCTATCAGCCGAAGTGGCCTTCCGCACAGATTATTGACGCTGATGTAATGGTTGAAAATATGCGGCTTTACTCCAGCCGCAGCCAGATCATCAACGCGGGCAATCACATTAACAATGCGGTACTCGAGATCGCCGATTTTCGCGACCCGCATCTGACGATTAGCGCATTCGCGACGGGCACGATGGAGTCGCTGCATGAGTTCTCAGTGAACAGCCCGATCGGCGAGATGTTCGGTGGCCAGCTCGAAAAAGTGAGCGTTTCCGGAGACGCGTCGCTCAATCTGGATCTTGACGTGCCGATTCGCGACTGGGAGAGTTTTACCTTCCTGGCGAAGTTGCAAACCAGCAACGGCAGCCTGCAGTTCGAGGGATTCAATCCGCCGTTGCAGGAAATGAGCGGCGTTGTAGTCATTGAACGCGAAAACATCAGCAGTGAATCGCTGGGTGGCGTATTTCTGGGCCGGCCCATTTCGATCGAACTCTCTCAAGCCCCGGACGCCATGCCAAATTATCGCGTCATTGCGAACGCCACAGGCGCAGTGACGGCCGAGGCACTGGTAGACGAGCTCGGTTTGCCGCTTTCGAGCCGAGTGAGCGGTGCGGCCGCCTACTCAGCGCGATTGTTGTTTCCGCGTGGGAATATTGACGATCCATCGCCATTCACAATTGAGGTGGGAAGTGATCTGGCCGGCTTCGCGATCGACTTGCCGCGACCGCTGAACAAAGCGCTTTATGACAGCGTCGATTTCGGGGCCTCAATCATCATGCCCAAAGGTGGTGAGCAGGTAGAAAGCACGGGCGTAGCCGGGGATCTGCTGTCGTGGCAGGTGTCATTTAGCAAGCAAGAGGACGTCTGGGATCTCAATCGCGGCATTGTGACATTTGGTGATGAAGTAGCCATAGAAGCTGTTGCCGAAACTCGCGGCCTGCACTTGCGAGGCAACACCGACTACGTGCACGCGCAGCGCTGGTTTGATATGGCCCGTGAAGCGGAATCGAAGACCGGTATGGCTGAGCGCATACGATCGATCGATATGACGGTTGATAGCTTGCACTTACTGGGTCAGCATCTCGTGGACCACCGGGTTCGCGTCGATCGCAGCGCGCGTGACTGGTTAGTGCAACTTGATGGGGAAGACATCGTCGGTACTGTGTTTGTGCCCTATGACTTCAACTCAGACCGAGCCGTGGTCGTTGAGGCCGAGCGTCTGGTGCTGCCGGGTGACGAAGAGGACCTGGCACAAGCCCCTGCGGAAGTTGATCCACGGGCATTACCGCCAATTACCTTCAAAGTTGATGAGCTCGCATTTGGCAGCCGCCACTTCGGTGCCGCTACCGGAACTTTCGTGCGTACAGCAGACGGCCTTGAGTCAGCGGACCTGAGAGCAAAGGATGAGACATTCGAAATCGTCGGCACTGGTAAATGGGTACTCGATGAAGGTGATCCGAAAGGCCATCGAAGTTTTCTCACAGCCAACCTGACGAGCACAAATGTCGAAACGACCATGCAACGACTTGATTACGATCCTGGCATTATCAGTGATGACCTCGTGCTGCTGCTGGATCTGAGCTGGTCTGGCGGACCAAGCGACGACCTTATGGAATCTCTCGATGGCGAAGTACAGGTGCGTATTGGCACAGGCCAGTTGGCGGATGTGAAGCCGGGAGCCGGGCGTGTATTCGGTCTAATGAGTATCGCAGCACTGCCGCGCAGATTGTCCCTCGATTTTCGCGATGTATTTGGCAAGGGCTACGGCTTTGACACGATCAAAGGAACATTTATGCTCGTGGATGGTAATACTTACACCTGCGACCTGTCACTGGAGAGTCCTGCAGCCGATATCGGAATCGTCGGTCGAGCTGGTCTGGTGAGTCGTGACTACCAACAAACTGCCGTGGTTAGCGCGAGTTTTGGCAACGCATTGCCGGTCGCGGGCGCATTGGTGGCGGGCCCCCAGGTTGCGGCGGCCTTGCTTATCTTCTCGCAGATTTTCAAAAAGCCGCTGCAGGAAGTGACACAGATCTATTACGGCATTGGCGGCTCATGGGATGACCCGCAGATCGATACGACGACAGCCGAAATCTTTGCGCTGAGTGGCGCGATGACCGGCTGCATCGACGAGACCGAGTAAATGCGAGTCGCAGCCATTCAAATGAACAGTGGTAGTGACGTTGCGAGCAATTTGCAGTTGGCAGACCGCTTGCTCGGTGATGCAGCGGCGGATAATTGCACACTTGCCGTTTTACCCGAGAATTTCGCCTTAATGCCTGAAAAAAGCCGCGACAAGGCGGACCATGCCGAAGAGCCAGGTGAGGGGCCAATTCAGTCATTTCTCGCGGACGCAGCCGTGCGCCACAAGCTCTGGATTATCGCCGGTAGCATGCCCCTGAAATCGCCGGAACCCGAACGCGTGTACGGCGCTTGTCCGGTTTATGACCCGGCGGGCAATCAAACGGGGATGTATCGAAAGATCCATCTTTTTGACGTCAAATTGCCCGACCAAGAGGAGTCGTATCAGGAGTCCTGGTCGATGTTCCCAGCCGATGAGGTCGTCGCAGTTGACACACCCGCTGGACGAGTCGGTTTGACGATTTGCTATGACTTGCGATTTCCCGAGCTGTATCGTCGTCTGGTCGAGGACGGCACGACCATTTTCACCGTGCCTGCAGCGTTCACGAGGGTGACCGGCGAAGCGCACTGGCAAACGCTGCTGCGTGCACGGGCTATAGAAAATCTGGCGTATGTCATCGCGCCCGGGCAATATGGTGAGCATGCTGATGACCGCCAAACCTATGGACACTCTGTGATCATCGATCCGTGGGGTAGAGTCCTGGCCGAACAAGCCGAGGGTGACTGCGTTGTTGCCGCTGAATTGGATCCTGAAATGCCGGCGAGACTGCGCCGCGAGTTTCCGG
>Ga0255052_10002724_pt1 | contig 12582 bp, 8 predicted proteins | sample JV7_2_21_MG_FD_188632 | JGI IMG/M metagenome (GOLD analysis project Ga0255052, IMG submission 188632) | Seawater microbial communities from Jervis Inlet, British Columbia, Canada - JV7_2_21 | ecosystem: Environmental > Aquatic > Marine > Inlet | place: Canada: British Columbia | collected... | reverse complement strand
TGATGTACCTGACGCCTTCGTTCTTACTCCTCTTGTAGAGATCTTCGAATCCCTTACCGAAGGCCCTGATATCCTGGTAGAACACGAACACCTCGGCCTCGGGATCGTGCTCCTTTATGAGAAGCGAATCCTTGACGGTGTTCATGCAGCAAACGTTAGAGCAGTAAGGGTTACCCCTCTTCTCAGAACGCGAACCGACGCAGAGGACAAAACCTATTCTTTTGGGTTCTTTGCTATCACCCGGCCTGACCAGGTGACCGCCGGTCGGACCGCCGGCGTTCAACAGGCGCTCCATCTCAAGACTCGTGACAACGTTTTCGTATCTGGTGTACCCGTATTCGTCGAGCTCTTCCGGGTTGTACACCTTCATTCCTGTGGCAACTACTATGGTGCCCACATGAAGGTCGAGGATCTCGTCCTGCATGTCGAAGTCTATGCATTTCTTTTCGCAAGCGTCGATGCATTTGCCGCAGGCGATGGGATTGTTGCCCAGACATTCTTCCATATTGACGACATAAGACGACGGCACAGCCTGGGGGAACGGAATGTGGACAGCCCGTCTGGTGTTGAGGCCGATCTCATATTCGTTGGGTGCAAAAACCGGGCACACATCAACACACTCGGCGCAGGCGGTGCACTCCTTCTCTACTACGTACTTTGTCTTTTTCCTGACGCGCACGTTGAAGTTGCCGACGTAACCGGTGATCTCTTCGACTTCGGACAGCGTGAGAAGCTCTATGTTTGGATGTCGACCGACATCCATCATCTTAGGGCCGAGTATTCATATAGAGCAATCCATTGTAGGGAACGTCTTATCGAGCTGCGCCATTATCCCGCCAATGGATGCCTGCCTTTCGACGAGGTGTACTTTGTATCCTGTATCGGCAAGATCGAGAGCGGCCTGGATCCCTGCAATACCGCCTCCGATGACCAGAGTGCTTCTTTCGATCGGTACCTCGAGCTCTTTCTGGGGTGTGAGGAAGTGAGCCTTCGCCACAGCCATCCTCACAGAATCCTTGGCTTTTTCAGTTGCAGCCTCAGGTTCGTTCTGATGAACCCAGCTCCCGTGCTCCCGGATATTGGCCATCTCGATCAGGTAAGGGTTCATCCCTATACTCTTGGCTGCGGTCCTGAACGTCGGCTCGTGCAGTTTGGGGCTGCAGGCCGCGATCACGAGACGGTTCATCCTCTCTTCCTTGATCTTGTCTTGAATGTGGTGCTGCCCCGGATCGGAGCATGAGTAGAGGTTGTTGTAAACAGCAACAACTCCGTTCAGGGTGCGGGCGTATTCTGCAACGGCCTCCACATCGATGACCTTGCTAATGTTCCCACCGCAGGCGCAGACGAAAACACCGACCCTCACTTCTTCCCCTATTCCGTTGTCCATCTCAGTTACCTCCGAGTTACCTCTGATTTTTTTACCAGATGGCAGCCTGCCGCAATCGGCGTCAGGTCCCCACCTTTTCAGCTGGTACTTCTATCTTACCCGAGATCTGGTTGTTGATGAAGGTTGCAAAATCAATCATCGGTATTTTATCCAGTTCCTGCACACCCATCTCCCGCTGAGCGCAGCGAAGGTGTATCTGGCACTTCGGGCACGCTGTTATCAGGTACTCTGCACCGGTGCCCGATGCCTCGGTGAGTCTTTCGATCTGTATTTTTTTCGAAACTTCACCGCATGCCATCCACAGACTTGTGCCGCAGCAAAGTGAACGCACGCCGCTGTGCGGCATCTCAACCAGTTCCACACCGCCGACACTTTCAAGAACGGCTCTGGGAGGGTCGAGGATGTCCAGATGCTTGGACATCCGGCATGGATCGTGGTACGTCACCTTAACAGATCCATCCCGATCCCCTTCTTTCTTTCCGGTAGTCATCACACCAGTCTTCTCGGCCACCGTTTCGAGCTTTTCCCCGAGGAACTGGGCCAGGTGTACGACCTCGAAGTTGAATCCGTCGGCGAACCCGGGATAATCGACTGAAAGGGTTCTGAGGCACTCGGCACAGGACACAATGATCTTTTTTGCCCCTGTTTTCTCGATCGCCTTCACATTTTTCTCGAGGAGGCGGGTAAAGGTTTCGGTGTCACCGGCCCAGAGAGGATCATGACCGCAGCAGACCTCGTCCCTCATGACAGCCGGTTTGATGCCGAAACTGTTGAGAACACCGATAGTGCTCCTGGCGATCGTATCCATCTCGAGGCCCCAGTCGCCGAAGTACGCCTGGTAGTGCGGAAGACACCCGGTAAAATAAAGGTACTCACCTTCTTCTCCGTATTCCAGACCGCCCCCGAGATAAGACAGCCGATCCTGCTCCATATCCGTCTCGGCCATCGCTTTCATCCATGAGTGGATCGTTTCGCCGTGGGTACATTTACCTTCGTTACCTGCCGGCAGGGCGTCGACACGGAGTCTCTGTATAAAATCTATGAAGTGAACATCAGCCGGGCACCTGAGGCTGCACATATTGCACGTGAGACACTCCCAGGTGATGGGGTCTTTGACGAGCTCTTCCCAGCCCTCGTAGACGGCTTTCTCGACTATTCTCCTGGGTGAGAATTTGCTATCATACTTCGATACAGGACAGACACCGGTACACTTGCCGCAGTCAAGGCAGAAGTATGCTTTGTGTTGCTGCATTATTTTTTTTTCGTCATCCATTCTTGCCTTCCCTGATCTCTTCTGCAAAGCCCTTGACGATATGCTCGAATTTACCGTTCTCCCAGGCCGGAACGCTGGTCACCCTGAAGCGGTGTTCACCGACACCGAGGAGTTTCAGGATCCCTTTCGCCTTCTCCATTCTGTCCATACCCCTCCGGTTCCCGAACTGGTAGTGGCAGATGTCTTCACCGCACCCCATGACCATAACCCCATCAGCACCGGAAGTAAATGCCTTGATGATCATGGATTCCTCGAGGCGGCCGGCACAGGTGACCCGGATGACCCTCACTTCGGGGGGTATCTCGAACCTGCCTATATTATAGAAGTCGACCCCGGTGTAATTTGACCAGTGACAGGCGAATACGATGATCCGCTCCCTGCCGGGAAACTGCCCATCGCCCCCCCGCCCGAACATCGAGTTGAGGCTCTTTGTTGAAACATGTGTCGCACTGAGTGCGCCTGTGGGACAGTATGCCGTACAGGTACCGCAGCCCTTGCAATACTCCTTCTTCATCTGTGACCGTGTGAAACCGTTGTCATCCACCATCTCGAAGGCGCCGAACTCACAGATCTCCGCACAGTTACCACAGCCCCGGCACCAGAAAGGTTCCATTTCAGGCACGTAAGCAAGCGATCGTACTTCGCCATCGGCCAGGTACGCTGCCACCCTCGATGACAGAGCCAGGCCGATCACACCCGGTGACCCGTCATTGACGTTTTTTACAGCGTCAGGGCTGCGGAAGACACCCTTCAACGAGGTGTCAAGCGGCATTGTGACCGGGTGTATAAAACCCGGCCCATCAGTGCCCGTGAGAACCACCGAGCCGTACTTCAGTGACTGTTCAGGTCCGGCAGAGTCGAAACGGACGACAATATTACCACTCATACCCCTGATATCTCCTACACTTCCCCTGTCGAAAACAGTGGCGCCCTTCTCCTTCAGGTGGTCCAATCGGCTGCCGGTTCCGGGTCCGTCGCCGCCAGTGTCCGGAAGAAGGTAGACCGGAAAACCTTTTCCAATCAGACTTTCCGCGCAGGTCAGGGCGTCTGTGCCCGCACCACACACGAGCACATTGTCAGACAGCTCTGTCTTCACGACTTCTGCCGGTTTGAGTGATGAGGCCCTCATCACTGCCATTGCAACAAGCTCGGCAGCTTTCTCGAGGGCCAGTGCTGGATCGTCCGGATGCGCCCATGCACATTGTTCTCTTATATTTATCGGTTCGAAAAGGCTTCTTGGGAGAGAAGTAGCCGAGTAGAGATGCTCTTTCTGTCTGATTCTCTGGGTCGAGCAGTTAGCACATATCTGTTCGAGAGAGCAGCACGAACAGGAGGCGGTCACCACCCTGGTCAGCTTTTCCTGCTCTATGGCCCGGGTGACCTGACTAACACCCTCCTCCGAGCACATGTATGTGATTACCTCGGAGTGAGCAACATTATTGAGACCCCCGGCATAGCCGCTGAGACCCTCGACATCGAGGTACTCGGATGTGCTGCCGCCGCACCGGCAGACGAACACTCCGGTCCTTACCGGCGCATGGTCCACTGCCGCCGGGGCGGATAGTTTCACGGGCTGCTTCCTGCGAGAACCCCACAGCCTCGACTGGACCAGTGAAGCTGCGGCTGAACCCTGGCTGACTGCCATTGCCGTATTCCTGCTGCCGGCAGCGTAACCGCACACGTACACACCTTCGGTACCTGTCTCGACCGGGCTTGAGCCATCCACCTGCATCGGACCATCCACCTCCACCCGAAGCTGATCGAGAAGTGCCTGGTTGTGTTCGGCCGGCGACAGCAGCGTTGCGAGAACCACCAGGTGAACGGAAATACTGTCCCCACCTTCACCGATTTCGATCTTCAGCTTGGCACCGCTCTTTTTTACCGCTTCGACCTTGAAATTGTGGATCGTGACACGGTCGGCACCCTCGAAACCTTCACTGACAGTACCCTCCAGCGAAGCGGGCAAATTTACGACGTGGACCTTCACATCCCTCGATTTAGACGCTGTTGCCCTGATCCTCGACAGTACAGCATCCAGGTCGAGTAACCCCTCTGAAGTACCGCCGGGCTCGAGGTCAAAAATGTATGCTATCGATCTTATCTGCTTGCCGTTTCCCGGGAAGGTCAGCCTGCCGCCAGTCGGGCCCCACTGTGAGAGGAGGAGGTCGAACTCTTCATCAGTCATCACCCCTGACTTCTCGAGCAGCGGAACCGCTTTCTCGCCTCCGGCAGGGATCCTGTCCTTGCCGACAGCAACAACTATAGCGCCGATATCGTCGAGGGTCACCTCGGACTTTTGCGAGTCGTGATCTATTGCGTTCAGCACATCACAGGCTTTGACGCACTCCATACACTCACTGCAGACACCACAGGAAAGGCAGCGTTCGGCTTCGCGCTTTGCCATTTCCTCATCAAAACCAAACTCGAACTCGTCGAAGTTTTTGATCCTTTTCTGAGCGGGAACGTGGCCGGGATCTTCCCTCGGTGTTTTTTTCAGATCATCAGGTATACTGAAGCCCTCTTCGGATTTTGCGTCGCGTACGGGCTGCCAGTCCTCAACACGAGGTTTTTCACCCTTCAGGAAGCGATCGATGGAGAATGCAGCGTTCCTGCCCATGGCGATAGCTTCGATGGCCATCCCGGGACCGCTCGCCGCTTCACCGCCTGCGAAGACCCCTGCACGCGAGGTCGAGAGATTTTCGGGGTCGACCTGAACCGTACCTCGTCTCGACACTTCGACACCGTCATTTTCGGTTAAAAATGACAGGTCGGGAAATTGTCCGATGGCAAGTATGACCATGTCACCATCTTTAATGGATTCTGAGTTTGGCTTGAAAGACGGATTAAACCTGCCCTGATCATCGAACACGGACTTCACATCGAGTGTTTCGACGCCTGTGACCCTGGTACCATCTCCGATGAGCCTCTTCGGCCCGAGTGAAGGATAGAGCTCGATGCCTTCTTCGAGAGTCTGCAGGATCTCCCATTCGTGGGAAGGCATCTCATCCCTTGACTCGAGGCAGACGACCTTGACCCTGTTGGGGCCGAGCCTCTTTGCCAGCCTGGCACAGTCGAGAGCCACGTTACCGCCGCCTATCACGATGATGTCACGACCTACAGGATATTTGCTTTCGAGGTTTGCCTCCCGCAGGAAGTCGGTGGCATCGACGACTCCCTCGAGTTCCTCACCCTCTACGTTGAGTTTTCGGGACTTGTGACCTCCGATGGACACGAAGACGGACTCGAAACCTTCATCGAAAAGCTGGTCGATGGTCTTGTCGGTCCCCAGCTTGACACCCGTGCGTATCTCGACACCGCTCTTCTCTATGTAATCGATCTCCCAATCGAGGACATCCCTGGGAAGCCGGTAGGCCGGGATCCCCACCCTGAGCATACCGCCCTTGACCGGCAGGGCCTCGAGGATGGTAGGCTGATAACCCTTCCTGGCGAGTTCGTAGCCGCAGGTGAGCCCGGCCGGACCTGCACCGATGATAGCAACCTTTTTGCCATTCGTGTCGAACCTGACCGGCTCGACATTGTCCCGCTCGTACTCGGTCACGAATCTTTTCAGCATGTTGATCGCCAGGGGTTCGTCGACATCTTTTCTATTGCACTCCTCCTCGCAGGGGTGAAAGCACACCCGGCCGCAGACGGCCGGAAGCGGCAGCCTCTCCCTGATGAGGTTATACGCCTCCCTGTACTTGCCCTTGGCGATCAGCGCTATGTATCCCTGAATGTTGAGGTGGACGGGGCATCGCTGAACACACGGGGCCCTGTCCTCCTTCTGAATGGAGTACACGAGGGGGACGGACATCGAATCCTTCACATAGATCGGTTTTCTCTTCATACGGCCGTGGAGCCCGTCATCCTCGACATCTACGGGACAGGCCAGAACACACTGGCCGCAGCCGGTGCACCGGTCCTCGTCCACGTACCGGGGTTTCTCGACGATCCGTACGCTGAACGTATCGTCGTCCCGTTCGACATTCTCAACTTCGCTCAAAGTGTGGAGGTGGATGTTAGGATGAAATTCTGCTTCGAGAAGGACCGGATTCATGAGAGAATACGAATCCTCCCCGGTCGGGTAGGCGAGCGGATGCCCCCTGAGCCTTCCGCCTATCGAGGGATCCTTCTCGACAACATGAACTTCTATACCGGAATAGGCGATATCGAGGGCAGCGCGCAGACCACTTGCACCGGCACCGATTACGAGCGCCTTTTTATCCATTGTCCCCATCCTCATATATTCCTATCTTAAAAGATCAAGAAAGATCAAGTTCTGCTGTTATTCATTGCCGCCGGACTGCACTTCCACCAGCTGGGGGTTTTCGACGTGATCATAACCCCTCTGAAATGCACCGAGGTTCAGTTCTTCAGTCCCCTTGGGAACGTATTTTTTTATAGCTGACTTCATGGCGTCTGCCGAGACCAGACCGGTGACGGCTGTGAAATACCCCAGCATCACTATATTTGCTATGATCCGGCGTCCCATATCCTCTGCTATTCTGGTCGAGGGGATAATGTGCAGATCATACTTATCCCGCACAGCTTCGTAATCCTCTTTATGCACGAGATCCTCATCGACGATGAGCGCGCCCCCTTCCTGGAGCTCGGGAACGAACTTGGCGAAGGCCTCCTGGGACATGACAACGAGAGTGCTGGGATTCTCGACATACGGATAATATATCTCATCTTCTGCGATTATGAGCTGCGTGCTGCAGGCGCCGCCCCTGGCCTCCGGGCCGTAGGACTTGACGAGGGTGGCATTTTTATTGTCGAAGATCGCAGCGGCCTGTCCGGTGATCGCACCCGCCAGGACGATGCCCTGTCCGCCGAACCCTGCTAACTTGATCTCGTTGTAACTCATTCGAACTTTGCCATCCTTTCGTCCGTGAGGGCCTTCACAAGCTGGGAGTAGGTGGGTTTTTCTATGTCTACGAACTTACCGACAATGATCTTGCCGATCGTGTCGATGTCCACGTTTGCTGTATCCTCACCATTTCTTATTTCACACTGGTCCTGGAAGAATTTCAGCATACTCATCCCGTCCCCGAGTTTATTGCGTCTGCCGTAGACGGTCGGACAGGGTGAGATGACCTCAATCATGGTGAAACCCGGCTTGGTTAGAGCCTCCATCATCGACTTCTCGAGCCTCTTGACGTGCAGCGAAGTCCACCTCGCCACGTAAACCGCACCAGAGGCAGCTGCCAGATGGGCTATGTTGAACGGGTGCTCGAGGTTACCGTAGGGAGACGTGGAGCTGGTCGCACCCATTGGTGTGGTCGGTGCCATCTGGCCGCCGGTCATGCCGTATATGAAGTTGTTCACGCAGATCACGGTGATGTCGATATTCCTCCTGGCGGCGTGGATGAAATGGTTCCCGCCGATGGCGGTCAGGTCGCCGTCGCCGCTGTAAACCACAACCTTGAGTTCGGGTTTCGCCAGTTTTAACCCGATCGCAAAGGGTATCGCCCTGCCGTGAGTTGTATGATAAGAGTCGAGCTTGACATACCCGGCCACCCTTCCGGTGCAGCCGATACCCGAGACGACACACACTTTGTCGAGATCGATACCGGTCTTCTCGAGCGCACCGGCAAAACAGTTGACAGAGGTCCCTATCCCGCACCCGGGGCACCAGACATGCGGTATTCTGTCGGTCCTGATGATATTGTCCACCGGATGTTCTCTGTCCCCAACGTCAGTAATATCCTTTCTAACAGCCATATTCTCACTCATTTCAGGGCCTCCCTTATGAATCGTGGTATTTCATCGGGGGGATGAACGTGCCCTCCTGCATGCGGGATCGACACGACCTCCGCCCTGCCCGCCACGACCCTCTCGACCTCCCTCACGATCTGCCCCATGTTAATTTCCGGCACCAGGATCGTCTTCACCGACTCTGCGAGTTCACGCACTCTTTTTTCAGGAAACGGCCAGACCGTTATGAGTTTCATCAAACCCACCTTCGATCCCTCTTCCCTCGCCAACCTCTGGGCACTCATTGCGATCCGGGCGGAGATCCCGTAGGAGATGAGGAGCACATCACAGTCCTCGGTGCCGAACTCTTCCCAGCGAAGGATGTCATCGGCGTTTTTCCTTATCTTGTCCATCAATCGGCGGACAAGGGTGTCCTGGGTCTTTATATTGGTTGTCTCGGGGTAGCCTTTTTCGTTGTGAGTGAGCCCTGTGACGTGGTATCTGTAACCCGTACCGGCTATGGCCATGGGAGGTACGAGATCATCGTCCGGCTTATAGGGAAGGTATTCTTCCGGCGGTACCGTCGTAAGCTTACGATTGACCAATTTTATCTGATCCGGGGAGGGGATCTTCACCCTCTCGGTCATGTGTCCCACAGCCTCGTCGGTCATGATGAGGACGGGAGTCCTGTATTTTTCCGAAAGATTAAAAGCCAGAATGGTGTAATCGAAACACTCCTGAGGGGAGGTAGGGCAAATGGCGATGATCTCGTAGTCGCCGTGAGATCCCCACTTGGCCTGCATCATGTCCTGCTGCCCAACCAGTGTCGGGAGCCCGGTCGAGGGGCCGCCCCTCTGAACATTGACCAGTACCGTCGGTGTCTCGAGCATAATGCCCAACCCGAGATTTTCCATCATGAGGCTAAAACCGGGGCCGGAAGTACAGCTCATCGACTTGGCACCTGCCCAGGAAGCGCCCAGGATCGAGTTCATCGATGCAAGCTCGTCCTCCATCTGTATAAAAACGCCCCCCACCTCTGGCAGCCTTTCGGCCATTCTCTCCGCGATCTCGGTCGAGGGTGTTATGGGATAGCCACCGAAAAATTTGCATCCGGCGGCCAACCCTCCCTCGGCACAGGCGGTATCCCCGTCCCAGTAGTGATCCCCGGTCAGCACCTCTCTGTCTTTACTTGTCATTTTTCTCTATCTCCCCGCCATCCTTTGATAGGACGAAAATGGCGAATTCAGGACAGATGTTCTGGCACAACTTGCAGTCGACGCAATCCTCGGGTCTGTCCGTCACCGGGAAATGGTAGCCTTTTTCGTTAAAATCGTGCGAGAGATCGAGGACGCTCTTCGGACAATATTCGGTGCAGAAGCCGCACCCCTTGCACCTTTCCTTGAGTACGCTGATCTCCCCAACAGGTTTGCGGATCTTTTTAGCATCTAGAGGTGTTCTCCAGTATTTCAATTCTACCTCCTGCTGCACCTGCGGCAGTGTAATTTGAGGAGAATATCCCCCCTCTTGTTCTCAAAAAGGGGAGGAATGTTCGATAAATTCACCTGAAAACAAAAAGGGGGCGTTCCCATACCACTGAGAGAACTCCCCTGGTGATGCGTTACCGATGTATTTCCGATCTGGTTCTTCGATTTCTTCTCGCGTCATCCCTCTCCCCTTCCCCACATCTATCAAAGGCTTTCGCCTCTTATCCACAGTTGGCGGTTCATGAAAATTGACACCAAAGTCTAACAATAAAATAAATGAAAGTCAACATTTTTGCGGAGTTTTGTCAGAGTTTTTGCCGTTCTTCATAAAGAAAACCGAGGAGGAACGATCCAGAAAACCCCTTAATCACGGGCAGATGCACGGATGAGAAGAAAACACAAGTGGATAGGGAGCGTGGCATAGCACTTGCACCTGATGGGAGTTGGAGGCTCGTATGCAGAAGTTTCTAAAAAAATCGAGAGGTTTCACCCTGCTGGAGCTAATGATCGTCGTCGCCATTATAGGCATTCTGGCGATGGTGGCGATACCCCTTTTCGGAGGCCTGCTTAAGCGTGCAAAGACCACCGAGGCGAAATCCTGCCTGGGTGAAATGAGGACGCTCGAAGAAGCTTTTCACGCTGAATACGATGCTTACATCGGTGTCCCACCTATGCAAGAATTACCAGCTGGTCTGCACACCGATAATGACGCGGACAAGGACAACATGTCAGCTCTGGGCTTTCATCCGAAGGGTAACGCGCGCTATGCCTTCACGATAGATGCCGCGGACTCGACAACGTTCACCGCTGCTGCGGAAGGTAATATGGACGACGATGCTGCCGTAGACAGGTGGACAATAAACGACAGAGCCATGCTTCTTCACACGTCAGTGGACTAATCCGGAGCTTCAAGTCTTTCGATGAGCTCTGCAACTCTCTGTCTGACATTATCACCACCCTGCCAGACTTCGAGAAACCCCTTGTATGAACTCACTGCCTCGGCATCCCGGCCGGTCTTCCTGTAGAGGTTTCCGAGATTGAAGTAGGGCTCCGCGTAGCTCTCCTCCAGCAGGATGGCTCTCTTGAGACTTTTCTCGGCCTCATCATAGTGATCGAGACCGAAAAGAGCTATCCCCAGGTTGTTGTGAATCTCCGGATAGGTCGAGTCGACCGCCGCGGCTTTTCTGTAGATCTCTATTGCCTCCTCACGATCCCCTGATCTGTCCAGGGCGATCCCGAGTTCGACAAGAAAGGAAACATCCCCCTCGGCTTCTGCCACATGACTGAACAGATCAACTGCTGCACCTGCATCACCGGCGCCGATCAATATCTGGGCTGCCTGCCTTCTGACCTCGACGTTCGAGCTGTCTCTGGACAGCACATAACTTATATGGCGGTAGGCACTGTCGAGCTTACCCTCTTCCTTTAATATCGTCCCGAGGAAAATGTGGGCCTGTAGAAAGTCCGGCTCGAGCTCGAGAGCCCTCGAAAAGGACCTGCGCGCCCGGGAAACGTCGCCCTGTTTCTGGAAGGTCAGGCCAAGGTCGACGTGTGCCCTGGTGAACTGAGGGTTCAGCTCAAGCGCCTTCCGCAGAACATACGCGGCTTCCTCCAGTTCACCCTTCTCCCGCAGTTCGGCGCCGAGATTTCTGTATGTTTCGAGATACCCGGGATTGAGTTCGAGTACTTTTCTCCAGTGCCCGATGGCACCGTTCCGGTCCCCTGCGTCGCTCAGGATCATCCCGAGTATGTTGTGGGCAGTGACATTCCCGGGATCGGAATCGAGGATCCTCTCGAACAGGAGGGCAGCTTCATGGTCCCGCCCCTTGTTGAAAAGCTGCATACCCCAGTCAACATCTGAAACGATTCCGATCTTACTCTTGGGATCCACCTTGATGGCAGTACCGGCTTTCTCCTGGCTCCACACGTATCCCAGGCTCTCCAACCTCTTCCGGGTCTTTTCGTCCATCCCGGAAACAGCTTTATCCGAGGCAGCGCTGCTGTAGCGACGCTCGAGATCCTCCAGAAGAGTTTCGAGCGCAATTATCCTTCCCTTCTCGCTCCGGGCAAGGTTGGTAAGTTCGTGAGGATCAGCTTCGACGTTGTACAGCTCAGGTTCCGGGGCCCTGAGGTACTTCAACCCGCCCGACAGAACTCCGGTGATAGGACTCCAGCCGAAGTTCTCGAACGGGTACAGAGACTCCATGTAAATAGGTACATCTCCACTGTCTGTCCCCTCGATCAGGTTAAGCAGACTCCGTCCCTGGACCCCATCCGGGACTCCGATATCCAGGATGTTACACACCGTTGGAAAAATGTCAGCCAGCGATACATAATCATCCAGCCTGTGACCGGAGGGAAGCACCCCTTCAAGGGCCAGGATCAGCGGAATTCTCATTGGTGCCTCATAGAGGAAGATCCCGTGCGAGAGCTCCTGGTGCTCACCGAGGGATTCACCGTGATCCGACGTGAGGACCACCAGTGTCTTCTCCCGTTTGTTTCTGTCCTCCAGGACCTTCAGCAGGGTGCCGATATTATGGTCGGTATAGGCGATCTCGCCAAGATACGGATCACCGGGATACCTGTCTCTGAAATCTTCAGGTGCATTGTAGGGGTGATGCGGATCGAAGTAGTGAACCCAGAGGAAAAAGGGGTCCGATGCCCGGGAAAGCCACTCTACTGCCAATTCTGTAACTTCTCCTGCGTCTCGCTCTGCGTATTCGAAGGACCGGGTCTCTCTG
>Ga0255052_10002723_pt1 | contig 12582 bp, 10 predicted proteins | sample JV7_2_21_MG_FD_188632 | JGI IMG/M metagenome (GOLD analysis project Ga0255052, IMG submission 188632) | Seawater microbial communities from Jervis Inlet, British Columbia, Canada - JV7_2_21 | ecosystem: Environmental > Aquatic > Marine > Inlet | place: Canada: British Columbia | collected... | reverse complement strand
GACTTGCAGCCTGGCGATGTCGTTATCGACACGACAGTCGACACCCCTCAGGTAGCGGCCGCGCCGCAAATCATCAGGTCACCGGCCGCCGAAGAGTCCTCGTGGAACTGGTTGCTATGGCTGGCAGCTGGCGGCATGGCGCTCGTCACAGGCGTGCTGATGTTCGGGCAGCGACTGCGGGAGCGATTCGGTTCGTCGCCTGTGGGCGCCGCGGCGCAAACGCCGCGCGAACAGTCCGTGCAGGGCACGCCAAGAGTCGCTGCGATTGCGATACCGGATTCCGAGATCGGCGTCGAGGAAATCAGACCGGCCTATGACGAAATTGACTTCGACCTGTCCGATGACTCGCCCACCGAAGAAAATCTTGCACTCGATGCCGATCTTGTCATGGGTACCGGCCTCGACGGGTCAACCGACGTCGACGTGAATCAGGATTTCGGTTTCGCGGCGACTACGGAACTCGATCTGGAGCTGCCCCGGCAATCGATGCGGGAAGACGAATCACCGGAAACCGATATCCTCCCGCCACTGGAACGCACGCAGCAAGAGATCGTGGTCGACAGCGAAGTTCTACCGGATGACAGTCAGTACAATATGTCGGTAATCATCGATGCGACGAAGATGCCCAATCCCGCCGACGTCACCGAACGCGACCTCAAGGCCGTTGCCGTCGAGGATAGCGGCCAGACGATCATCAGCGACAACTATACGATCAACAAGGAAGTCGACTTCGAGACCCTCGAGCAAGACTACGAGGATGAGTTCACGGCAACGCAAGCGCTCAACGAGGAAATCCAAAAAGCGGCAGAAGATCTCGCCGTGAGCATGGACGACGACGAAACGACTGGTGACGAAACGTCAGTTGAAATGCAGCTCGCGAACCTGTCCGACATGGATCTAACCGCGAATCTCGATGCCCAGAACGATGAAGTTGGCGACGATCACGACGTCACCGCCAACATCAGCGCAGACGACAAGACCGTCGAGATGCCCAAAGGCAGGGGCTCCAAAGCGAGCTGAATAAAGTAGGGTCGAACCGCACTTTTTCTTCGCGGCCAGGATTTGGCCGCGAAGAAAAAGTGCGGTTCGACCCTACTTTATTCTTCCGGTGCGATACCTATGATGCGATCCACGCTGCGCCAGCCGCGTGGCAGCAGTCCTCCGCGAAGCGCCCGTTCCCCGTAATACGGTTCGGAGTCGTCCCACTTGATCGTCATGACGCGCTTGCCGCAGAGTACCTGCAGATCGCCGTCTTCGGGCACAACGGTTGCAGCAACAAGTTTCTCTTCACCGCTTTGATATTTCTTGCCCGGTATGTTCAGGAGCTTGTTGCCCTTGCCCTTGGCGAGTTCCGGTAGTTCATCCATTTCGAACATCAGCAAGCGACCAATCGAACTGACTGCGGCGATCAGACACTCGGAGTCCTTCGGCACCGCAGCAGGTACAACGGCTTTGCCACCCGCCGGTATGCGCAATATCGCCTTGCCGGCCTTGTTACGCGACACCAGGTCCTCGAGTGTTGCGATGAAACCGTATCCCGCATCGCTTGCGAGCAGATACCTCTGGTCATTGTCACCGATCATCGTGCCGCAAAACTCGGCGCCGTCCGGCGGCTTGAAGCGTGATGACAGTGGTTCGCCCTGCCCTCGCGCCGAGGGCAAAGTATGCGCCATGACGGAGTACACCCGTCCGGTGCTGTCGATGAACATCGCGAGCTGATTGCTGCGCCCCTGCGCCGATGCAAGAAAGCCGTCGCCGGACTTGTAACTCAGAGCCATTGCGTCGATGTCGTGGCCTTTCGCCGCGCGGGCGTAGCCGCGCTGCGACAGGACCACCGTCACGGGTTCGCTCGCAACAAGCTGCGTCTCATCCAATGCTTGCGCAGCCTCGCGCTCGACGATCGAAGTGCGACGTTTGTCGCCATAGGTCTCTGCATCCTCGAGGATCTCGTTCTTGATCAGCGTTTTCAGGCGTGTAGCGCTCTTGAGCGTTTTTTCCAGCAGGTCTCGTTCTTCGTTGAGTTCTTCTTGCTCGCCCTTGATCTTCATTTCCTCGAGCTTCGCAAGATTACGCAAGCGCAGATTCAATATGGCTTCGGCCTGCATGTCCGATAGCTTGAACCGTTTCATTAGCACCGGCTTCGGCTTGTCCTTGGTGCGGATGATCTTGATGACTTCGTCGATGTTGAGGTACGCGACGAGCAATCCATCGAGGGTATGCAAACGGTCGACGACAATTTGCAGGCGGTGCTTCAAACGCCGCTTGACCGTTTCACGGCGGAACTTGACCCACTCGACAAGCATCCCGACCAAGTTGAACAATCTGGGCCGGCCATCGAGACCGATGACGTTCATGTTGACCCGCACAGTGCGTTCGAGTGACGTCGTCGAGAACAGGTGCGACATCAGCTCCTCGACATCGACGCCACGTTTTTTGCTGATAACGAGCCGTATGGGGTCTTCGTGATCGGACTCATCGCGCAGGTCGTCGACCTGCGGTAATTTCTTCGCGCGCATCTGCATCGCAACCTGCTCGAGCACTTTGCTGCCCGATACCTGGTGCGGCAAGGACGTGATCACGATATCGCCGTTCTCGATCTTGTATGAGGCGCGCAGGCGCAGTGTGCCGGTGCCGGTCGCGTATATCTGCTTGATATCAGTGCGCGGCGAGACGAGCTCGCCTCCGGTAGGAAAATCGGGACCCTTGATGTGCTTCATCAGCGCCGCAACGGTCGCTTTCGGGTTGTCGATCAGATGCACGACCGCACTCGCGACCTCATTGAGATTGTGCGGCGGCACGTCCGTCGACAGGCCGACCGCAATCCCGGTGGTCCCGTTCAGCAACAGGTTGGGCAAACGCGCCGGCAGCACGACCGGTTCGTTCAGCATGCCGTCGAAATTCGGCACCCAGTCGACGGTGCCTTGTCCGAGCTCCTGTAGCAGGCTCTTCGCGTATGGCGTAAGTCGCGACTCCGTATAGCGCATGGCGGCGAAAGACTTCGGGTCGTCGGTCGAACCCCAGTTACCCTGGCCATCGATGACCGGGTAGCGATACGAGAAATCCTGCGCCATGAGAACCATGGCTTCGTAACAGGCGGAATCACCGTGCGGATGGAACTTGCCGATCACATCACCGACCGCGCGCGCCGATTTCTTGGGCTTGGAGCCCGCCGACAATCCGAGCTCGCTCATCGCGTAGATGATGCGTCGCTGCACGGGTTTTAGTCCGTCGCCAATCTGCGGCAATGCGCGATCGAGGATGACGTACATCGAGTAATCGAGATACGCCTTCTCCGTGTATTCGCGGAGCGGCTGTTGCTCGACGCCCTCGAGATTCAGACTGTTCTGCATATTTGAGAGTCCTTGAATCTAGATTTCGGCCAGATTTCCCTTGGTCTCCAGCCAGCTACGGCGATCTTTCGAACGTTTCTTGGCGAGCAGCATATCCATGACCTGATCCGTCTTGTCGCGAGCGCTGACGGTCAGTTGCACGAGGCGCCGCGTGTCGCGATTCATCGTCGTCTCCCGCAATTGCGACGGATTCATCTCGCCGAGGCCCTTGAATCGCGTCACGGTGACTTTGCCGCGTATTTTCTCGGCCTCGATACGATCGAGTATGCCTTTGCGCTCGCTGTCGTCGAGCGCGTAATACACATCCTTGCCGACATCGATGCGGTACAGCGGCGGCATCGCCACATAAACGTGACCCGCGAGCACGAGTTCCCTGAAATGCCTGAGGAACAGGGCGCACAGCAACGTCGCGATATGCAGCCCATCGGAATCAGCGTCCGCGAGGATACAAATCTTGTGATACCGCAGGCCATCGATGTCGTTTGTGCCCGGATCGACACCAAGTGCGACGCTGATGTCGTGCACTTCCTGCGAAGCGAGAATCTCGCCTGCATCGACCTCCCAGGTGTTCAGGATCTTGCCCCTGAGCGGCATGATCGCTTGCGTATTGCGATCGCGCGCCTGCTTGGCGGAGCCGCCCGCCGAGTCACCCTCGACGAGGAAAATCTCGCACAACTCGGGCTCCTGCGAGGTGCAGTCCGCAAGCTTGCCCGGCAGCGCCGGGCCGGAAACGATTTTCTTGCGCACCACTTTCTTGGCCGCTTTGAGACGACTTTGCGCCTTCGTAATCGCGAGTTGCGCGATCTGATCGCCGGTCTCGGGATGCTGATTCAGCCACAGCGACGTTGTGTCCTTGATGACGCCCGCAATGAATGTCGCCGATTCACGCGATGACAGCCGCTCTTTCGTCTGCCCCGAGAACTGCGGGTCCTCCAGTTTGGCGCTGAGAACGAAGTTGAGCCCGTCCCAAACGTCCTCCGGTGCCAACGACACGCCGCGCGGCAACAGATTCCTGAAGTCACAGAACTCCCGCAGCGCATTCGTGAGGCCCGTGCGCAGTCCGTTGACGTGCGTGCCACCCTGCGGCGTCGGCACGAGGTTTACATAGCTTTCGGTTACCGACTGGCCACCCTCGACCGCCCAGGTGAGTGCCCAGTCCGCGGCTTCGTTGTTGCCCGTCAGGCTTCCCGATAATGGCTCGACCGGCAGCAGCTCACCGCCCCCGATGGCCTCGATGAGATATTCCTCGAGACCGCCCGAGTAGCACCATTCAAGGCGTTCCTTGGGTTTTTCGATGGTCAGGCGAACGGTGAGGCCCGGGCACAACACCGCCTTGGCCCGCAATACATGCTTGAGCCGCGATATCGAGAATTTCGAGGAATCGAAATATTGCGGATCGGGCCAGAAGCGAAGCGTCGTACCCGTGTTCGCCTTGCCGACCGTGCCGACCTGTTCGAGCTTGCCGCGCTTCTTGCCGCCGGCAAAGCTCATGTTGTATTCCTTGCCGCCACGACGAATCCAGACTTCCAGATTTTTCGACAACGCGTTGACCACCGACACGCCGACGCCGTGCAGGCCGCCGGAGAACTGGTAGTTCTTTTTGGAAAACTTGCCGCCCGCGTGCAGCTTGGTGAGGATGACCTCGACGCCCGGCAACTTTTCTTTCGGATGCTTGTCGACGGGCATGCCGCGGCCATCGTCGGTAACTTCGAGCGAACCGTCTTTGAAGATCGTGACTTCGATCTTTTTGCAGTGACCGGCGAGCGCCTCGTCGATGCTGTTATCGACGACCTCGTGCGCCAGGTGATTCGGCCGCGACGTATCGGTGTACATGCCGGGACGGCGGCGTACGGGCTCAAGCCCGCTGAGGACTTCGATGTCCTTGGCGTCGTAAGTTTTTGCCATCTACCCTTTGCCAGAGGTTGCTCAAGCGATGCTGGCTGGATTCTAGCCTGAATGGATTGACCATGCACCTGAGTAGGCGTTAAAGGTCAGTTTGCCGGGCCTGTTAGTCGAGATCGCCGAGCAGTGAATTTCGAATGTTCTCGGGCAGCGGCGATATTTCGACGGTGTAACTGTCATGTTCGATGCCCGCGGCGATAGCCGCACCGGATGCGAGCGCGTCGACCTGCTCTTGCTCGAGTTCGAAGCGCAGGAAATGCACCGCCGAGGTCTTCTTCTCATCGGATCGGTCGAGATCTTCGTCGGCAATCGCGAATACACGATCGAAGCCCTCTACCTGCATGTAGACGCTGTCCTCGACGCCAATGAGCTGCTGCAACATCGCATGCCGTTCCTCAACGTCGGGAAACTCGATCATGAATGTCGCCTTCCAGTTCGAGCCGTCGGGTATCAGCGGGTTGTAGGCTTCGAGCTCACCATCGATACCGGCCGCCTCGAAGATGCGCTCGATGCGCAACATCTCCTGCACCTGGTATTGCATCGTCAGCCGGTCTTCGAAGTACAACGCCGCATTGGTTCCGAGGTCCACGCGCCGGTTGCGCTTGTGCGCAAGTATGGTCGTCCGAAAGTCATCGCGGGCCTCCGAGTATTCCTCGAGGCTCATGAGATCGTTACGCGTCAATTTATCCATCGCATCAGATTCCGTACGCTTTGCGCAGCAGACTCATCGGGTGCCCGGCATCGTGATCCTCCAACTCCTGTGCGATCTGCTCGGACGCCATCGGGCAGTCGCTCACAAAATGGCTGGATTCTGCGCGCTTGACCTTGTTGACCACGGCGCGGGCGATCTTTTTCGAGGCGTCATGAAACTCTTTTTTCACCGCGTAGGTGCCGTCGTGACCCGAACAACGTTCGATGACTTCGACGTTCGTATCGGGCACCAGTTGCAGGGCATCGCGAGTCTTGAGCCCGATGTTCTGCACGCGCAGATGACACGGTACCTGGTAGGCAACGCTACCGAGCGCCGTCTTGAATTCTGTCTTCAGCTTGCCGTCCTTGTGCCGCAACATCAGGTACTCGAACGGGTCGTACATTGCGTCGCGGACCTTCGCGACGTCCGGATCGTCGGGAAACATCAGTGGCAATTCCTGCTTATACATCAACGTGCAGGATGGAATGGGCGTGACGATGTCCCAGCCTCTGTCGACCCAGGCGGCGAGTACCGGGATATTAATGTCTTTTGCCTTCGCTACGGCATTGAAGTCGCCCAGTTCGAGCTTCGCCATGCCGCAGCAGGCTTCCTTTTCCGCGAGTGCCACGGGGATGTCGTTATGCTCGAAAACGGCGACGAGGTCCTCGTCCATTTCGGGCCGGTTACGGTTGCCGTAACAGGTTGTATAGAGCACCACTTTGCCACTTGTGGACGCCGTCTCTTCGGCGCCGCTGCCTTCGACGCCATGCAGTCGTTTGAGCCGCTTGCGCGCATTCGTCGAATGATAGGCGGGAAGCGGCGCTTTGTGATGAACGCCGAGTGTGCTTTCCAGCACCTTGCGCCCGAGTGTGCTCCGGTTCGCTGCGTTGACGACCTGCGCGACGACCGGAATGCCTGCGAACTTGCCGACTGCGTCCGTCGATGCCAGCACCTTGTCGCGCATTGACGCGCCCTGTTTCCTGAAACGAACAGCCTTGGCGCGCAACATCAGGTGCGGAAAATCGACATTCCATTCGTGCGGCGGAACGTACGGGCACTTCGACATGTAGCACATGTCGCAGAGATAACAATGATCAACGACGTCCCAGTAGACTTCTTTCGGGACCGTGTCGAGCTCCATGCTTTCCGACTCGTCGACAGCGTCAAACAAGGTCGGGAAAGAGTTGCAGAGATTGAAACAGCGGCGGCAGCCGTGACAGATATCGAAGACGCGTTCGAGTTCCTCGAACAACTGCGCGTCGTCGTAAAAATCGTCAGAGCGCCAGTCGATCGGATGACGCGTCGGCGCCTCGAGACTGCCCTCGCGTTTGCCTCCAGGAGTACTCATGAGTCAGAAAGGCCGGGCTTGCGCCCGGCCTTTATTGCCTGTTAGTCGTCAAGCGTATCGAGTGCCTTCTGGAAGCGGTTCGCGTGTGAGCGCTCCGCTTTTGCGAGAGTCTCGAACCAATCGGCGGTCTCGTCGAAATTCTCGTCACGGGCTTGCTTCGCCATTCCCGGGTACATGTCCGTGTACTCGTGCGTCTCGCCGGCGATCGCCGCCGCCAGGTTCTTCGAAGTCGGGCCGATGGGCAGACCCGTAGCCGGGTCGCCAACTTCTTCGAGGTATTCGAGGTGGCCGTGCGCGTGCCCTGTCTCGCCTTCAGCCGTCGAACGGAATACGGCTGCAACGTCGTTGTAGCCCTCTACGTCAGCCTTTGCGGCGAAATAGAGATAGCGACGATTCGCCTGTGATTCACCCGCGAATGCGTCTTTGAGATTGTTTTCAGTTTTGCTGCCTTTCAGTGACATTTCTAAGCCTCTCAAATGAGATTTATTTGCTATTAGACTGATTCTAAAGAGTTATAACTCTATTCCCGTAACGCGTTGATGTCAACGCCGGAATAAGGAATCATCCTCCAATGACCGCAAAAAAACCCATCAATCTCGAAAAAGCCCTGTCCGACCTCGAAGACCTGGTCGACGAACTCGAATCGGGCGATCTGCCTCTCGAAAAAGCGATGAAGAAATTCGAAGAGGGCATCAAGCTCACGCGCCAGTGCCAGTCAGCGCTCAAGGAGGCCGAACAAAAGGTCGAGATTCTCCTGAAGAGCGCCGGCAGCGAAGACCTCGAGGAATTCGACGCCGACGATGACTGAAAAAAGCTGTTATTGAGATCCCATCAGCTCGAGCAACGCTGCGACCGTCGACTCCACACCGGCACGCACGGCCGGTTCGGGCGTAACCTTGAACAGTGGTGAATGGTGGCTGGGGACCGGCTCGCCGCCTGCAGCGGCCCGATCGAAATCTTCCTGCGGTGTGCCGCCGACCTGCCAGTAAACGGATGTGATGTCCGGGTCGACCGTGAAGAACGGAAAGTCCTCGGCGCCCATACCTTTCGAGGGATTGTGGATGACAGTGTCCTCGCCCAATGACGAGACCCACGCTGCTTTGAGCCGGCGAGCCAGCTCCGCGTCATTCACGGTCGGCGGAACGCTCTCGTCAGAAATGATGACCTCCGGCAACTTGTCATCCGGCAGCCCGGCAACCCGACCCATGTTCTCGGCAATACGCTTGATGCCGTCAAGGAGGATCTGGCGCGTCTCAGGACTTGTATTTCTCACTGTGATCTGCAAATGAGCACGATCGGAAATGATGTTGTGTTTGGTACCCGAATGAAACGAGCCGACGGTTACCACGCCGGGTGCTCGCGGCGATATCTCTCGCGACACGAGTGTCTGCAATGCCAGCACGATCTGGCTGCCGAGAACGATCGGATCCTTGCCGGCGTAGGGGTGAGCGCCATGTGCACCGACGCCGTGAATGATAATGTCGACCGTATCGGCCCCGGCGAACGGGCTGCCTTCACTCACGTTGATTTTGCCGGCGACGTCCAGTGAGTTGACGTGGAATGACAACGCATAGTCGGGCTTGCCGAAACGATCCCAGATAGCGTCCGCACGCATTGCCTTGGCGCCGATGACGCGCTCTTCGGCAGGTTGCACGATCAACATCAGCGTGCCGCTCCAGTCTTCTTTGCGGGCCGCCATCTGCCGCGCCGAACCCACCAGGCTCGTGATGTGCACGTCGTGACCGCAGGCGTGCATCGTGAACACCTGGTTGCCCGTGATTGGAGAATTCTGCTGCTTGCGAGAGGCGTTCTCGAGACCCGACTTCTCCTCGACCGGCAAACCGTCCATGTCTGCACGCATCATGACCAGTGGTCCTGCGCCATTTTTCATCATTGCGACAACGCCAGTGCCGCCGACACCTTCAGTTACCTCGAATCCGGAACTGCGCAGCTCTTGCGCCATGCGCGCAGCCGTATCGTTCTCGATCGTGGACAACTCGGGATTGCGATGGAAATGATCGAACAGCGGCCAGAGATAGTCGTCGTAGTCCTGTTTGACGGCCTCATTGAGCTCAGTGGCACCAGCCGAAACAGAAACCAAAACCATCACCGCGACAGCGGCGCTAAGTCGAAACATTGGAACCCCCTGCAGGAATATTGGCGTTATTGGCCGGAGTATATCGTGCGCCGGCGGCTAGGGTCGGACCAATGTAAGAAACTGATTCGCGAAGAATCGTCACTCGATTATGTGAGTCTAATTGCGACTAATCCTTCGCTTTTGACATCAAAAAAGGGAATTAGCGAGGGTCAGATTGGAGATTACGGGTGAGTTTTTCTTGATCGGCGATTTGGGCGGTCAAATGCCCGGATTAGCGACCAGGGACGCAGACTCCGTCGGCTGTTTCGAAAGGGGTTCAGGGACTTGTCGAGGTCCGACCCCTCAGGTATTGCTAGGTATTCGCCCCGCCGCTGCCTTGCAGACGATTGATGAGCGACCTGAGGAAGACCTTGTTGAAACGCAGCTGGCACGACGAACTTACCTGCTCCATTAACGTCGAGCTCACCCGCAAGATGGTCACCGGGCCTTCGGACTGGATCGACGCCTGGCGCTTTGCGCCGCGCACGTAACTCGTTTCGCCGAAGCAGTCACCGCCACCCAATTTACCGAGACTGCTGCCGTTCGCCATCACGGAAACGTTGCCGGAAACGATGATGTAAAAGCGATCGTCAATCTCGCCCTCCTTGACGATGTCGTTACCATCCTGGTACTCGTGCCAGTCCGACGCACGCAGCACTTCCCAGATTTCGGCGTGCGAAAACTCGTGGAAAAACGTCAGAGTACGCAACAGGTCGAAATGTTCCTGGTTGTCGAGGCTGTCGTATTTTTGCCGCAGGTCTTTGTAGACCCGCGTCAGTTCCGCGGCCATCGTCGCGCCGCTGCCGGTGCGCTTGCCCGGATCCTTCATCATCGTCATCGCAACAACTTGCTCGAGTTCTTCCGGCAGGTCGTCGCGATACGTGTGAATCGGCGGTGGCGTTGCGTAGACGATCTGGTGCAGGAGCTTCGACAGGTTGTCGGCGCGGAACGGCCGGAATCCCGTCAAAAGTTCGTACATGACGGCCGCGAGCGAATACAGGTCCGAGGCCGGTGTCAGTTCTTCTGACTGCACCTGCTCCGGCGACATGTAGCTAGGCGAACCGGCAATGCCTTCGATGCGTGAGACCTCGGAGTCGCTGACGATAGCGATGCCGAAGTCGATGATGCGGACATCGTTGTCGATCGTCAGCATCACATTGCTGGGTTTGATGTCACGGTGAATGACGCCGCGACCGTGCGCGTAGTGCAGCGCCTTCGCGCACTTGTAGATGATTTCCACGACGTCGTCGACGCGTAGCAGGTTATCCGGACGGCAATACGCGGCCAGCGTACGCGCGCCTTGAATGTGCTCGGTGACGACGTAGTACTTGCCGTCTTCCTCGCCCGCATCGTAAATCGGCATGATGTTCGGATGCTGCAACATGCCGACCATATGCGCTTCGTTGAAGAACATCTTGCGCGCGACCTGAGCACGATCCGCGTCCGTGTCTTCTTCTATGTTATATACCTTAATCGCGACGTCGCGGCGGTAATAGGGGTCGTGAGACAGGTACACCATGCCGGTGCTGCCCTTGCCGATCTTGTTGATGATGACGTATTTACCGATTTTCTCGGGCACGTCACCCGTGCGTTCGAATTCGCTAGCAGGACTGGCCATTTTGTCTCACGTCAAGTCATAAGCCACCCGTACAAACCCAGCAAAATCACGGCATACAGTGCGGCGGCGAGGTCATCCAGCATAATTCCGAGCCCACCGCCCAGTCTGTGATCCAGGTCCCGAATCGGCCACGGTTTGACAATATCGAAGGCCCGAAACAGCCCGAAAGCCAGTATCCATGCCGTTATCGTCAGGGGTGCCGCGAGCAGCGTGATATACATCCCCGCGATCTCATCCCAGACGATTCCGCCATGATCGTGTACACCAATTCGACGCGCGCTCTCGCCGCAGATCCAGATACCGGCGAGAGAGATTGCAACGGCAATGCCCACCTGGATCGGCAGGCCGAGATCGTGTGTCAGCCAGGCAAGCGCGACACCTACGAGTGAGCCGACAGTCCCCGGCGCAAACGGCGACAGGCCGGTACCGAAGCCGAACGCGAGAATATGAACCGGGTCGGTCAGGACGGTACGCGCCAACTTTTTGTCTGCGTCGTTCATTGGAAGTGACGGTACCCGCTGTCATCGAAGGGAACAACAATACCCTGATCGCGGCACGCGAGATCCGTGCCGTCCGTGATTCGCCCAATCGGCGTCATTGCGCAAGTGAGTTCCGGCGGTTCTTGGCCAGCTGGCATCGTGAAACACAATTCGTAGTCATCGCCGCCGCCCATCGCAAATCGCAACGCGTGCTCGCGATCTTCCGCCTCCAGTAGTGAATCGGACAACGGCAGGTTGTCAATATCGATTTCAGCGCCGACGCCGCTCGCTTCGAGAAGCTTGCCGAGATCCGCAACGAGCCCATCTGAAATATCGATCGCCGCATTCGCTACACCCGCAAGCGCCATACCAACGTCGACGCGCGCAGTCGGGCGTGCGAAACGAGAGACGAGGAACGCGTCCTGACTCTTGCCCGACATTTGCCGCAGGCCCGCAGCAGCATCACCCAACGTACCCGTGACCCAGATAACATCGCCGGCTCGTGCGCCGCTGCGATGAATCGCGTTGCCAGGATCGACGTCGCCCGTCATCTGCACGCTGACAACGAGTTGGTCGCCACGAGTCGTGTCGCCGCCGACGAGTTGCACGCCCCACTCTCCGGCCGCTTCATGAAGACCGTCGGCAAAACGCTCGAGCCAGTCAGCCTGAGCTTCAGGCAGTGTGAGCGCAAGCGTCATCCAGCGCGGCGTCGCACCCATTGCTGCAATATCGGACAAGTTGACGACGACGACGCGATAACCGATATCCGAGGCATCCATGGATTTCGGGAAATGAACACCTGCGACCATCGTGTCGATGACACTAACAAGTTCCTTGTTGGCCTGCGGTCGCAATACGGCGCCGTCATCGCCGATACCGGTGGCGACCACCGGTGATTTCGTTTGCCGCAAGAAATAGCGGCGAATCAGCTCAAATTCATCCACTGATCTCGGTAGCCCGAATGGACTGGGCTCCTGTGTCAAGACAGGCGTTGATGTACTTGTAGCCGTCGAGCGCCCCGAATCGTTTCGCCAGGTTCACGCCCTCGTTGATGACA
>Ga0255052_10002722_pt1 | contig 12593 bp, 7 predicted proteins | sample JV7_2_21_MG_FD_188632 | JGI IMG/M metagenome (GOLD analysis project Ga0255052, IMG submission 188632) | Seawater microbial communities from Jervis Inlet, British Columbia, Canada - JV7_2_21 | ecosystem: Environmental > Aquatic > Marine > Inlet | place: Canada: British Columbia | collected... | reverse complement strand
TGCTGGCGACCGCAGATGAAGCTCGTGCCGAGGTTCGGCGCCTCAAAGCTGACGGCTTCGACTTGATCAAGGCTTACCAGAATTTTTCGAGGCCGGTCTTTGATGCGTTGGTGACAGAGGCCCAGGCACAGGACCTGGCGATCGTCGGACACCTGCCACGACACTTTGACGCACTGGATGCGATCAAAGGTGGCCAGAATGCTATAGCGCATACTGAGGAATTGTTCTTTACTTACTTCGAAGGACCGCGCAGTACCATCGATATGCCACATGATTATCGTGCTGACCTGTCCAAGATTCCGGTGCTGATCGAAGCGATGCTCGCAAACGACGTAGCGATCATGCCGGACCTGTCATTCACGTTCACAGACCACCTGATGTGGGACGATCTGGATTTGCTCTGGAACGATGCGGAGTTTAACTACCTGCATCCGGCGACAGCGGCAATGTGGCGATCGGGCAATATCAACCGGCGTGAGGGAATAGAAAACTTCGTCCTTCGCGAAGAGTGGAAGTACGATGTGATGCAGGAATTGACGCTACGCTTCCAGGATGCCGGTGTTCTGCAAGTCGTCGGCACGGACGCCGCCGTGCCAGGATTATTTCCGGGCAAGGCTTTGCACCGGGAACTCACCGAATTTGTCAAAGCCGGCCTGTCGAATTTTGACGCACTAAAGATTGCGACCGCCAATGGTGGTGAATTCATTCGCAAATACATTGATGCTGAATCACGCACTGGGTTAGTCAAACCGGGCTACAAAGCGAATCTCGTACTGCTTGCAGAAAACCCGCTCGAAGACGTCCGCAACGCGCGCACCGTCGAGGCGGTAAGTGTTAATGGTCGCTGGACGGATGCGGCGCAGCTGGCAGCACGACGCACGCAACTACTCGCGAATTATGAGGAAATCGATCAGGCTCAGTCACGCATCGAACTGGCGCTGCAAAATGGCTCCGAGGCATCCGTTGTTCCGAAGGTTTGTGATGAATATGCTAATGACCCGACGATACTTGCGATGATCGAAGCTCAGTTGAACGGTGCCGGCTACGCAGCCGTCGGCGATGAAGATATTGGTCGCGCCCGCGAGATCTTCAGGCTTAACACGGAAATCTTCCCCGATTCCGCGAATACCTGGGACAGTTATGCGGAATCATTCCTTGTTGTTAAAGACTACGCCAACGCCAGGAACTTCTACCAAAAAGCGCTTCAGGCAGACCCTGATTTCACTAATGCCGTAGGGATGTTGAATCAAATCGATGATGCAACCGCAGGCACGAAGGTCGAAAAAATAGGGTCAGACCGTAATTAATTAATTGCGGTCTGACCCTATTTTCTTCAATCGTTGAGTAGTTTGCACCTGAGCAAATTCGTACGAAAGCCAGTCGTCGTCAGCAGTAAAGACAAGGCTGTGCACGGTATCGCCGTCCTCGATATTGACCTGATTGATCTGCGCCGCATAGACCTCCCGAAGAATGCTGTCATGAACGCGAATTTGTGCCGGGAGCTCCGCAGAATGTTCCTGATAGACAAGTACGTAGTCGCCCGCCAATTCGGCGCCGATCAAATCGAGCTGGAACTCCTCTTCGCCCGCTGCAATGCGAAACCGGGCTTCAACATAGAGTGCAATGATTGCCCGTCCTTCAAGATCCAGAACAGCTAGATCGGCAATGCCCAGAACCTGGCCAACGCCAAGCTCGGCGTCGTGCGAGTGCAATCGATGCACAATCTCCGTCCTTTCTGACGACGCGTTCCACTTGATCGTCGTCAGGCTTCCCGGCTCACGGTGTGCCACGGCGCTGAGCGCGATGCCGAGCAGCAGCACACCGACAAGCGAACGACGGCGGTTTATCGCTCGCATGTTCACTGCTCGCCTAGTCGGCGGGCTGCAGCGGCACCGAACGCACTGAGCCGTCTTCGCCTGTCTTGCGAGAGCGCAAGACATCGAGCATGTCTCTCATCAATTTCCGCGTTTTGTCCTCAGACTTGTAAAGTTCAATCCGGGATTTCTCAAAACGCCTTGGGAAATGATTGTTGGAAAAATCCGCATCCGCGGTTTCGTGTCGTGGATCAAGCGCAACCGACTGAATCGCCTTATCGCGAATCAGAAGTTTCGTAAGCTTGTGATAATCGCGACGCCAGGTTTCCGCCGGCAACATCATGAACTCTTCACTGCCATCGACACTCGTAATCAATAGCGGCAGCGGCGACGGCAAGCCGCCAATGTTCTCGAAGTCCAGGAAATAGACGAAGTCTTCTTCCTCAACAGCCCGGACCAGGGCGTCGTACTCCCAATCTTCCAGGCCATTCAGCAATTTGGTGAACTCGTTGCGATCCGCATTACTCGGCGTGAAGCGGTCATTTTCATTGTAGAAATCGCTGAGCTCCGGATGGTCGTCCATATACATCTTGCGACCCTCCTCGCGATTTCGGATCTGCGTAAGTGTCTCCGGAACTTCCACAGCATGCTCCGTCCGATCGTATTCAGATTCGACATCGGGGTTTCTGCTAGATACTTTGTACTCGCGAATGTCGCTTAAGCTAATGTCGACATGATCGGTTGAGTAGAACCAGCCGCGCCAAAACCAGTCAAGATCAATGCCAGACGCATCCTCCATCGTGCGAAAAAGATCTGCCGGGGTCGGTCGTTTGAACTTCCAGCGTCGTGCATATTCCTTGAACGCGAAATCAAATAGCTCGCGGCCCATCACGGTCTCTCGAAGCACGATCAGTGCGGCAGTCGGTTTGGAATAGGCATTGGGACCGAATTTAAGAATGGAATCCGAGTTCGTCATGATCGGAACCTGTTCTTCGCTGACCATGTACTCCGTGATGTAGTCCAACACATTGACGTCGTTGGGGCGGTACGCCGGAAACTCCTTTTCCCATTCAAGCTCGGCCAGGTACTCGAGAAAACTGTTGATGCCTTCGTCCATCCAGGTCCACTGCCGCTCATCTGAATTGACGGTCATCGGGAAATAGATGTGGCCGATTTCGTGAATAATGACACCGATCAGACCGTACTTGTCGCGCCGCGAATAGGTGTTCGCCGGCGGGTCCTCGATCGGTCTATCTTCATTTTGCTCAAACGGATCCGGCCGGTAGCCGTTGAACGTGATCATCGGATACTCCATGCCACCGCTTTTCCAGGTATTGACCGATTGTGCGGTCGGATACGGATAGGCAAAGGAGAAGCTCGAATACACAACCATCGTGTGCACCACCGCGTGCGTCGAATACTTCGACCAGATCGGCTCCGCCTCATTCGGATAAAACGACATGGCGAGAACTTCCGGATTCCGCTGGTCATCCTGCGTGTGGATCATCGCGTCCCAGATAAACTTGCGCGAACTGGCCCAGGAAAAATCGCGAACATTGTCCGCCTTGAAGACCCAGGTTTTGGTGCCGTTCGTTTTTTGCTGTTCGTTCTGCAGCGCCTCTGCGGGCGTGACGATGAACACTGGACTGTCGGCACTTCGTGCAGCGGCCAGGCGACGTCGCTGCTCGGCACTCAGGACCTCGTTTGCGTTTTGCAGTGCGCCAGTGGCTGACACAATGTGGTCGTCGGGTACCGTGATTTCGACCTCGTAGTCACCAAACTCCAGCGTGAATTCGCCGCGACCGATAAAGGCTTTGTGCTGCCAGCCGGCATAGTCGGTGTAGGCGACAAGCCGCGGGAACCACTGCGCCAGAAAGAAGATATACGTGTCACTATCGCGAAAATACTCGTAGCCGCCACGAGCGTTGACGCGGTCTTCAAGCACGATGTTGAAAGACCAATCGACGGAAAAACTGATGCGCTGTCCGGATGCCAGCGGCTCACGGAGATCGATGCGCATCATCGTGCCGACGATCGTGTGCGCCAGCGGGCGGCCGCGTGAGTCAACCACACGCCCAATCTCGTAACCGTAATCGAGGTCTTTAGCCAGTTGATGTCTGGCGATACTGCGGTAAGTCAGGACGTCTTTGTCTTCTGCTTCCGTCCACACTTTTCTGCCCGCAGCGTCCATGGCGGTTTCCGAGAGACGCTCGAGAGAGTCGTCGGCAAAGCGGTTCTGATCAAGTTGCAACCAGATATAGCGCAGTGTGTCCGGCGAGCGATTGGTGTAGTTAATCGTCTCTGAACCGTTTATGCGTCGAGTCTTCTCGTCAAGCGTGACCTTGATCTGCATGTCAGCACTCTGCTGCCAGTACTGCGGTCCGGGCGCACCGGAAGCGGTTCGATAGACATTTGCGGTGGGCAGGTCGACGTCCAACTGCCGGAACGCATCGTAATACTCGCCCTTGGTTTGCCGGATGGCGTCGCCGGACGCAGTGCCACTTGTCGTGACGAGCGCGATCAGGGTCAGGAGAACAAGCCGCATATCAAGCCCCATTAAGTAGGTTGTAGAAGCTTGTCTATTTTACTCGGGCTGCTAACAGGGAATATCAGGGTAAACCCGGATGAGCAGCGCAGCTAATCCCCTCACCGATCGAATTCGGGAATTCACGCTCAGGACGTTCTCTGAGGTTGGCCTGGGACTGAGTGAACTCGCTGCTTAATACGTTTTCGGTCTGCGGCCACGTTACTCGATAGAAATAAAAATTGGGTTGCTATAGAACCAGAGGTCTGTCCAAGGGTCCTCGCCGGGCAGATCTATCTGCGGTTCCAATTCAGCACCATTGGTACCGCGAACGCGCAGGTAGCCGCTTGCTGTCACATTTTCCATCACATATGTCGCGACGGTATAGGCGCCTTCCTGCTGCCAGGTATCGGCCCCAAAGCGTTCGGTAACAACCGTCGTCGGATTGGTATCTTGTGTGCGATCGCCCAGCGCACCGGTCAACAAGCCCATAATAATATCAACCCTGGCAACCGTCGGACTTTCGTTGTGGGCATTCAGCCCATCTGGATCCAGAAACTTCACCGTGATCCGAACCGTTGAACCTGACGCGACTTGAAGTGTGCCACCTATCGAGGCAGATGAATCGCCGCCCTCTGTCTCTGCTGTCACATACAATTCGGCCACCAGGTCGCCCGTCGTTACGAATACATGGCCGTTCCTGAGATTGTAGAGAATGTCATCGTACGTCTTCTCGGCGAAGACATAGGTCTTCGCATATTCACCGGGCCAGAAATCCTGACCCCCTTCCGTGTAATGGATATGACTATCCGAGGATGAGGTGATCCACCAGCGCCGGCCTTCGCCCAGCATGCTGTCCCAGAATCCTCCAACGCGCGCTGTCATCTGGTCAAAGCCGCCCATGGTCGGAAAATCGTCATAATCACCGCGCGACCTGTCAAAGTTGATACTGCCGTCCGAGTTAAGCGAACTGGCCTGGTGGCCGGGCGAGCCTGCCATGCCGATGGCAACAGTGGGTGCCGTATCATTCCAGTCGCGTAATTCACGTGGCGTGACCAACGTATATGCACCCAGGTCCGTGGCTGACCGGGAGGGATGATTCACAATGACAACCGGTTGCTCGGGTAGGCTCCGCATTGTCCTCAATGCCTCAAGCATGCGCTCTTCGGTGTTCCTCGCCGGATCATATGGATACGCGTCATATCGCGAGTAGGCTTTTTCCAGCTGATATAGCCGCTCGGCCTCGTCGTGTGTGTGCGGGATAATGAGAGTGCTGTGTTTCGCGCCGGGCGTGTCCAGTTCCATTCCATAAAATTGAATGACTCCTGATACGAAATCGCGTGAGTCCAGGAGATCCGGATAAGCCTCTTCCAGATTAAGCTTGCTGTGATTGCCCTCCCCGTGGTCCGTTGTGACCATCCAGCTCAGTCCATATTGATACGCCATTTGAGCATTTTGAACAGTGGAGTAAATTGCCTTGACGCCGAGGATCGGCACGGGTGGGTCGACGCTCTCGTCCAGTTCCACACTGTACTGACTGTGGATATGGTGATCGCCGGCGAGCCACATTTTGCTGCGAACCGGAAGTTGGTCCTTGACCTTCCCATCGCCGGGAATACTGCACCCGCTCATAAGCAAGAAGAGGCCGGAGGCAACGAAAACAGACGTACTTGGATGCATATTCTTGCTACCTGACTAACTGGCTAAACTTTTCCAACACATCCTCCTTGACGGCTGCAAGGGCCCGCTCGGACAGCGTAATCATAGGCGACACCGCCTACGAAGCACGATGCCGTCGAGTCCATTCTGCAATCTAAACGATAACATTGCCGCCCAGCCAGGATAATAGGTAGAGTCCTCGGGCCCCGCCCACGGTTGGTAAACCAAAACGGGCCCCGTTGGGGCCCATTTTCGTTTATTGGCGGTGTAGGTAGTCCTCTGCGGACGATGCTACGCTCATTTCCTGGTGATCCGTACTAACAGTCCTTGTAACCAATTTGCCGTCCCACGACTATAAACGTCCAGATGCCGGTCAACTTCCCATTTAGGAGAATGCTATGCGAGTGTGGCTATTAGTATTTGCGGTTAGTTATTTCACGGGCATGCCACAAGCGATGGCAGCCGGGCCCGGGTGTCTGGCAAGTGATGCAGAGCTTCAAAGCACAATCAATGAAATCCACACCAAGCAAAGTAATGTTGGACTGGCCGCAGCGATCGTGCTTGGTGAGCAGGTCGTATTTACTGAGAATCTCGGTCTCGCCGATGTCGAATTCGGCATAGAAGTCGATAGCAACACGCGATTTGGCATCGCCAGCATCACCAAACTCTATACGGCCGTCGCTCTGTTGCAGTTGCGAGCGGACGGGCGGCTCGAGTTAAGCGACACAGTTCAGAAACACTTTCCGGGTTTTCCGCAGAAGCCCGAAGGCGAAATCACTTTGGAAATGCTCGCCTTACACAAGTCGGGCATTCCGCACCCGCAGTCCGTAAGAACGCCGAAACTGTTTTCGACTCACTTCGACAATGCGACCGAAGCTGTAAGTGTTTTCGCCGACGTCGATCTCCTGTTTGAGCCTGGTACAGACGCAAAGTACTCAAGTTCAAACTACAACTTGATCGCAGCTGTAATTGAGCAGCTTATGGGGCAAAACTTCAAGGACGTCATCGCGACCCATATTTTCGAGCCATTGAATCTGACAGAGACCAGTTTCAACAACGTGTTGCGCCCACTTCCGTCCCGGGCCAGGCGATATAGTTACTATCATCCTTGGACCTATGCGGAGAGTGATGAGCTTTTCCTCGTCCCTGTATGGGACTACAGCTTCAATACAGGTGGCGGAAATATTGTAGCGACGGCAACGGACGTTGCGCGATTTGGAGCGGCGCTATCCAAACCGGGCCTGTTGCCTGAAGCAGAACTCAAACTGCTGCAATCCGCAGAGTGGTTCGGTGATATCGACGATAATGGACAAATATTCATGTACACAAGCGGTGCAAATCCGGGTGTACAGGCCGGACTTGCGATTATTCCGGATTCCGGAATCGCCGCTGTAATCTTGTCTAACACCTGGGGACTGGGCTCGCGTTCTGGAGAAATGACGCAGCTTGCGTTGCAACTGGCACGCCTATGCGAGTCGACGCCGCAATAGGAGTCGAACGAAAAAGGCCCCGTAAAGGGGCCTTCTTGTTTTCTGGCAATCGAGTAGGTCCTGTGCGGACGATGCTCTTCTTGCGGTATTAGCTCTTCTCAGAATTGTGCAGTGAATTCTCGCTACACGTGGCTACTTCATTGAGCTCAGCTTCAATCGCAGTCAATTCGTCGCTCTCAAGCGCTTGCCCCGCCGTCCATGATGCCAGGTTCGGGTAGGAATCAACGTAAGTGAATACTCCGCGCTTACCGACAACCGGCGTCAGTACGTAGCTGTTAATGTCACCGCCAGCGACGTTCGCATTCATGTATTTAACCCACTTACCATTCGCGGCCTGAACGTCGGCAATCGTTTTGCCTTCTTCGGCCTTGCAGTTCCAGACTTCAGCAATTCGATCCTCGGCGTTCGCACTGAACGCAAACCCAAGCAAAACCGACACTAGCCCCAGTTTCAATGATAATTTCTTCATGTAATCCCCCTTAGCGTGTTTATTTATGATTATTGTTGCGCCCTGTACGTATCTCAACGAACAACGTCCCTGATGAACCGGCGTGCTGCACTATACAACATACAACACTAGCCAAGTGGGATGATCTTCGGTCTCGCGGTGCTAGTGGCGGAGAGGGTGGGATTGATTCGAATCGCCTCAGGGCGATTCCCACCCCTTCGGGGCGCGCTTCGCGCGTCCAAAACGCTAACGCGTTTTGTCGAACAGGATTCTCATCCTCAACCCACTGCCAGTAAACCAAAACGGGCCCCGTTGGGGCCCATTTTCGTTTACTGGCGGAGAGGGTGGGATTGATTCGAATCGCCTCAGGGCGATTCTCACCCCTTCGGGGCGCGCTTCGCGCGTCCAAAACGCTAACGCGTTTTGTCGAACAGGATTCTCATCCTCAACCCACTGCCAGTAAACCAAAACGGGCCCCGTTGGGGCCCATTTTCGTTTACTGGCGGAGAGGGTGGGATTCGAACCCACGGTACGCGTAAGCGCACACCTGATTTCGAATCAGGCCCGTTCGACCACTCCGGCACCTCTCCCTGAAGATAAACCTGTCGCGCTGACCAGCAGCGCTCCAACATGCTTCCCTTTAGAAAAACTTGTGGCGCTGACCTGCAGCGCTCCAACACGCTGCTTTCTCGACCGCGTGACGCGCTCCAGCGGCGGGGCGTGGATTGTACGCAATGCGAATTGTTTTCGCGAGCCGAAGTACGCTAGTACACTAGCGCAGATGCATTGTCGCCTGGGAGTTGACTCGTGCCGCGCCGCTTAATTGTAATGTTATTAGTCGCTGTTGCTGGCTGCGCAGCGGCTGAAAACGACTTTCCGTTCGCCGTGCAGACGGTGGCCGAATTCAACGAGCCATGGGCGATGGAGTTCCTCCCCGATGGCAGGCTGTTGGTCAGCGAGAAAAAAGGGAACTTACTCATCGTCACCCAGGACGGCGAGGCCGCGGAAGTCTCCGGAGTACCCGAAGTGGATTATGGTGGTCAGGGTGGATTCGGCGACCTCGCACTGCACCCTGAATACGAAGACAACGGCATCGTCTATCTCAGCTATGTGGAAGAAGGCGAAGGCAATACGCGCGGCGCCGCTGTTGCGACGGCTACCCTGTCCCTCGATGCCTATGGCGGCAAGCTGTCCGACGTCAGCGTGATTTGGCGGCAAGTGCCTAAAGTAAAGGGTCGTGGTCACTATGGTCACCGACTGCTGTTCTCTCCGGACGGTTACCTGTTCATCTCATCGGGTGAAAGACAGAAATTCGACCCGGCACAGGATATGCAGGGTAATCTGGGCAAAATCATCCGTCTGCATGCCGACGGCAGCGTCCCGGACGATAATCCGTTTGCCGAACGAACTGGTGTAACCGCCCAGATCTGGACGCTCGGGCATCGCAATCCGCTCGGCATCGCCTTCGATGCACAGGGGCAACTTTGGAGCACCGAGATGGGGCCTCGTGGAGGCGATGAGCTTAATCGCATAATGCGCGCAGAAAATTATGGTTATCCCCTGGTGTCGAACGGTCGCCACTACAGTTTCAAAGACATACCGGATCACGACACTCGGCCCGAATTTGCGGCGCCAAAAGTCTGGTGGGACCCCGTCATATCGCCCGCTGACCTGATGATCTATTCAGGCCAGTTGTTCGCAGATTGGAATGCGAATGGTTTCATACCGGGTTTGTCTTCGGAATCACTCGTACGCATCGAGTTCGACGGCACAGAAGCGCGCGAGGCCGAACGCTTCGACATGGGCAAGCGCATTCGCGCGGTCGCCCAGGGTCCGAACGGTGCCATCTGGTTGCTTGAAGACAAGCGCGGCGGACGGCTCTTGAAACTGACACCACGTTAGAATCGCCCGCTGGGCGGGCTCCTACAAGAAGACCGGCGTGGCGGACGGCTCTTAAAACTGACACCACGTTAGAATCGCCCGCTGGGCGGGCTCCTACAAGAAGACCGGCGTGGCGGACGGCTTTTGAAACTGACGCCACGTTAGAATCGCCCGCTGGGCGGGCTCCTACAAGAAGACCGGCGTGGCGGACGGCTCTTGAAACTGACACCACGTTAGAATCGCCCGCTGGGCGGGCTCCTACAAGAGGTCACGCAGTCGGCGTCACTTTGTGGCAGAATCAGAATCTAGGACAAAAGGATTACGGAGACTTGATTGCGCCTTTTGCTCTACCTAGCACTCGCGGCGTTAATTGGCACGTGTTCGTCGCAACCGTCAATTCTCGACCAGGTTCTCGAGGTCGGTGAGTTGCGTGTGGTCACGCGTGACAGTCCCACGGCCTACGTCATCGGTCCGGATGGTCCCTCCGGCCCTGAGTATGATCTCTCACAATCTTTTGCAGATGAGCTCGGCGTCGTTCTGGTTATCGAGCCTGTCCAGAGTGTGTCCGAAGTTCTGCCCTACCTGATGTCCGGCAAAGCTCACATGGCGGCAGCGGGACTCTCGATCACCGATTCCCGCCGCGATTTCGTCAATTTCGGCCACCCGTATGAATTAGTGGATATGCACCTGATCTACAAACTTGGTACGGGCAAGCCGAATTCGGTTGACGACGTGATTGGCCGGCCCATTGAGGTCGTCGCAGGCACCAGTCACGTGGACATGCTCATGTCACTGCAAGAGTTGTATCCGGAGCTTGTCTGGTCCGAGAACGCCGACGTCGAAGTTGCGGATCTGCTGGCGAAAGTGGCTGCGGGCGACGTCGATTTCACGATCGCTGACAGCACCGAATTCAATATTCAACGCCACTTCTACCCTGATCTGCGTGTTGCCCTTGACCTTGAGATTGGTGATCCGCTGGCGTGGGCGTTTCCGCTTGAGTCGGGCGATAGCCTGCTAAGCCGTGCTGACGATTTTCTGATCAATATTGACCGTGCCGGCGAACTCGCTCAGATCAAGGATCGTTACTACGGCCACACCGATAGATTCGACTATGTTGGCACGCGCAACTTCATTCGCCACTACGAGAGTCGCTTGCCGCGATATCGGCCGATGTTTGAGGAGGCTGCTGCGCAATGGGGTATCGACTGGCGCCTGTTGGCGGCAATTGGCTACCAGGAATCACACTGGCGCTCGGGCGCGGTCTCACCGACCGGCGTCCGCGGCATCATGATGCTGACTGAGGACACCGCCAAATATTTGGGCCTCGATGATCGGGTCGACCCGAAGAACAGCATTTTCGGCGGCGCGCAATACTACGCGCGACAAACAGAACGAGTTGCCGACACTGTCAATGAACCGGACAGGACGTGGATGGCGTTGGCCGCGTACAACGTCGGTTTTAATCACATTAAAGACGCGCGACAAATTGTCGAGTGGCAAGGCGGTAATCCGGACACCTGGGTAGACATTGGCAAGGCACTGCCACTTCTCGCGCAGCGCAAGTGGTATACACGTGTGCCATTCGGCTATGCGCGTGGCTGGGAGCCCGTGCTCTACGTCAATAACATTCGTAGCTACTACAATATTTTGAAGTGGTTGACAGCGAATGAGGAAGCCGACATTCGCAAATTCGACATACCTGAGGACGCGGAGCCTGCCGCTCCGGACAAGCCCGTTGAAGTCGCCGAAGCACGGATCTAAGTCACAGCATTCAGGTTCTGGAACTCGGGTTTTTCATACGATCGCGTCTCGAGAATGTTCCGCAATACGTCAACGGCGTTGTCGACGTCCGCGTAACGCATAAATAACGGCGAGAAGCCGAAGCGCATGAAATCCGGTGCGCGGAAATCCCCTATCACACCGCGATCGATCAGATTCTGCATTACGGCGTAGCCGTGCTCGTGACGATAGGAGATATGCGCACCGCGATTCGTCGCATTGTCTGGCGACGCGAGCTTCAGTCCCAGCCCTGCACATCTTTCAGCAATCAATTGCTGGAACAGCGAGCTCAGATTATTCCTTTTCTCTTGCATGGCATTCTCGTCGGCCTCCAGCATCAGGTCGACGCCAGCCTCCAGCGCCGACGCGCCGAGCACGCCGGTCGTGCCGGACAATAAGCGCCGCACATTATCAGCCGGTTGATAGTCGTCAGAGAACTCGAAAGGCCTGGCGTGACCGAACCATCCACTCAGGGGTTGTTGCATCTCGCCGTGGTGCCGTTTCGCAGCGAAAATAAAGGACGGCGCACCAGGACCACCGTTGAGATGTTTGTAGCCGCAACCGACAGCGAAATCAGCGTCTGCGCCGTTTAACTGCGTCTGCACGGCACCAACGGAGTGACTCAGGTCCCAGACTGTGAGCGCCCCGGCATCATGAGCTTTCGCGGTGAAATCCAGCATTGGAAACAATGCACCGCTGACGTAATGCACATGTGTCAGAACGACGACCGCCGTATCTGAATCGATGGCTTCTGCCACCTCTTCTCGGGGGCGAATATCGACGACGCACTCGTCACCGATAAAGCGTCGCAGGCCATCCAGGATATACAGGTCCGTCGGAAAATTGCCGGCTTCCGTCACGATCTTGTTGCGCCCTGGCCGCATCGCGAACGCTGCGGCTACTGCTTTGAACAGATTCACGGACGTGCTGTCACAAACTACCGTTTCGCCGGGCGCAGCCCCAATCAAGCGGCCAATCTTGTCACCCAGACGCCACGG
>Ga0255052_10002718_pt1 | contig 12607 bp, 11 predicted proteins | sample JV7_2_21_MG_FD_188632 | JGI IMG/M metagenome (GOLD analysis project Ga0255052, IMG submission 188632) | Seawater microbial communities from Jervis Inlet, British Columbia, Canada - JV7_2_21 | ecosystem: Environmental > Aquatic > Marine > Inlet | place: Canada: British Columbia | collected... | reverse complement strand
GATGATACGCAATCAAGAAGCCAACAGAGAATCACTGGGTCCAACACACCGAATATTTGGGGCGATCCTGGTCTAACGCCATTGAAGATACGCATTTCGGCCATTTGGAGGTCTGGTGTGTCCATACATGGTTTTGAGAGAAGGACTCCTCCCTCAGGCTGTTCAGGTGCTGGTTTAATGATATTTCGTGAATCTGTCAATATAGTGGTCAGTTCTTCTTGTTGCTCACTATAGACATCTAAAGATATGATCGGACATTTGGTAATCTCGATATTCTCAGTAACAAGCAAACGGGCAAAGGTAGCACATGTAGGAAATCCACAGAGGCCGCAATCTATCTCTGGTGTGTTTTTTCGTGCTTTTGTCCAGATGCTACTCATTTGACCTGACCTCTCATTCTGGCTAAGAAAGAAATCTCTTGGCGAGTTCCATATATCCCTTAGCTGTCATCTCCAAGGTGCCAATTGGGATTCTTTCATCAGTCCCATGAAATAGACTCTGAAGTGTTGAAATGTCCAAAGAGCCATCATGTATACTAAATCCATATGCTTGTGTACTCCATGCTTTCCTGAAAAAACGACAATCTGTAGCCCCTGGTGAAACCATTGGGACTATCGTGAATTCAGAACCTCTTATCTCTTTGACAATTGACTCCATCAAATCTACAAATAGTGAGGTTGTATCGCTCAATGAACCCATTGTCAAAACGCCTCCTTCTTCAGCCTTCAGTCTTTCAATCTCAACATCTTTTGCAAGAGGTCCTAGGGCTTTTCTGAAGTGGTTTCTAACATATTCTTCATCTTGACCTGGGAGAATTCGTACATCAATATCCAAACTCGCAGATCCGGGTATTGTATTGGTCTTCGCTCCTCCTCTGCATACATTAGGTGACCAAGTCATTTGACTTAGTGCATGAATGAATGCCGCACTGCCCTTACTGCGTTTTGCCATCCTGTTTAGCATAAACCCAAGCGTTCGGGAGTTATTTAACAAAGCTAGAGTGACCCCTCCAAATCCTAGGGCTTTTAGAAATGGTTTTGTGAATGATGTATCTCGGGGTGGTTGATATTTTTTGACGCGTTGGATGGCTTCAGCCATTTTCACAACAGCATTGCTAGAACTGTATGGAGCCGAGCCATGTCCTTCCAATCCTTTGAACTTCATTCTAGTCCACGCTGTTCCTTTCTCTCCATAAATGAATGATAGCCGATTTGGTCCAACGGGGTCTCCACCTGCCTCAGTCACGAGATAATCCACTTTGACTTTCTCTGGATGATTTTGCACCATCCAGTTTGCACCAAGTCCGCCACCGATTTCTTCGTCTGCTACGACTAGTAATTTGAGGTCACCTTTTGGCTTGAACCCCTCTTTGTGAAGATGCGCAAACACTACTACCTGGCATGCAACGATATACAGCATGTCAAGTGCCCCTCTTCCCCAGATACACCCGTCCTTGATAGCTCCTTCAAAAGGAGGTACAGTCCACTCATCCTCGTTCTCAACCGGCACAACATCAACGTGTCCTGGTCCAAACATCAAACTTGGACCATCATCAGTTCCCTTTATTGATGCAAGTAGATTGCCTCTATCAGATGCTGATTCGAATATCTCTGATTCAATCCCAAATGAGGAAAGGTACCGTTCAATCGTACGGATTGATTTAATCTCGTTTCCTGGGGGATTAACACAACGATTTTGAATCATCTCTTGTATAAGAGGAATAATTTCGTCTTTCATGATTCCTGACGACCTGAGTTTCTGAAATCATAACACATCTAAAAAACACAACGGCTCCGGCTTTTTTTGGCAAAGGTATACTTCACAGTTATGAATCAAACGAATTGACACCCCAGTTCAAGAGAGCGACTTGTTTATGAAGGACCTTCACTTGGGATAACTACTGATTGGATGTGGTTCCATGAGTTTCGATATTTCCAAGGCAATGGCAATCAAACTGCCCTCAAAACTCCCTCCAGCTCCGGCCTTTGATCCTCAGTATAGGCGAGCTCCCACTAGGGGGTATAGTTTGAGCCCTTCTGAAACTATTGTGGCTGTAAAAAATGCGCTACGATACGTTCCAGAGCTTCTTCACGAAACCCTGGCTCCTGAATTCCTTAACGAACTCATGACAAGAGGTCGAATCTACGGTTATCGCTATCGTCCAGCTGGTCCTATCAAGGCTAAGCCTGTAGGCGAATACAAAGGGATTCTGGATGCTCGAGCACTCCAGCTGATGATTGACAATAATCTTAGCTTTGATGTCGCTCTTTATCCATACGAACTTGTGTCGTACGGGGAAAATGGGCAAGTATTCCAAAATTGGTTACAATATTCTCTTACAAAGATGTACCTGGAAACCATGACTCTTGAGCAGACACTTGTAATCAGTTCGGGTCATCCCATGGGTCTATTTCCCTCAAACTCTAACGCACCCCGCGTAATTACTACAAACGGGCTCATGGTGGGCATGTTCGATACACCTGATGGATTTCACCGTGCAGCAGCCATGGGAGTAGCGAACTACGGACAAATGACGGCTGGTGGCTGGATGTATATTGGCCCCCAAGGCATTGTTCACGGAACTTACATCACACTTCTCAACGCTGGAAGGATGTATCTCGGAATTCCTGATAACGAGGACCTTAGGGGTAAGGTATTCTTAACCTCCGGTCTTGGAGGAATGAGTGGTGCACAGGCTAAAGCCATCGAGATCTCAGGTGGAATTGGCATCATCGCTGAGGTGGACAAAAGCAGAGTTGACACCAGAAGTGAACAGGGTTGGCTCAGTAAATCTTCCGAGAGTCTGGATGAGATTTTTCGTTGGGTGAAAGAATACCGTAAAAGGAAGGAACCAATATCCCTAGGATATTATGGAAATGTTGTCGATCTCTGGCAATATGTTGTTGAGAATGACATCACAATCGAACTTGCTTCAGATCAGACCTCCTGCCACGATGTCTACGGTGGTGGATATACTCCACAGGGAATCTCCTTTGAGGAAGGAAGAGTCCTCCTCAAAAACAATCGCAACCGATTGAATGAACTGGTTGACATATCATTACGCAAACAATTCGAATTAATCGAGACCATGACAAAGCGAGGGACTCACTTTTGGGACTATGGTAATAGTTTCATGAAAGCTGTCTTTGATGCTGGTGTTAAGAGAATAGCAAAGAATGGACAGAACACGTCAGATGGGTTCATCTTTCCGTCTTATGTTGAAGATATCATGGGGCCTCTCTGTTTTGATTATGGATATGGTCCATTTCGATGGGTATGTCTGAGTGGAATCCATGAGGATCTAAAAGCAACTGATAGCCTTGCGATGTCGTGTATAGACCCGAAGAGAAGAGGTCAAGATCGGGACAATTACAACTGGATCAGAGATGCTGAGAAGAACGCACTCGTCGTTGGGTCGAAGGCTCGAATATTGTACGCTGACGCTCGTGGTCGTGTGAATATTGCTTTGGAGTTTAACAAAATGGTTCGAGATGGTAAGGTCGGACCAATAATGCTTGGGCGCGACCACCATGACACAGGTGGGACTGACAGCCCCTTCAGAGAAACTGCGAACATTCGTGACGGTAGTAATGTGATGAGTGACATGGCTCATCAAAATTGGGCTGGTGATGTGGCTCGTGGAATGACGCTCTGTGTCTTGTCGAATGGTGGTGGCGTTGGCACGGGTAAGGCAATCAATGGCGGTTTTGGACTTGTCCTTGATGGGAGTGAACGTGTGGATACTATTATCCACTCCGCTTTGGATTGGGATGTTATGGGCGGAGTTGCACGTCGTGCATGGGCGAGAAATGAAAATGCTATTGAAACAGTCATCGAGTGGAATGAACGCCTGGGTGAAAACGGTCAGATTTCTCTGCCTTATATTCCAAAGAAGGGTCTTGTAGAAGGTCTGGTTGAGAAAGCATTTAGTGAAGATTAGTAGAGCTATTGATTTCTGTTCGATAACTACTAAAGTGAGCTTCTGCGAACCTCTAGTGGCATGAAGTAATCCACTCCCGGGTGAATACGATGATTGTTGCGATTGATGGTGAGAGTCTAACGATTGATGATGTTGTCCAAGTAGCTCGCTTTGGTCAGAAAGTTGAGCTTGCTGTTTCAGCTAATGAATTAATCAAGAAGAGTCGTGATGTTGTTGAGACCGCTATCAACGAGGGACGTTTAGTCTATGGTGTCAATACAGGGTTTGGAGAACTTGCTAGCGTATCAATTGGTCTTGAAGATTTAGCGAAATTACAGGTGAACTTAATCCGCAGTCACAGTGTTGGAATTGGAGAACCGTTTCCCATAGAAGTCGTGCGCGGAATGATTCTACTTAGAGCAAATGCTCTCGCAAAAGGTTACTCCGGTGTAAGAATTGAGTTAATTCTTACTCTTATTCAGTTGCTCAACGCAGGTGTAACACCTGTAGTTCCACAACAAGGATCTGTTGGTTCCAGCGGTGATCTTGCACCTCTTGCTCATATGGCTCTCGTGATGATTGGTGAGGGTGAAGCATTCTATGACGAAGAAAGAATGGATGGATTCACAGCTCTGAAGAAAGTTGGGATTAAACCAATCGTACTGAAAGCCAAAGAAGGCGTAGCTCTCATTAATGGAACCCAACCCATGACTTCAGTAGGTGCACTTACGGTATTTGATGCTTTGATCACAGTCAAGGATGCGATGATTGCCACATGTATGAGTATCGAGGCCCTCAAAGGAACTCGTGCCGCATTGGATGAGAGAATCCATGCAATACGTGCTCACGAGGGACAGACAGATGTTGCTACAGCAATGAGAGCACTTCTTCTTGATAGTGAAATCAATCAATCGCATACAGACTGCGGTATCGTACAAGATGCTTACTCCCTTCGCTGCGCACCTCAGGTCATTGGTGCATCACTGGATACAATTCGATATGTACAGAGTGTGGTTGAAACTGAGATCAACTCTGCTACAGATAATCCCCTTATTTTTGCAGATGATGACACTGTTATTTCTGGCGGGAATTTTCATGGTCAGCCAATAGCTCTTGCAATGGATTTCCTTGGAATCGCGATATCTGAGATTGCAAACATCTCTGAGCGAAGAATAAACCGACTTGTCAATCCTCATCTAAGTGGCCTTCCAGCATTTCTAACCACTGAGGGAGGTCTTGAGTCTGGAATGATGATTGCTCAATACACCGCGGCAGCTTTGGTTTCCGAGAACAAAATTCTAGCTCATCCTGCGAGTGTTGACTCTATTCCTACCAGCGCTGATCAAGAAGATCATGTTAGTATGGGAACGATTGCAGCAAGGAAGGCAGCATTGATTCTTGAGAATGTCAAGAATGTCATTGCTATCGAGTATATGTGTTCAGCTCAAGGAATTGATCTACTTGCTCCTCTAAAGACATCAAAACCTCTTGAAGCTGCTAAGTCTAAAATGAGAAAGGTCGTTTCAAAACTTGAGGATGATCGAACACTGACTCCTGATATCGAGGAGATACGAAACCTCATGAATATTGGGGAACTAGTGACTGCTACTGAAGACAAAACAGGTCCATTGTTAGACGTTTAGTTTCATGGTCCTAGTTTCGTATGGACAAACTGACCCTTAGAAATCACTGTGTGAACCAGGTTAGCCCCGAACCGCCATGAGAGATATTCCGGATTTGGACATTCAAGGATCAAAATGTCTGCGACCTTACCTACCTCTATACTTCCATGAGTTTCACCTCGGTTCAAAGCATGAGCTGCATTGATTGTTATTGCTGAAAGTGCTTCTCTCGGCTGCATTTTCATCTTATAGCATGCAAGAGCGAATGTGAAGAAGAGTGACTCATTTGCACAATTTGGATTGAAGTCTGTTGCAAGAGCCAAAGGTAGTTCCATTTCTATCATTTTTCTGGCGTCGGCGTAATTTGTATCAAGACTGAATGCTGTTGCTGGAAGGAGGGTTGCAATAGTTCCCTCTTTGAGCATATCCTCAAATCCTTCATCTGATGCCATCAATAGGTGGTCTGCTGAAACTGCTCCAACTTCCGCAGCAAGACTCGCACCTCCTAATTGTACAATCTCATCTGCATGAACTTTCAGTTTCATTCCATTTTCCTTGGCTGCAAGAAGGACTCTTCGAGACTGTTCAACATCAAACACTCCATGTTCACAGAACACGTCACAAAACTCTGCAAGTTCTCTTTCCGCTACTGCAGGAATCATCTCATTAACAACAAGATCGACATAATCGTCAGTCTTTTCCTCAAACTCAGGCGGTACTGCATGTGCTCCCATGAAAGTAGATACGAAACTGACTGGCAACTTCTGCCGTAAATCCTCGATGGATTGAAGCATCTTCAGTTCGTTCGTAGTATTCAGTCCGTAACCACTTTTTGCTTCTATTGTTGTAGTTCCCATGCTTAACATTCCCTCTGCATAAGAGAATGCATTTCTCACTATCTCGTCCTGGCTTGCCGCCCGTGTTGAACGAAGTGTGTTTAGGATTCCTCCGCCTGACTCCAAGATTTCAATGTAGGTCTTACCTGCTAACTTCATTGCAAAGTCGTTTTCTCTAGATCCCCCAAATGCTAGATGCGTGTGACTATCAATAAAACCCGGAGTGGCTAGCATACCAGGAAACTCGATTATCGGAAGGTCTGGTTCCTCTGAAATCTGTGAGAGCACATCTTTAGTAGAGCCAACTGCGAGAATTTTCCCATCCTTGATAGCAATGGCCCCCTTTTCGATAATAGAGAGCTCACTCATTTGCGCTCCTGTCTTTGGATTCTTGCTAAATCCCTCTAGTGTAGCAACTTGTCCAATATTGGTCAGGAGAACGTCAGGTTTCATTATATGCACATCAATTACAGATGCGGACACTCTGATTTAGATTGTGCTCACACAATCAGACGGATTAATTAGGAACAGGGATTCGATTCTAACAACGGTATATTGAGGCACAATGAAATGGAATATCTGATTCAAAGCTGGAGAGATGTCTATAATCTTACACTTCAACTCTCTGAAAGAATTGTGACCAGTGGTTTCAAACCGGATGTTATAGTTGGAATCGCGCGTGGAGGATGGATTCCAGCCCGTATTCTCTCAGATGTTCTCTATATGGACACCTTACAGAATATCCGTATCGAGTATTATACTGATGTGAGTGCAAAAGGAAAGGAGCCAAAAATAACTCAACCCCTAACAGGATCAATGAAAGGTAAGAAAGTGCTCCTTATTGACGAGGTTGCTGATAGTGGTGACACCTTAAATCATGCGATTGAGCATGTAAAGAATCTTGGAGTGGAAGAAGTACGCTCAGCAGTCCTTCATTACAAACCCACTTCGAGTGTCGTTCCTGATTATTACATGGTAGAAACCACAAGCTGGACTGTATATCCATGGGAGAATCGAGCATCAATCATTTCACTGGTTAAGATTTTTCGTGAGGAAGATAAATCCCTTACAATGAAACAGATTCGTGATCGACTTGTGTTTGAAGTTGGATTTGAACCAACAGTTGCTGACTACTTCATAAAACGTCTGTAATGCGAGGTAGACGCCTTGAGAATAGAGTTGCTAAATGCAAATGATACAGTGAATGTTGTTGGGATCTCCGAAATACATAATTCCAATAATCTCACACAGGAAGAGCTTCTAAATTTCGTAAAATCAACGTCAAGTGACTCGTTAACAGTGCAGCTCATGAATGGTCTACTAATTGCTGATGAAACTCACCTTCTTTCAGCTTCACAAAATGCAATAAATGCCCAAAATGGGAAATATATGCTCTCTCGCACTCTCGATGTGGAACTCATTGTTTATGCATCTGCACAGAGACAGATTGGGAGGGCCTTAGATGAATTGGGAGTCTACGATAGCGTGGAGCATGTTGCCGTAGTAGTGATTGGTAATGATCGAAAATCAGTGGAGCAGTCCCTCAGAAAAATAGCCACGAAAGTTGGAAAGGAATTTCCGAATCCCTTTGCAAGAAGTAAAGAACGATTTGACCGCATCAAAGCGCACTTTGATATCACTGAAAAAGAGATTTGCACTCTTACTGACTCTGGTGATGACCTAGACCGACAAAAAGCGCTTTCTAGATGTATTGTGAGCAGGATCTCTTTAGTTGCAATTGATACCTAGTACATATCATCACGCATCGTCATGACTGAAAGAATATCTTCTGCTGTTGATAAGACTGATAGACCGGTCCAATCTCCAACTATCTCAACTAGCACTGTTTTATCAGGAGCATCAAGATTGACCTTTCTTGGAATTTCAGCTGCAACTGCAATGACGACTTCCATATTCTCAAGTTCAGTATGTCTACGTCGTACGGTAACCCTGAAGCTCTCATCGTCCCCTATCTTAGGCAGAAGTCTTCGTGTAGCCTCAACGATATCTTCGATTTTAGAATCAACGCACTCTTCAATTGGTGTAAACCGTATCGCAAATCTGAGCTGGTACGCGTTTTCGAGAGCAAACTCTCGCAGTCCATGGACCACATCAAATGGATTTAGAGAGGTCTTACACGCAAGAAGTCCTGAGATATGTGTGTGCGATACTTTGAGGTCTGGATCTTCAAGCAAATCGCCCACAAAGTACATGACTTCAGATTTTGCAGCCCTTTCACGGTCTCTGGGACATGCAACAAGTAGATTGTAATCTCGCAGTCTCTATCGCCTCACATATCGGCATCAATAATTCGAGAGGTCCAAAACCTCATTGCATCAGAATCAACTTTCAGTTTTTGAGATATGTCCTCCAAGGTAAGTGTCCCTTCCCTGTAGATCTTGATGTTCAGAGCGTCACCCTTTTCGGCTGTTTCTTGAACTCCGATAACGGTTGAATTGTTGTGGGTTGGAGACACTCCGCCGTCGATGTAGAGATCGACCTCATTACTAAGTTGGTCCAATGCGACTGTCAAATCAAATGGACTTGGTCCACCTGTTCGGTTTGCACTAGTACCAACAATCGGACCGTCTATTCTTCTCGCAATACTTCGAGGTATGACATGATCTGGTACTCTAATCGCAATTGAACTATGACCGGTTGTGATATGATTAGGAACCTCTGGCCTCGCATGAACAATCAGAGTCAATGCCCCTGGCCAGAATATCTTGACAATGACCTTTTCTAGGCTCCCAAAATCATGATACGATTCACACTGAAAGGTATCTGCGAAAAGTAATGGAAAACCCACGCTCATATCACGTCTCTTAACAGCGCCTAGACGTTCAAGAGCATCACGGTTTCTTGGGTCACATCCGATTCCATAACTTGTGTCTGTAGGATATACAACTATGCCTCCTGATGAGATGACTTCTGCTGCTCGTTCGATGACATTATCACAATTCTCAAGGTCATCAATCGTCATAATCTCAGCTGTCAATTGTTTTCCCAATTTAATCACTGCAAACATACATATGTCCCTTGTGTTCGAAGAGTCTTCTTGAGGAGGAATTGACATCTACGGAGTGATTCTAGCAGCTGGAAAAGGAGAGAGAATGCATCCTCTAACAATGGAGGTTCCAAAAGCACTCCTAAATGTTGGTGGGAAATATCTCATAGATTGGGCTATTGAACGATTGACACGCGCTGGCATAGAAAAGATAGTAGTTGCGGTTGGTTGGAAACGGTTTCTGGTGGAAGACTATTTGTCTGCATCTTCAGATATTGAAGTAAGCGTTGTCGATGTAGCAGATTATGAGATTGGTCCTCTACAGACACTGGTGACAGCGATTGAAACCTTTGATGATGACTTTCTGTTGGTTCCAGTGGACATATTGGTTGATGCTTCTGTTATTTCAGGGATGCTCACACACTATTCTGAATCTGTTGAATCTCGTGGTATGACTCTTGCTGTAGATTTCGATACAACTTCTGGAACTCTCGTTTCAACTATAGAAGATGGTATCATAACAGGACTGGGCAATGGGGTTTTTGATACAGATACTTTGGGTCGTAGTGCCATGTTGTTCATCGGTAACTCACGCCTTGCTCAAGATTGTAGGAAGGCATTAGCTAGCAGTGAAACCAAGTTAGTATCGCTCCTTGGGCAAATGATTCACGACGGTTATTCGTTGAGATACTATTCTGTCAATAGTCATAGTATTGACATTGACACACTGCCTGATCTTCTCTCTGCGAATCGTTTCGTTTTGCAGAAAGGAGAATTCTCACAATCTGGGCAAATCTTTGTACCCGAGGGAGACCGAATCGAAATCGGAGATACTCTTTCACTGAATTCGAACATCACTCTGCAAAAGGGGACTGAACTCATAGGTCCTGTCTTAATATCCCAGGGATGTGACATTGGAGAGAATTGTCGAATTGGTCCTAACGCTACGATCGGTTCAAGCAGTAATCTTTTGAGTGGCTGTGAAATTTCAGACACAATTGTATTTGGTGAATCAACAATTTCAACCCAGAGTCATATACAGGGTACAATTGTCTACAAATCAAAACAATACAGCTTGGAGTAATAACCAATGCCTAGTCGATACAGAGTCAGACGTGTCTTCAAGGGGCTTGTATGGGCTATTGCTAGACCACTTGCACGTGCTGGAGTAAGACCTGACACGATTACTTACCTCTGTTTACTATTCGCTCTTATAGCTGCTCTTGGACTCAATCTTTCAGGGTCTACTATCTTCTTTGGAATATTCGTATTCCTCTCTGGTCTCTTTGATGGTGTTGATGGAGCAGTTGCTCGTGAGAGAGGTATTGCATCAGACGCTGGTGCCTTCACAGATTCTGTGATTGATAAGATATCAGAGGTTCTGATACTGAGTGCAATAGCTGTTGAATACTCCACTACTACACTCTTCGGACTCCCTGTAACCGGGTGGGTCATAATCGCAATCACAGGATGGATATTGACAAGCTATACACGAGCTCGCGCAACGAGTTTAGGAGTCACAGATCTTGATATTGGGCTAGGTGGACGGTCAGAGAGACTGTTCACTCTGGTGGTCTTTTCGATTCTCAATCTATTGTTATGGGGATTAGTCATTGTTGCCCTAATGGGAATGCTAACAGCAATCTACAGATTCCATTATTACAGAAATGAGATCATCGAGACTCAAAACGGTTCCAATGATTGATTTCAAACCATCATATTTAAGAGTCAAAGCAATCAGGCCGCGTACGATTCACTGGATGGAGTCACGACAACCATGGCAAAGTTCCGAGCAGACCATTATCTTATTGCAGAATTTGAAAAGATTTCTGACACAAAAAAAGTCGGGAACAAAATCCTAGCTGCATTAAAGGAATTGCCGGAGCTAAAGGATCTAGCCATTGTTTCTAAACGAATGGAAGGTAAATCTTGGTCTGAAATATTAGGACGGATTGATGTCTCTGCAGGGTCAAAGGCCTTCTGGGTGATGATTAAGAAGGAATTGACAGAAAGAGAGCCCTATCACTTATTCATCCGATTTGATATGAATGCTGAGGGGGAAAACATAGATGAAGCTCGATCAAACGTGAAGACCTGGGTCGAAAGTACTGTTGTACCCAAGATTGAAGCTCGCACTAGTGTGAAAACAATCAAGGTTCTGCAACCAAACGAAATTTTTATGCCCGAACTAGTTTAAGACACTCAATCTTCCTCTAACACTTTAATCAGATACAAATTAGTTCCCACAGATTGGACAATCTCGACATTGGAATCACCATCAATATCCCCAAGACAGATATGTGAGTCAACTGATTTTCCTCTTGTCTTCAGAGATGTATCCTCGATGATCCTATTTCCGTCAAGGCCAAGAACTGTAATGTTAGAATTTGCATGACTTGTTACTATCTGTCCCTCTCCCTTTTCCCAGAATTTTCCAATCCTAAGGGATGTCACATGTTTTGGAGCTTTGATCGAATCGAATTTCTCTATCGTTCCCTTAACATTTCCAAGGAGAGTTAATTTTCGACCGTCTGAAACAGTCATGACTTCACTATTGCCATCGTGATTCATATCTCCGGTGGCCACAAGACTAACCTCTCCACCAACACTAATCTTTGTTTGTTCTTGCAACCTATCGTCAGCATACTGGTAAACGAAAAGATACCCGGAATCATCACCGAATATTATTCGACTGAACGGGAGACCTTTACTCGTCAACGGTTGGATTGAGAAAATTGGTTGTTCCAAGACTTTGTGGGCAAGCTTGTCCAGGGCAATCTCATACCATCCATAACATCTCAGATTTCCATCTGTTGTTGCAACCACGACTTCAGCTCTATCATCCGCGAGAACATTTACAACTCCCACTGCAGTGGGTAGACTTCCTAAAGGTGTTGTAGCTGCTATGCTTAGTTTGCCATCTATATAGGAAATGATCCTTAGGATATTATCGAGGCCTCCAACAACAAAGTCAGGTACACCATTACCGATGACATCTCCGATTCCCATTGCTACTTGGGGTGGCAAGTCACTCACTAGACTTATTTCATCTAGCTCCGTGCTTCTATCATCTAGATATTCAAAGATTCTGATGTCGCCATTTTGAGTTGAAATCACTGGGTTGGCTTTTCCATCAGAAGTTATGTCAACAAGACTAACTGATGTAATCACCTCTTTGAAAGGCACCTTTGCAAGAACTTCAAGCTTGGTCATGTGGAATGAC
>Ga0255052_10002717_pt1 | contig 12607 bp, 9 predicted proteins | sample JV7_2_21_MG_FD_188632 | JGI IMG/M metagenome (GOLD analysis project Ga0255052, IMG submission 188632) | Seawater microbial communities from Jervis Inlet, British Columbia, Canada - JV7_2_21 | ecosystem: Environmental > Aquatic > Marine > Inlet | place: Canada: British Columbia | collected... | reverse complement strand
GCCAGTTGATCGACAGCGCGTTGCGCGCTGACGATCACCGCTAATCATTGTGGGTCGCCGTATCGATAGTCGGTCCGAGCCGATTGACGGTTTGATGTTGCTGAACAAGCCGGCGGGACTGACATCAAATCAGGCGCTGCAGAAGGTCAAACGCCTGCTAAATGCCAGAAAAGCGGGGCACACAGGAAGCCTGGATCCCGCGGCAACCGGCATGCTGCCTCTGTGTTTTGGCGAGGCAACCAAGGTTTGCGCTTTCTTGCTCAATGCGGACAAGACCTACCGGGTAACGGCCCGGCTGGGAATTGCCACCGACACGGCCGATGCAGATGGCAGCGAGATCGCCACAGCTGAAGTGCCAGCGCTGTCAGCCGGGCAATGGAGTGAGATATTGCAGAGCTTCCGGGGCGATTCTTTGCAGGTGCCACCAATGTATTCGGCCTTGAAAAAGAATGGCAAGCGGCTTTACGAACTGGCGCGTAAGGGTGAGACAGTGGAGCGCGAGCCGCGTCCTATCAGGGTGGACGAGATTAGCCTGCTCGAGATCGCTGGCAATCGGCTCGCATTTCGCGTGCATTGCTCCAAAGGCACCTATATAAGGACCCTGGTCGAGGATATCGCGCAGAAGGCAGGCACCGTGGCGCACACTGCCCGATTACACAGGGAGAGCGTCGGCGGGTTTCAGGCGGCTGACATGCTGGATCTGACGAGCCTCGAGGCTGCGGCGGCATCAGGGGCGGATGCGCTCAGAGCGCTGCTGCTGCCACCGGATGTGGCGCTTGAGGGCATGCCGCAGGTTAGTCTGGAGATGCTGACCGCGGATCGATTTTGTGCCGGACAGGCGGTGCCCGCAAAGCCGCAGGGTTTCGCGGGGCTTGTCAGGGTCTACGATGTCGCAAAAGAGTTTATGGGCGTGGGTGAGCTGTCTGAAGCCGGCACACTGGCGCCCAAACGAGTGTTTCGGACGGGTGAAAAAAACCCGTAGATAATTGATTATTGACTATTAATGGGCCCACGCAGACGCTAGAATGCGCGCTGCAAAAAAGGGCTAAGAAGAGAAGAACTGAGGTAAATGAGAAATGTCACTGTCTAGTGAGCAAAAGAGCAGCATTGTTGCTGAATATTCCCGCGGTGACGCGGATACGGGTTCTCCCGAGGTACAGGTAGCACTGCTGTCTGCACGTATTTCTGAGCTTACCGAGCACTTCGGTGAGCACAAAAAAGATCACCATAGCCGTCAGGGTCTGCTGAAGATGGTCAACAAGCGGCGCAAGCTGCTCGACTATGTCAAGGCAAAAGACCAGGATCGGTATCGCGAGCTGATTACCCGGCTCGGTCTTCGTCGATAAGCGACGAATCACACTGGCAAAGAGCTAATCCAGTGCCGCTCCCATGCAGGGATCGCAGCGGCTTGCCATTGCCACATTGAAATTCAAGTAGAGAATAATTGTGAAATCAGTAAAGAAATCGTTCCAGTTTGGGGAGCATACGGTCACTATAGATACCGGCGCGATTGCGCGTCAGGCCGACGGAGCAGTTTTGGTCGATATGGCCGAAACTCAGGTATTGGTTACGGCAGTTGGCCGCAAAGCGGCTGATCCGGGGCGGGACTTTTTTCCGCTGACCGTCAACTACCAGGAAAAGACCTACGCCGCGGGCAAGATCCCCGGCGGCTTTTTCAAGCGCGAAGGCCGGCCTGGCGAGAAAGAGGTTCTCGTCTGCCGTCTGATCGATCGTCCAATTCGTCCGCTGTTCCCGAAGGGATTCAAAAACGAAGTGCAGGTCATTGCGACGGTCATGTCGCTGAACCCGGACGTCGATCCGGATATTCCGGCTTTGATTGGCGCGTCAGCAGCGCTGGCCATTTCGGGTATGCCATTTGCCGGGCCTATCGGTGCTGCAAAAGTCGGCTACGTGGACGGCGACTACGTCTTGAACCCGGGTAGGGAAGCGCTCCAGGGTTCGTCTCTGGAACTGGTTGTCGCTGGCACGAAAGATGCCGTACTCATGGTTGAGTCGGAGGCTGATGGCCTGTCAGAGGAGGTCATGCTGGGCGCGGTCATGTTTGGCCATGAGCAGATGCAAGTCGCCATCGACACGATCAGCGAGCTTGCCGCGGAAGTCGGCAAACCCGCCTGGGACTGGGAGGCGCCGGCCGAAGACCAGGGTCTGGCCACCGCTGTCGCCGGCCAGGCTACGGACGGCTTGACGACCGCCTATCAGCTGACGGACAAGCAAGAGCGGCAGGCCGCCGTTGGCGACGCCAAAGGTGCAACAGTGGACGCTCTGACCGATGGTGACGACGCCCAATGGTCAGCTGATGAGGTCAAGGGCGCCCTTTACAAGCTCGAAAAGAGCATTGTTCGCAACCGCGTAATTGCCGGTGAACCAAGAATTGACGGCCGCGACCGGGACACGGTTCGTCCGATCGATGTGAAGGTCGGGGTTCTGCCAAGAGCCCATGGTTCGTCTATCTTTACTCGCGGCGAAACCCAGGCGATTGTTACAACCACGCTGGGAACGGGTCGCGATGCGCAGATCATCGATGCTATCGAGGGCGAGCGCAAAGAGCCATTCATGCTGCACTACAACTTCCCGCCGTTTTGTGTCGGCGAGACGGGTTTTATCGGGTCGACGAAACGGCGCGAAATTGGACATGGCAAGCTGGCGAAGCGCGGCATTCAGGCCGTGATGCCCCACTTTGATGATTTCAGCTACGTCATTCGTGTTGTCTCGGAAATCACCGAGTCAAACGGTTCCAGTTCCATGGCTTCAGTGTGTGGCACGAGCCTCGCACTCATGGATGCGGGCGTTCCGATCAAAGCACCGGTCGCCGGTGTTGCGATGGGTCTGGTCAAGGAAGGCGATGACTTCGCTGTGTTGACAGATATTCTCGGTGATGAGGATCACCTTGGCGACATGGACTTCAAGGTCGCCGGGACGGATGGCGGTATCACCGCACTGCAAATGGATATCAAGATCCAGGGCATCACGCGCGAAATCATGGACAAGGCGCTTGCGCAGGCGCGTGATGCGCGGCTGCACATCCTTGGTGAAATGAACAAGGTGCTCGGCACACCACGTGAAGAAATGTCCGAATGGGCACCGTCGATCATCACCTTCAAGATCGATCCTGAGAAGATTCGTGACGTCATTGGCAAGGGTGGCTCAGTCATCCGTGCCATGACAGAAGAGACGGGAGCAACCATCGATATCGACCAGGACGGCACGGTGCGCATTGCATCGGTGGACGGTTCATCGGGCAAGGAAGCACTGCGTCGCATCGAGTTGATTACGGCAGACGTTGAAGTTGGCCGTATTTACGAGGGTAAAGTGGCGCGACTTATGGACTTTGGTGCATTTGTCACGATCCTGCCAGGCAAAGACGGTCTCGTGCACATCTCACAAATCTCCAACGAGCGTGTTGAGAAGGTCAGTGACAAGCTGGCTGAAGGCGACGTCGTCAAGGTTAAGGTTCTCGAAGTCGATCGTCAGGGTCGCGTGCGGCTCTCGATGAAGGAAGTCGAAGCCGCGTAAGCTGGTTGGAGTTCCCTGGAGCGCGACAATCGTACGTGAAAACGTTGTGCGATGTCGCGAGAGTCTCAGTCGCGCCTCAAGAGGCGCTCCTACAGCTGTCCTTCAAGGAAGCCGAGTATTCGCCGTGGCAGGTAGTAGACTGGTCGCCACGGCGTTCCGCCTTCGATAAAGCCCACGTGGCCCCCGGCATCGGCAACCTCCAGGCGTACATGCTCAGAAAGCATGTCCGGACGCGGAATGACGTCCGGCGTCATGAACGGATCATCCATCGAATTGATAATCAGGGTCGGCCTGGCGATGTCCTTGAGAAATTGTGCTGAACTGCACTTATCGTAGTAATCGTTCATGTTCTTGAAGCCATGCAGAGGTGCCGTAACTGCATCATCGAACTCTGCAAAACTCTGCGCCTTCATGGCCCTGTCCCAGTCAAACGCGGCCGTGTGTTGATCGAATTTGTGGCGCACCGAGTTCTTCATGTTGTTTAGAAGGTGTTTTTGATAAACCTTTGAAAAACCTATATTTAGTGCTTCAGAACATTTGTACAAATCCAGCGGTACACACACTGCTCCTGCCGCTTGCAGACGTGAATCTGTTGCCGACTCGCCGAGGTACTTGAGTAGGATATTCCCGCCAAGTGAGTAGCCGACGGCGAGCATCGGCCCGCGTTGCCCCTGCTCCTGGAGCCGTCGCAGGAAAAAACGAATATCGCCGGTTTCGCCGGCATGATAGCGCCGTGGGAGTCGGTTCCTGTAGTCCCCACAGTCACGGGAATGCAGCACACAGGGCCGCCAGCCCCGGTCGTAGGCGTTTTGCATGAGCATCCGGGCATACGCGGACTCCGCCGATCCTTCGAGGCCGTGCAGAATCACGAGCAGCGGCGCGGACATTGGCAGTTCATCGGCATCGGCCAGCCAGTCAACGACAGTGACGTCGCCATCCGGCAAGTCCAGAACTTCCCGGCGCAACGGGGCGCGTTCTCGCCATGCCCACGGCAGCGACGGGAACATCGTCTGTAAATGCCGGTGCGTCAGCCAGCGGGCCGGCCGGAATTCGCTTCGCAATATGCGCTTGTTGGTCGTTTCTTCGGTCATTCTTGAGGCAAAAAAATGGCCCCCCGCTTGCGCAGGGGGCCTGCCGTGGAGTGTAAACTCCTTCAGGCTTTTGCAACAGGGGGCGGGGGAGCGTATCCCCGTTGCAAGCTCCACGCTAGGGCATCTAAGGCCCTGATGTCAAGGAATTCTTAGTTTCGTTGACAAATGTGTCGACAACCTCGTTGTTACGAAAATCTTGCACTTGATCCATAAAATGCTTGAGGATTTGCTCAAGGTGCTGAGTCAATTGGACGGGAGCGACCCTGCCGTAGCACCGAATGATCTGGGCGAGGAAGTCCTCACTCAAAATTGCATCGCCGTTGTGCTCTTGCTCACTGATGACCTGCAGCAAGATTGATCGTGTGATGTCTTCGCCGCTCTTTTTGTCGATAACCATGAGATTGGTCTTGCTGACAACGATGTCTCTGATGTCGGCGAGGGTGATATAGCGGCTTTCCTGTGTGTCGTATAGACGCCTGTTCGGGTATTTCTTGATAATTCGAGCTGCTCTCATGTATCTCTCGGGTGGCTGACGCGTGCCGCTGAATGGCGCTTACGATAGCCCATTTTCGGCGTCAGCCATAGGGTTCGCGATCGTGTGTATCTCCGTTTGGCCATCGAGTACATCGATTCTCCAGTGGTGTAGCGCCCATTGCCAGATTTCTGCCAATTGCGCTGAGTGCAACTCAATTGGCGGGCTCTGTCCGAGCATCTGCAACGCGGTAACCAGGTCGAATTCGGCCCGATCGATATTGACGCCTTTGGCGCCGTGGCTCTTGCTGAGTTTTTGACCCTGGTTGTTGATTGCCACCGGTATGTGGCAATACTTCGGTATCGCGTAGCCAAGCAGCTGTTGGAGCCAGATTTGACGAGGCGTGGAGTCCATCAGATCAATGCCCCGCACCACATCGGTGATTCCCTGCAAGTGGTCGTCGACGACTACGGCTAGTTGATAGGCGATCAGACCGTCTCTTCGCAGGATGACGAAATCTCCCGAATCTGTCTCAAGCTGTTGTGATTGCTTACCCTGGAGCAGATCATCAAACGATACCGCTACGTCGTCCGTGCGGACGCGGAGAGCGAATTCCGTGGCGTTGCTGCCATCGCGGCAGGTGCCCGGATAGATGATGCCTAGCGAGCCACGTGGGGCCGCAGCAAGGTCACGTCGCGAACATCCGCAGGGGTAGGCCTTGCCGGCATCGATGAGGACTTGAATAGCGTCGTCATGCACGTCCCGGCTCGCGCTCTGATAGCTGACAGGGCCATCCCATTCGAAGCCGTAGTGCTCAAGTGCAGCCAGAATCTCGTCGGTCGCGCCCGGTTGCTCACGCGGCGGATCAATGTCCTCGACGCGCAGCAGCCACTGACCGCCGTGGCTGCGCGCCTCAAGAAAGCTCGCAACGGCGGCCAGCAATGAGCCGAAATGCAAAGGGCCGGTTGGTGACGGTGCGAACCGGCCAATGTAGGGTTTGCAACTCGTCGAATTAGCGGTAGCGATCGTCCCGATCTCGAAACTGGCGTTCCGCGAGCTCCCGCCGTTCCTGGGCCTCGAGGCAAAGCGTGGCGACCGGGCGTGCTTCGAGCCGCTTCAGACCAATCTCTTCACCGGTCTCATCGCAATAGCCATAGCTGCCGTCATCGATTCTGGCTAGTGCTGAATCTATCTTGCGCAGCAGCTTGCGCTCTCTGTCCCGTGTCCGCAGTTCCAGGCCGAATTCGGACTCCTGGGTAGCCCGATCGTTGGGATCCGGGAAGTTGGCGGCCTCGTCCTGCATATGGTGAACGGTACGGTCCACTTCGAACATGAGCTCGCGTTTCCAGGCGCTAAGGATATTCTCGAAATGGCCGAACTGCTTGCTGCTCATGTATGCCTCGCCACGTCGCGGCTTGTAAGGATCTATGCCGTGAATCGGGCCAGACAGAATATCGCCTCGCGAGCGGGTGCGACGCAACGGCGCCTTGCGGCCCACCTTCTTCCTGGCTGGTTTCTTCCTGGCTGGTTTCTTCCTGGCAGCGGCCTTCTTCTTGCTTACGGCTTTCTTTTTTGAAACCGTCTTTTTCCTGCTTACGGCTTTTTTCTTTACGGCGGCCTTTTTCTTGCTCGCCTTCTTCGCTGCTTTCCTGGTTACCTTCTTCTTGGCTACCTTCTTCTTGGCCGCCTTCTTCCTGGCTACCTTTTTCTTAGCTACCTTTTTCTTCGAAACCTTCTTCCTGGAAACTTTCTTCCTGGAAACCTTCTTTTTGGAAACCTTCTTCTTCGACGGCTTCTTGCTCACCTTCTTGCGAGCAACCTTTTTCCTGGCGACCTTTTTCCTGCTCACACGTTTTGCAGCCACTTTCTTACGAGAGGCTGTCGCTTTCTTCCGCTTCTTGCTTGCGGCCTTCTTTGCGGGCATTTGAAACTCCTGCCGGATCGAGAAAAGGGCGGGATTATACATGGCTTGTGGCTGCATGGAAGCCTATTTTTTTCGCCAATCCTGAGCTTTACGCTAATACGCCGAAAGCCCCGCAGAATGGGGGCTGCAGGCAATTGTCTTTTTCTCGCGACAATCGTTTTATTGCCTCAATTACATTACACTAGCCGGATTTGACGGGCTAATGGCGTCTGACACCACATGCGATTAAGCAAAATCAAGCTCGCCGGCTTCAAATCCTTCGTCGATCCCACAACCATTACCTTCCCCAGCGGCCTTGTCGGCGTCGTCGGGCCTAATGGTTGTGGCAAGTCGAACGTGATCGATGCCGTACGTTGGGTGATGGGTGAGAGCTCAGCGAGCCGTCTGCGTGGTGACTCGATCACTGACGTCATTTTTAACGGTTCGAGCACGCGCAAGCCTGTTGGCGCCGCATCCGTCGAATTGCTGTTCGACAACTCCGATACGACGCTGGAGGGCCAATACGCCAAATACGCTGAGATCGCGCTTCGTCGTGAAGTGGCCCGAGATGGCATCTCGAGCTATTTTCTAAACGGAACACGCTGTCGCCGCAAGGATATTACCGGCGTATTTCTGGGCACCGGGCTGGGTCCCCGCAGTTACTCGATCATCGAGCAGGGCATGATTTCGCGGCTGGTGGAAGCCAAACCCGAAGAAATGCGAGTGTTCCTCGAAGAAGCAGCAGGCATTTCCAAGTACAAAGAGCGCCGCCGCGAGACATCGAATCGCATCAAGCACACGAAAGAGAATCTCGATCGTTTGATGGATGTACTCGAGGAGGTTGAAAAACAGATCAAACACCTTGATCGTCAGGCGAAGACGGCCGAGCGCTACAGTCGTTACAAGAACGAAGAGCGCCGTACTGTTGCCGAGTTGCTCGCACTCAGGACCAGAGATCTCGATGATCGAGCGGCAGATGCCGACCGTCATTTGGCGGAGCGCAAGACACGCCTTGAGGCGGCCATTGCGGAACAGCGCAAGGTCGAGGCCCTGATGGAAGAATCCCGGGCGCTGCAAAGTGAGCGTAACGATGCGTTTAGCGAAGTACAGGGCCGGTTTTACAAGGTTGGGTCGGAAATCGCCCGGCTTGAACAGTCCATCGAGCACGCACATGAACTGCGTGAGCGCCAAACCAGGGACCTTGAACAGGCTGTGCAGGGTGCACGCGAGATTCGTGAGCACATAAACAAAGACCAGAGTGAAATTGCGCAGCTTGAACTCACCCTGAACGAACTCGTGCCCGGCCTCGAATTGGCCCGGCAAAGCGAGCAGGCATCCACGGAGTCCCTGCAAAGTGCTGAGGAATCATTGGCTGAATGGCAGCAGCAGTGGGACGACTACACTGCCCGATTCAATGAAGCGCAACAGCAACGCAATGTGGAGCAGACTCGCTCGGAGCAGATTGAATCGCGGATTCAGAGCTTTACCGAGCGCCGCCAGAAACTCGACGAAGCCAGGTCGGGGGCAAGTGCGGATGAACTGCAGGCTAATTTTGACGAGTTGGCGAAGTTGGAGCAGCGCAAGCGTCAGGCGCGTGATGAGTTCGACCGGCATCTCACCGACATCGCAGACAATATTCGCAAGCTTCGCGAACAAGATGCGAAATTGACGCGACTTGTTGACGATCGGCGCGCTGCGTTACAGGTCGGACAAGGCAAATACGCGTCGTTAGAGGCCCTGCAAAAAGCGGCACTGGGCGAAGGCGATGAGGGTGTTCAGGAATGGCTCGAAAGCGTCGGGCTCGAGCATAATCGCAAGGTAGCGCAGACCCTGGATGTTGACGATGGCTGGGGAAAGGCCATTGAGACCGTGCTCGGTGACTACCTGCAAGCAATCTGCGTCAGTGACATTACGCCGGTCACCGAAAGCATCGCGAAACTTCGCAGTGGCAATATCACTGTTTTGCTGGAGCAAAGTGGTGAGCCGGAGCTGTTTGATGTCTCCGATACCCTGGCCGCCAAAGTGACAGGCGCTCCGAAGTCCGTACACCAATTACTGGCGCAGGTTCGAGTCGCGGATTCACTTAACAATGCATTGTCCATTCGTGACTCGATTGGGGGCGATGGATCCGTTATCACTGCGGACGGAATCTGGCTCGGCAAGCAATGGTTACGAGTCTCGCGAGACAAGGATTCGAAGGCCGGTGTTTTGTCGCGCGAACACGACATGCGGCGCCTCAAAGGTGATATCCGTGAGTTGCAAGCGCGCTTCGATAGCGCAGGTAAATTGCTCAAGGATGGCCGCATCCGTCTCAATCAACTGGAAGAACGGCGCGAGACCGTACAGCGTGATGCAGGCTCCTTGCTTGGCGAGTACTCGGAGACGAAAGCAGCGATGGATGGGGCGCAGTATCGAATGGATCAGGCAAACGCACGTCAGGTTGCGATTGCAGAAGAGACAAGCGAAGTCGCTAATCACCAGATTTCTGCAGAAGAACAGCTGCGCGAATCAAGGCGCCGGCATAAGCAGGCTGTTGAGTCGCTGGAAGGATTTGAAACGCTCCGGGAAACACTGGAGAAGCGTCGTGACGAACTTCGCGCTGAACTGCAGCGCGTTCGCGAACAAGCGCAAGAGGACCGGCAGACGGTCCAGAACATAACCATTCAGTTCGAGAGCAGGCGTACCAGCAAGGAATCGGCGGCACAGAATCTCGATCGAATGCAATCGCAACTGAGTCAGTTCGAGAGCCGCGAAGTCGAGATTCAGGAGCAACTGCAGCAACGCCAGATGCCGCTTGCCGATAACAAGAAAACACTTGAGGAGCAGCTGGCTAATCGGGTGTCGGTTGAGGCGGAGCTTGGAACCGCACGCCAGCAGGTTGAGCAGGTTGAATCGCGACTGCGCGAACTAGATCAGTCACGCATGCTGTCGGACCAGGGCGTGGATGAGGCACGCGGGATTGTTAATGAAGCCGAAATGGGATTGCGTGAAGTGAGCGTGCGGCGCGAGGGACTTGCCGAGCAACTTGCGCAGACAGATTTCGACTACGAGCTGCTTATTGACGAGATGGATGAGTCCGCCGAAATTGAGAGCTGGGAAGAGAAGCTCGAGAAAAGTCGACGCCGCATCGAACGTCTCGGGCCGATAAACCTTGCTGCGATCGATGAGTTCAAAGAACAGTCCGAGCGCAAAAATTACCTGGATTCGCAACTCGAGGATCTGAATAGCGCGTTGGCGACGCTTGAAGGCGCGATTCGCAAGATTGACAAAGAGACGCGTTCACGTTTCCGCGACACGTTTAGCAATGTCAACGCCGGATTCCAGCGTTTGTTTCCGAAGCTCTTTGGCGGCGGACATGCCTACCTTGAACTGACCGGGGAAGACTTGTTGTCGGCAGGCGTGACAGTGATGGCCCGTCCGCCCGGCAAGCGCAACAGCACCATTCATCTGCTCTCGGGTGGTGAGAAAGCGCTGGCAGCTGTCGCACTGGTTTTTGCGATTTTCGAACTCAATCCCGCACCGTTTTGTCTACTTGACGAGGTCGACGCGCCGCTCGACGATGCCAACGTCAGTCGCTTCTGCGACATCGTTCGTGAGATGTCTGAGAAAGTTCAGTTCGTATTCATCACCCATAACAAAGTAACTATGGAGATGTCGCGGCAGTTGACAGGCGTGACGATGCAGGAGCCGGGCGTTTCCAGACTCGTGTCTGTCGATCTTGATGAAGCAGTGAAGATGGCGGCGAGTTAGGTCATTGATGAATGGACGGGCTGCGATGGTTACTGTTGTTCTTCGGAATACTGGTCATTGCCGGGGTTTACTTCTATAGCCGTCGCGAGCGCAACAAGCCGGCAAAAGAACAAGTAGAACCTGCCCGCGTCGCACCGACGATTGATATTGGTGATGACGAGAGTGCCTCGCCACGTGGTGACGAAGGTGCGCTTACCGATGCCGACGAGCCTGGCACAGAGCGGGCGGAAAATGCACCACAGAAAATCGTTACGCTACGCCTGATTACACGCGACGGCGGCGCGTTTCCGGGCGACGATTTGATTCTCAGTTTGCGCGGCATTGGGTTGCGGCACGGCAAGTTCGGTATTTTTCATCGCTACGATGGCAACGATGAGAACAGGACGATCTTCAGCGTCGCAAGTCTTGTCGAGCCAGGGAGCTTCGACCTCGCCAATATCAAGGAGCAGAAAATCCCTGGAATCAGTCTGTTTCTCGTGTTGCCGGGACCAGTCGATGGTGTGGAAGCATTTGATCTGATGATGGTTGCAGCAAGAGCGCTCGCTCAAACACTTGGCGCAGAGTTGCTTGACGAATCTGGGAGTACGCTCAGCATTCAGAGAGAACGCTACATGCGCGAGGATATCATTCAGTACCAGCACAGCAACCTGGTAGCGTGAAAAACAACCGATCGTATTTGCGATGAACGTGCCGGCCGATATTCAGAGCAAACTGGATTTCTTGCGAGAGCAGATCCGCCACCATAACTACCGCTATCACGTACTTGACGATCCGGAAGTCCCGGATGCTGAGTACGACCGCCTGATGCGGCAACTGCAGACTCTCGAGAAAGAACACCCTGAGCTTGTCACCGATGATTCCCCGACCCAGCGCGTCGGGGACACGCCGGTTTCAGCATTTGGCACTGTGCAGCACCAGGTGCCGATGTTGTCCCTCGACAACGCGTTTGAGCCCGACGAACTTCGCGAATTTCATCGTCGAGTTACAGAGCGCCTCGAGCTTGAGGGCGATGCGGACTCGTTGTTGTATACAGCAGAGCCGAAGCTGGATGGCGCGGCGGTGAGCTTGCTTTACGAGAATGGGCAACTGATGCGCGGTGCAACGCGTGGCGATGGCACGACGGGCGAAGACATCACGCACAACGTGCGAACGATCGACGGGATACCGCTGCGGCTGATCGGTCAAGGATTCCCGACGACCTTGGAAGTTCGAGGCGAGGTGTTCATGCCGAAAGCTGGGTTCGACGCGTACAACGCCAAAGCAAGGGCTGCCGGAGAGAAGACCTTTGTTAACCCGCGTAATGCCGCTGCCGGAAGTTTGCGCCAGCTCGATCCGAAACTCACGGCTGAACGACCGTTAGACATTTACGTTTACTCGGTCGGCCGTATTGATGGAGGTGTGCTGCCGGCAACCCACAGCGAAGTACTTGAACGGTTACAGGACTGGGGGCTCAAAACGTGCCCTGAGAGAAGTGTTGTGAAAGGAGTTGATGGTTGCCTGGCGTTCTATGAGTCAATTGGTGCCAAGCGTGAATCGCTGCCTTATGAAATTGATGGCGTCGTCTACAAGGTCGATAACCTGTTGCAACAACGTGAACTCGGGTTTGTGTCGCGCGCACCACGATGGGCCATTGCTCACAAGTTTCCGGCGCAAGAAGAGTTGACGACGGTCGACGGGATCGAGTTTCAAGTTGGCCGAACAGGCGCCGTAACCCCGGTGGCGCGTCTCACGCCGGTGTTCGTTGGCGGTGTGACTGTCAGTAACGCAACGCTGCATAACATCGACGAATTGCATCGCAAGGATGTGCGCGTGGGCGATACTGTGACCATTCGAAGGGCAGGGGATGTTATCCCTGAG
>Ga0255052_10002716_pt1 | contig 12609 bp, 10 predicted proteins | sample JV7_2_21_MG_FD_188632 | JGI IMG/M metagenome (GOLD analysis project Ga0255052, IMG submission 188632) | Seawater microbial communities from Jervis Inlet, British Columbia, Canada - JV7_2_21 | ecosystem: Environmental > Aquatic > Marine > Inlet | place: Canada: British Columbia | collected... | reverse complement strand
CTTCTTTTTTGCCTCACGTGAATATACTGTCCTCTTCAATACCTCAAGCCCCGAAAAAACATTTATATCCTTCACTTCTTCATCGTAATTTATATAGCTTACAAAATGCTTGGAATACTCGGACTCAAAGTTTTGTGAATGGTGCATTGAGAAAGCAATAACTTTGTGTCCCTTCTTTTCTAAAAGTTTTTTCAGTGAAAAAAAATATGTGCAATCCCCACCACGGTTGTAATAGAAGTTATTAATAAGCAGAATCTTCATTTAAATCTTCATCCCACCTAAATTTTAATCTGCTTGCAAGCGTATCGTCTTATAAACAGTTTCCCTAAAAAATAAAAGTTTACGGCCCATGGTGTACAGATAGCCATGGTAAAACAGAAGGTTATGAACTATAAATAAAAATATGCTTATATATCTCAATTAGCTTTTCATAATGTTTTTCATCACTCAGTTCTTTTTCTACAAACGTTCTCGCATTTTCTCCCATTTCTTCAGTGATATCAGGATTATTTAATAAGTATTTAATCTTTAAACTTAAATGCTCCAAATTTCCAAGCTCAAAAAGCAACCCAGTCTCCCAATTTCTAACGATCTCAGGAATACCTCCTATTCTTGAAGCTATCACTGGTTTTCCACAAGCAACCGCCTCAAGTACAGAATACGGGAAGTTCTCATAACACTCTGAAGGTAGAACTAAAAACTGGCAACTTCTTATGAGTTTAATTACCTCTTCATGGCTCTTATGCCCTAAAAACTCTATCCTGTTGTCTCCATTTTTTGACCTGGCATATGAAACCATCTCATCTCTTATTGGACCATCTCCAACAATTTTAAGCTTACCTGCATTTACCTTAATTGCCGCATCAACAAGCGTCTTTATGCCCTTTTCCTCTGATATCCTGCCTACATATAGATAATATTCACCAACACCATTCTTCCCATTAATCAAACCAATATTATTAAAATTGTTAAGGCATACTGTCTTATCTTCGTTAAACCCGTACTCTATTAGCTTGTTTCTTAAAAATTCACTTGGGGAAATAAACACATCAACCATGTCATTGACCTTCATTACCCTATGTATTATGGTTTCAATTGTCGCCATCGTGCTTGCGCTAAAAGAATCCTTCTTGCACCTTACAATAGGGGGCCAGAAAAACTTCCTTTTTTTGCACCTCTCACAAATCCTGTCATGAGACAAAAAAGACGTGTTCGGACAGATAATCGTATAATCATGTAATGTCCAGACAATGGGGATCTTATGTTTTTTTAAAGAGTAGAATATAGAAGGGGTTATATGGTGATGGATATTCTGCAAATGTGCTATGTCAGGCTTTTCGTCCTTTATAAGCTGCTCTATCTTCTTTTTTGCCTCACGTGAATATACTGTCCTCTTCAATACCTCAAGCCCCGAAGAAATATTTACATCCTTCACCTCTTCATCGTAATTTATATAGTTTACAAAATACTTGGAATACTCGGACTCAAAATTTAGAGGATGGTGCATCGAGAATATAACAGTCTTATGCCCTTTTTCTTCAAGAAGTTTCTTTAAAGAAAAAAGATATGTACAATCCCCACCACGGTTGTAATAGAAGTTATTAATAAGCAGAATCTTCATGGTGCTTTATTTGTTAAGGAGAAAAATAAAATTTATAATAAAAATATTATTCAAAATATCCCAAACCTCTTAAAACATCTTTTATCGATTCTTCATCCTCTACGGAAATCAAAAAACCCGTGTTTCCCTGGATTTTCCCCAGTCATAAAAGAAACCCATGCGGGTGCAGTAAGTGGTGGATAAGTTGATTTTAAAATTCCTTTTACCCCAGACTTAATAAGTCTTCTTAAATTAGGCAATGCCCCTTTTTCAATCAAAGGGTCAATAATACTATAAGTTCCACCATCAATCCCTATGATTACCAGTTTTATTTTTTTGCCGCCAGTCATTATATCTTATTATTCTTTTTGTGCAAAAATAGATTTTTTTAAAAAAGCTGTTCGTATTCTGCTACGATCTTTTCAACCCTGAAATCTTCTGCTCTTCTTTTGCCTTCTTCTGAAAATTCTTTTCTCAAATTCTCATTTTTAAGTAACCTGTGCATTGCCTCTGCTAATGCTTTTTCATTTGCAAGTGGTACAAGGATACCATTCTTGCCATTTGTTATCAGCTCACCCGGTCCTGAAGGACATGCAGTAGAGACAACTGGCACTCCACAGGCCATTGCCTCTAATAGCACATTAGGAAATCCTTCAAAATCCGATGACAAAACAAAAATATCTGATTTTGCTATCCACTTATAGGGATTTGATTGAAAACCTACAAAATCAACTATATTATTTATTCGAAGCTCCACTGCTAAATTTTCCAAATCTTTTTGTAACTCTCCTTGCCCTAAAACAATTAGGCAAACATTATCCAGTTTTTTTTTTAAAATAGAAACAGCTCGTAATAGTCTATCAATCCTTTTTTGCGCTGTTAGGCGTCCGACACTAATAATTATTTGTGAGTTATTTCCCTCGAAAAAAGGATGAACTAACTTACCCTCACTTTCCATAATTATTTTCTCTATTAAGATTGGATTATAGATGGTTTTTAGTTTTTGAGAAGATATATTAAAATCCTTCTTTAAAACCATTTCTATACTTTTGGTAACAGATATAATTTTATCCGCCCGTTGGTATGTAACAATCATTAACCACTTTCTTAACCGCCCTAAGCGATCTGAAAGTAAGTATTCTCTAGGATAGTTCCGTTCACTTAAAATAAGTTTAAAACCTCTTCCAAAAAATGAACTGGCTATTACAGTTAAAATATTTACAAAATATTCAAAGCTAATCACTACATCCGGACGGTAGGCCTTTAATTCTCTTCTTAATTTAAACATTGCTTTAAAGAAATCAGTTCCTTTTTTTTTACATAAACAAACAACTCTAATAGAATTATGTAAATCATACTGACAGTCTCTTTTGTCTGTAAGTAGTACCAACAGAATATCGTATTTGTCTTTTAAATAATTTATCAAATTTACAGTAACTCTCTCAGCTCCACCACCACCCAGAGAATTAATAACAAACAACATTCTTTTTTTTTCAAAACTACTCATATCTCAGTATCTGGTTAATGTTTTCAAATTCTCAAGGATCATATCACAGATTAAACAGACCATTATGGTTTAGTCCTACTAATATGAAAACTACTAAAAAGATTAGCGTTATAAGTCTTAAATAATTTACATTAATGACTTGAATGATTCAAGAGATATAACACTCCTAAAACATAAAGGAATATTTTTGATTTTAAATAACCAACATTTTTACACAATATTCAAGATCCATGAAAAAAATTCTAAAGAGATTTCTTATCCCAATTTAAAAATAAGAATGTCCTCACTTAACACACTTTGTCCCAATAATACAAAAATTAAACAGAGGCCTTAGTGGCAGGTTTCTAGTAAAGACTCTTTTAAAAGAAAATGATAAATTGGCGAGTAGCATTTCAACAATTTTAATAACAAGTAATGGTATAGCCAACCTCACACCCTTTGGGATTATTTCGTATCTTACTTTTCTAAAACCTGCCAATTTGAAAAGCTCAGTCAATTCACTAACTGTGTATTCTTTTAAATGAAAACAGGTTGCAACATTGTCAAAATGTTTTGAAATGTCATGTGGGCCAGAATAACGATGTGGCGTTCTACAAATATAGATGCCGCCAATAGTGAGGACATCGTAAATATCTTTCAGTTGCTCCAATACGTCATCAGGATGAAGGTGCTCCATAACTTGGTTGCTATAAACAATTTGAGCTGACTTTATAGATCTCGGAATATTTACACCATTTGATATAACTATTTTGACATTTGGAGGCAAAAGAGCACTCTTTGAAGGTTTATCTGAAACATCAAGCGCATAAACTGTATCTACATACTTAGCAACTTCAACGGATAGAGCCCCTGTGCCCGGCCCAATTTCCAAGAAAACCATATCTGGTTTAAGAAATCCTTTCAAATAATGCATTTGTAGTGCAGTTGAGCACTTAATCAAATCTTCTTTCTTGAATATAAAGGGATGCTGTGGAAACTTATCGTAATACTTATCATAGACAGAACTATATAATTCTTTTCTTTCCTCACGACTTGCATCCTTCATTTTTTTTGCTAATGCTTTTTCTAGAAGATAAGCTTCTCTTGTATTCATATCTATTGATGAATTATTCTCAGAAGACTTCGTATGTTTCATTGTCTAGTGCTTACTTTGATTGGAAATTTGCAAGAAAGTTATAAATATATTGTTCAGTACCACCAATACCTCCTGCACGAAAGACGTAAGTTATAGATTGCTACTTGGTCCGAAGCTTCAAGCTTATGTAATGGCCACAATAGGGTCATATCAATCTTTTTGGAAATATGAGCTTTAAGAAAAAATTTTGGCATAAAGAATTTAATTAACAGCCATTTAAAACTGAGAAAGGCTTTGCGAATAATATACTGTCTTGACAGGTATTACTATTGCGCCTTTTGCATTATAATTGAATTGATAAATTCCTTGATTTTAGAACCATAGATATTATAATCAAAATTTTTTAAGCCGAACACCTTTCCTTTTTGACCTATTTCTTTTGCTTTTTTAGGATTTAAAAAAATATATTCCATTTTGTGTGCAAATTCACCAATATCATAACTCTGTGCCATTAAAGCTGATTCTTCATCTTTAAAATGTTTTGCAACTTCACCATAATTAGTTGTGACGACCGGGTTTCCAGATGCCAAATATTCTCCTAATTTATGAGGAAACCTGGCTGTATCTTGAATCGTTGGTTGTAGCGGAATCAATAGTCCGCAGGCATTTGCATATAAATTGGTCAATTGGGCATATGATATCCCAGAGTACAATTTAATTAAATTGTTTTTCTTATTCTTCGCTATTTCCTTATCCAACCTGCTCATTTGACTTGGCTGTCCAGTAACAACCAGATAAAGTCGGGGTTCTTCTGAGCTTTCCAGTAATTCAAAAGCTTTTAGTACAAAAATGATTACGTCAAAATAATCTGCTCCGCTGCAAAACAGAAAATATTTTTCGTCTGTATTTCTTTCAACCTCATTAAATCTATCGAAATCAGCAATCATAGGAACTTTAAGCATAGGTAGTTGCGGGGAATGACTTTTTACAATATTAACTAAATAATCACTTATTGGCATCATACCGTCAAGCAAATAGAAGCCATATTTTTCATACAAATAGCCATTAATTTTATGCCTTATCCCATGTCTGGTACTGATTGAAGAGTATAATTCAACGTACGCCATAACTAATGGAAAGTCTAATAATTTTGATATTATTCTATAAAACAGGATTGATTGAAATTTATCAGTATGTAGAATTGCAGCATTGCATTTTCTGCTTTTCCTTAATTTATACAATATATAAATTTCATTAATTAGGCCCAAATTTTTAAGAATATTTCGCACGATTATATTATTGGGTCTATATGGACTTCCTGAAGCATGTATGTAATTTATTTTTTCATATGTGCCTTCAGTTTTGAGATTTAAGCCTGCATCTGGATCGTGAAGCCCAAACCTGTTTATAACAGTCATGTTTACATCGCTCTGAGTCAGTCCTTTACAGACAAGGAGTGTCTTTTGAACAACACTTGTCACTCCAAATGGGAAACCCAAATCTCCCAGCCATACCACATTAAGTTTCATAATAACCAACAGCCTTAGTTGTCATTTTTGCTCGGCTTTACCTGCTCATTAACCCATTCATAAGTTCTTGCTATTCACTCTTTAAACGGTTTAGAAGGAATGCCGTAATGAAAAAATCATTTTGAATGAATTTTACAATATGCCAAACTAGTTTCTATTAGATCCTTTTATTATATGGTAAATCTCTAAACCAGAATTACGCTGTCTGAATGTTTATATTGCTTTCACAACAGGTGATTTTTCTTGTAACAATGATAGTGACTTCAAAACCGTTCTTCTCTATTGTTTGTAATCGTCTTAAGCATGTTAATGTTAATTCACAACGATTATGCACCGGGATAATTATAGCAATTTTAGTTTTTTGGCAATTTAATTCATTCATTGACATTTACAAAACAGCCTCTGCTTTTGAAAAAACAATCACTTTCTTGCATAAAATACAGTTCTTAAACGATCTGTGTTTCCAATAGCTTTTATATCTACAAATCCCCATTCTCTTAATCGCCTATACTCAGCATCATATTGTTCATGACCTTCATATAAAACTTCTGTTGTAAGTTTCATTAACCTGTCAAATTCAGTAGTATCTTCCAGCCAAAAATAGACCGACAAAGCAAACATAAAATCTATTTTGTTAATATCTTTGAAGGCGCCTTTGTGCTTAAGATTTCTAACTTCATGCTTAATATTATTTAATTCCAATATTTCCGACAATTCCTTCGCACACCTAATTATTTCATAATCCATATCAAAACACATGACGTATTTTGCCCCATAAAGCGCACTATAAGCTCCAAAAAGTCCAATATTGCATCCCAGATCAATAACAACTTTTTCCTTTAATGAGATATTATTCTTTTCAAGCAATATCCATCTTTCAAAAAAATCCCTTTCTCCGAAATAATCAACATTACCAAAACTGTAAGTATAATATGCTACTTCCTTACCTGGAGTACTACTATTACTTTTTGCTGCCTCTTGCCATACCCTATCAAGCATTGTCTGTATTTTTTCTATCTTCTCTTTAATCTTCGGTACTCTATTTAAAGTATCATAAAGAGTAACACAAGGAGACGATAAGCTGAACCTACTTATTTTCAAATCGGCCTTGTTATATAAATCCCTATTCAAAGTTGCCTGGTCAAAGTCAATAATATACACATCTTTTTTAGATGGAGAAATTATTATATTTGAACTTTTTAAATCTCTATGAACGATATAGTTTTGTCTAAGTTTTTGAACCTGGGAAAACAGTTTAAACAGCAATGCTGTTTCCATATCACCATTACAATCAGATAAATATTCATCGAAAGTTTTTCCGGTAATATTGTCAGAAACAAACATTTCATAGTGTCCAATTTTCATATATTCTTTTACGTTAGGGAAACCATCGAGACCTCTTAACCTGTCTATAAGATTGAATTCCCAATATAATGAATTCATTTTTTTTGATATTATTCTCGAATCTACTAACTTAATGAATTTTTTCCCGGACGTGTTATGTATTACATGACGAATCTCATTTTTTTTGAATTCTGCGATGTTTTCTATTCCAATTTTTTTTCTAAATATCTCTAATATTTTTTTCTCTTCTTCATAATATCCAGCCATATCAAACTTAATCAAAATTAAACATTTTTTCTTGTGATCAATATTTTTTACTTCAAGAAAGGAACTATGTAGATTAATTGAATTTGTATATTGACGGGCTATGCTCCACATTTCTTCACTCGTTTTGGTAAACCAATAATTAGTAGAATGAATGTTTGTATATATTTTACAAATAGAATATCTTTTATCTTTTTCCAGACTAACTCTTACTTTCGTTCTAAAAAGCCTTTTCTTTTTTCTTTGAGCCAAATAAAGAAAATCAATTAATAGACAAATAATATTAATTGGATATAGAAAAGTTCTATCAAACTCTTTCTCAGTTAACATCTCGATTTTTTTATTATATTGTAAATTAAGCATATCAGTAGCAAAGTATCCATCTGCCAATTTCAATGAATTTAGTTCCCATTCTCTTATATTTTTAACTATATTTTTCAACCTAAAGTATGGTATCTGATGAATAGTCATATCAATAAATTCACCAAGCTCAAAATAATTCTTCCTGCTTTTTTCAAGAGAAACTATCTTATTTAATATATTTTTTAATTTGTTATATGTATACATTTGTTCACATTAAAGCTGAGTAACTCTCATTAATTTCTTAAATTCAAAATATTTAAATTTCAAGAATATCATAGCCATAACAAGACTGAAAGAATCGATTACGACTACCTTATTCAATGTAATATTTAAATTCAGAAATAATAAAAGAAAAACGAGGGTGACATTTGTAATGCATTTTATCCATGTCGCACTAACACAATATCCAACCTTACCGATTCCTAAAAACATAAAATAGTCCGGAACCGCTAAGGTATTAATAAACCAACCTATTAATAATATTCTCAGCACAACCGCAATTTGCATATTAAATTTTTCCCCTAACCAAAGTTCTAAGATTATATCTGCAAATATGAATAATGATAAAAACAGAGGGGATACAAATAAAAATATTAACTTCATCCCTTTTTTATGGATAGAAAAAACAGCAGTAAATGATTCCATACTTTTTCCATACACTTCGCTGACCATGGGCAACATTGATTCTAAGCCTTTAACAAATAAGTTTCTCGCTGATATAACAACCTGGACAGCAATTTGATAGTATACAACTTCTGAAAGCCCTATATATCTGCCAATAATAACCGTGTTAAAAGGAGTTACAAACATTTGAGTTATTATACGTATGAGCAGTGTTCCCCCATATTTCACTAATTCTTTCATCTTTTGCCTATCAAAGGCTAATGGATTAAATATCGTTATTTGATAAGTACAGCTCAAGACAATAACCCACACTATTAATGGGAAAAAAAAATACATAAAAAAACCCCAATATAAGCTCCATATTTCAAATCCCAATAATAATAGGCATACAGATAATGTAACTTGAATAATTCTACTTATTAATAAACTGTAATTAGCAATGTCCATTCTGCCGATTCCCACAACGACACCCTTTATAGCATTAACAAAAAAACTGAACACAGACAAAAGTCCAACAAAAAAAATAAGCTGCACTCCTTTATCTCTGAAAACCTCTTTCAATTTAATAAAATCTGAAAGCTGAGACTTAAAAAGTGCTAACAAACAGATTAGAATTAGAGAAGGCACCAACAAAATATAAAAAGACGTAGATATGTATTCTGTAATTCCCCTGAATTTTTTCTGCCCATACTCGCTTGCAATATATTTCGTTATTGCAGTATCTATACCTGCCAGTCCAATTTGACTAAATGAAAATACAACAGAAACAATAGCCCATAGACCATATTTCTCAACTCCTAAATATTTTAAGTAAATCGGATATGCTATCAGAGTACTTATAGTGTGACCGGCAGAAAAAACTGTACCTGACACCACATTCTTTTTGAGTTGCGAATATTGATTATATTTATTTATCAATCCTCTTAAACTCAGAATAATCTCTCCTCACACTTTTTTTTATACTCCTCATACACTCGCAAGATGATTTCATAATTAACTGAAATTTATACATACCTTACGCTCAGTCGTTTTTCTATGTCAGGCAGCATCGTTTTCTTCTTATAAGCAATAACGATGGTTCTATGATTGGATATATAGTCCGATACGTTTTCCAGTGTATAAGGATCTCCATTGCCGTATGCCTTTTGAGAATCATCAAGAAATGCCGAGGGATTGACCTCTATAACCCATTCATATCCACTTTTATGTAGATACTTAAATACTTCTTTACGTTTAGGTCGCCACTTCTTTATAATCTCTTCCTGAGTTTTTATAATGGTTCGCTCAGATGTCTTATCATACCAATATTCTTCGTCCTCAAACCATCTGGAGTCTATAATTAGACACTCATTGTTTATTCGAGAAATTACGTTGAATAATTTTTCCCAGTCGGTCTGCTCTGGCAAATGGTATATTATACTTAACAACAGGATAAGGTCGTATGATTCCGTATTGTCATGATACAGGAATTGGAAAAGATCTTGACGCTTAAACTGAAAGCTTGGAAAAGCATAAACACTCTTTAGAAAATTTGCACGAGTGATTTCTCTCTCGCCAATATCTATCCCCATTAACCTCTTGATGCCGAAACGACTGAGCCGGAAACTCCAAAAACCATCATTACATGCCAAATCCAGGCAGGACTTTTCTCTTAAATTAGAAAATAACAGCATAGTCTTTAATAGCATGTCTTCTCTGTATAAACTTCTTGTTTTGGTGGTACCACCTGTAAATTCACCCACGGTAACTAAGTGCACTCCTTCCCTGCTGCCCCAAATGTTGATAATGATTCTTACTATCCACAAGTAAACAGTGCCTATCGGGTAGTAAACTCCTAATACTGTTTTTTTTACTAATCTTTTTAGTTTCGACAGCATTTGATACTCCTTTTTCAGATTTATTATACTTCCTTCGTATGTACTCTCTATCATCCACCTGACATAATATTCTGTGATGTAATGATTTTGTTCGACTGTATATATATGGTCATGAGCAAGGAGTAACAAATAACGGCAGTCCCTGACATCAGGACGTCATAGCTGTTATCCCCAAGCACTCTGACATTAATGGCAATAGTAAGAAAATTTAAAATAACTGGGAGCAGCTAACTAAAAAGGTTATAAAGAGTTACCTAAAATTATATGTGGTTCGTTATTCATCAACTATCATCCGGTTTTTTTATTATTTTGGAATTATCCAATTGAAGTCGTTGATACAATCCAGATAATACACCAAATAATAAAAAGAAAATGCCATTTGGAAACACCATATAATGTATTTCCCTTGCTAACATACCAAAGAAAAAGACAATAAAAACTCCTCCAATTATTACTATCAAGCCCTTACCAAGAAATCCCTCACGCGGCAATAAATGATACAATTTTCTGCTGATATTTAACATATAAAATATAATGAATACATAGAGAATTAAACCTACTAATCCTAATTCAGCCAAGATAAACAGAAAAACATTATGCGCAGCGACCCCCCCTCCTCCTATAGTATAAGGTACGCCTTTAATTCTCTGGTAATACTTTGGGCTAACGTCCTTAAAAGTGTGGTAGCCAAATCCAAAAACTGGTTTTTCAAGAATCATTTTTAACGCAGCTTTCTGTACATTCATACGACTATAAATAGAACCTTTCGACGTAAACCTGTGCATTACTGCTTCTTTTAAATTAAGTGTTTTATAACGCATTTCGCTAGTTCCAGTTTCCCCTTTGTTCTCTTCGCTTATCTGATCTCGTCCAATAAATGCAGTAAAAGACACAACAATAATTAATACTAAAACACTTAATGTAAACATTTTCCTTGTATTAGGGAAAAATATCGGGATCAACAGTGAAGCAAAGAAGAAGCCTATCCAGGAAGCACGGTTATAGGTAAAAAGAAGTCCAGTTAAAATACAGAAAATCGAAATAACAAGTAAAAACTTTGTCCATTTATTGTTTTTATGGAGAAGTAAGTAAAATGGAATAAAAAACATCATCCCTATTGACAAGCCATTTACTCCAGCCTGTAGAAATGGACCCCTTGCCTGACCAAAGTGAATACCTACGAAAGGATTCATAATATAGCGGGGGAAAACCAGATAATCCAATTTAAAGTGTTCAAATATCCCTGTCAGACCTAAATAGAGTCCAATAACAGTAAAAAACATAAATGTTTTCCTTATCTTCTGTTCATCATCTATTATGTTCTTGGCAAGAAAGAAAATAGAAAACGGGATAAAAAAAGCAGTTAACAAAGGGCGAAGTTGCAATCCCTGTCCTTCTATATAAAGAGTGCCAGCAATAAACCCAGAGCATAAAGTATACAAACAAAGCAGTAACATTACTATTTCTATCTTTATGCCACCGGCAACGAGCTTTCTTTTTTTAAAAGCTACATCTGTTAAGAAAAAAAAGGAAATAGCAAGCCATACTATCCTCTGTGGAGGAAGATCTGGAATCAATGGAATGTTTACCGTCCATAACCGCCAAAACATAACAAGAATAAACCATAGTAACAATCCGTTTATTAAATTTTTTCTCAGATATAACAGTATTAGCGGAAATATAACAAGAAATGCGTATAACGATAAAAGCTGTATAGGAGGAATATTCTTGTCAAAGGCTACGATACTTATTAAGATTACAAGTACGAGAAAAATGATTTTCAAAAAGAATTCTCCTTGGATTCTCAGGTTAACTCTGGCTTAAGATTCCAGATATTAAGATTCATAATTCATGCCTTAAACTTGTTACCTGCATACTGTAATTTTTTACTTGAGGCATATTCCTGTAGACTGTAACATGTGACCTGAAACCTTTTAATTATACTGCTCCGCTTTCTCAGTTACATAAACAATGCAACCAACATAGAAAATGCTAAAATTAACAATACAATTGGACGCAGACTTCAACGTGAACCCTTCGGTCTTGAGCGACTCAGGGTCGAAAGACTCAGTCGAACGATGACACAGATTATCAAGATTAAAAAAACTCGTTAAATATTCCTGTTTAAAACGCCGACTGTCATGATCTCTTCTAAATTTTTAACTTCTCCTGATTATTATCTTTTCTTGGCAAAATATTTTTTTTAAGCCACTAAATTCTTTAAGCTGTAAGTTTCTATAATTTCTTAAGAAATTCTTTAATTTCATTTTGAAAAGATTTGGCAGTTTTACTGAACTTTTTAACAAGTTTATCTAACTTATCACTTTCTAATTCGAACCCATAAATATTTCTGAAAAGATGCCTAAAGGCAAGATATTCATCTAACTCAGCAGCTAACTTTTTAGAAATCACAGCCGGTCTTATAC
>Ga0255052_10002715_pt1 | contig 12615 bp, 10 predicted proteins | sample JV7_2_21_MG_FD_188632 | JGI IMG/M metagenome (GOLD analysis project Ga0255052, IMG submission 188632) | Seawater microbial communities from Jervis Inlet, British Columbia, Canada - JV7_2_21 | ecosystem: Environmental > Aquatic > Marine > Inlet | place: Canada: British Columbia | collected... | reverse complement strand
CGATGTCGCGGAGCCGAGTCAGGCTGCACAGATCGCACCGGCGCGTGATGTCACGGGCGAACGCATGGCCTATGCCGAAGTAGAGGACGAAATCGTCTACGGGCACTTCGCTTACCCGTCCGACATGGTCGAACCTTTACCTGCGATCATCATGATTCACGAATGGTGGGGGCTGAATGACAACGTGCGCGCGATGGCGGAGAGATTGGCCGGCGAAGGCTACATCGTACTGGCGATCGACATGTTCGGCGGCAAGACGGCGAGCAGCCCGGAGGCCGCCAGGCAACTGATGCTGCAGGTTGTCGAGAATCCGCAGTCTGCGTCGACAAATATCGAAGCGGCCTATGGATTCGTCAATGATGTCGCCGGGGCGCCGCGCATTGCGTCACTCGGCTGGTGCTTTGGCGGTGGCTGGTCCCTGAATACGGCCATGCTGTTTCCCGACGATCTCGATGCTGCAGTGATCTACTACGGTCAGGTAACCGATGACCAGGAGAAATTGCGTCCGATCAGCGCGCCTATCCTCGGGTTTTTCGGCGATGCGGACCGCGGCATCAGCGTGGATTCCGTCGCAGGCTTCAAACAATCGCTCGAGCGGCTGCGGAAGAATCACCAGATTCACGTCTACCCGGGCGCCGAGCATGCGTTCGCGAATCCGACCGGTAACAGTTACAAACCGGAATTTGCCGAAGACGCATGGCAGAAGACGCTTATGTTCCTGCAGCAGAATCTGGTTGTCGGGGAGTCCTGACTGCCGCCTGGTCTGGCGTCGCTGCGTTGCCGGACTCACAGTTGAGAATTACGTCGAGCGCCCGCGCCTGGTAGACGATCGTCCGCTTATCGTCCTTCATGCAGCGCAACGAGATCTGTGCTGTCAACGCCGTGGTCACCAGCAGGGACTGCTGCGCTTTGTTTTCGGCAACACAAAATCCCCGTATGGCTATTGGAGCAATCTGACGTGCCGAAATTCGTATCGAGGTTTCGAGTGCCACGGCCACCGCCAGGTCTTCGCTGACAAGGTCTTCACCGCTAATCGTCTTGCCGGTGTCGGCGATACTGATAGAAATGGACTCAGGCGTCCGGCCTGCGCCGCATTGTGCGCCGATTCGCAGGGTAAACTCGAGTTCGGGCAAGCGGATCAGCTTGCGGCTTCCGGGATGCGGCGTAATCGAGGCGACAGCGGGCTCGGTGTGCACGAACAGTCGGTCAACGTCGGCGACGATGAAATAATAGACGGGCAGTAAGATGAATTGGGTCAGCATGCAGTAATCGCCGTACCGGGACGGTCGGATTATAGGTAATCGATTGGTGGTAATCTCGTGCAAATTGCCCGAAATATGGCCCGTCTTCCGGAGTAACCATGATCCATAGAGTCGCGCATCTGACCTACAAGACCGCGCGCCGCATCGCGGTTCTCGCGGTCGGCTCCACAGTCGTCGTGCTCGGAGTCGTCATGCTTGTGACGCCGGGCCCAGGATTGATCGTCATACCCATCGGCCTCGCCATACTCGGTCTCGAGTTCGCCTGGGCGCGCATCTGGCTGCGCAAGGTGCGCGAGGGGATCAGCAATCACAGTGCCAGGAACCATGCCGGGCGTGCCGAGGAGCATCGCGACCGCGTGCATCGCTGACAGCTTGTGCGGTGACGAAAAAAAGAAGGCGCCGGAGTGCTGTATTCGATGACCGATCCAGCGGGCCGATCCGACACGGAACGGACCCCGGCGCCCAGGTTACAACGGCAGGGGGGGTTGCCGCCGGACCTTCCTGGTCCGAATCAAGCCGGCAATCCCGCCGGCCTGTTGCGAGGTGGTCCGTGGCCCGGCTATCGGGGGAGAGAGACCCGGCCTTGCGGCCCACCTCAGGGGGTTCATGGAGAGCTTTGTGCGCTCCCGGTGTTCGCAATCAATGTGTGGCCGGCCCAGCCAATATCAAGGCCGGACCCGCGAACGTCGACTTGTGCCTGGTATCAGCTTAAAGCCGCTGCTGCGGCAAACATGACACCGACCAGCACGACGAGCATGCCCGCCAGTGCCAGTCCTGTTTCGACGTGGTCTTTCATGTCAGTCACTCCTTGAGGGGTTGCTGGCGTCACCTGGACGCCGATATGCATCTGCTATAAATCAGTAAGTGCATAAGTCGTGCCAACCTTGAAAGTCCTTTTTTAACAATGGCTTAGTGAACATCCACTACTTACGAAAAACCGTAAATAACGAAATTTCGTATCTATTGTTACGAAATTTCGTATAAACTCGGGCGATGATCCAGGTCGATGACTACCAGTGGCTGTTTCGCAAGGCGCCAGCAATGGCGACCGCCATCGGCGAGGACGGCAAATACCTGGATGTCAACGACGCGTTCGTCGAGCGTCTCGGCTATTCGCGAGAACAGTTGATTGGCCGTTTGCCGGATGCCTACGTAACTCCCGATACCGCCCGGCGAATCGCAGAGGAATTTCGTCCCGCCCTGCGCAGGACCGGAAAACTCGAAAACAAACCAGTGAGCTTCGTTACAGGTTCGGGCGAAGTCGTCGACTGTGTCGTCGATGCGATCATCGAGTACGACCCCGACGGGCGTTTCATGCGGACGATTGCAATGTATTCCGAGGTTAGCGACCAGGCCCGTGCGAGCTTCAAGTACCGGGACCTGTACCGGTCGACGCCGGCAATATTGCATACGCTGGACGCCGATGGGCATATCCACACGGTTACCGATCACTGGCTGCAGAAGCTCGGCTACACGCGTGAGGAGGTACTCGGGCGCCCGGTGACTGATTTCTACAGCGCATCCGACCGCAAGAAGTTCGCCGGGATCAAATTGCAGGACGTGATCAACCGCGGCGAGTTCAACAACGTTGACCGGCAGATGGTCACCAAGGATGGGCGGGTGCTGGACATCGTGATGTCAGCGATTTCGCACCGCGATTTGTCTGGCAATATCGATCGCATGCTCGTGGCATCGAAAGACGTCACCGAGCGCAAGCGCGCGGAACGCAAGTTGCGACAAACGCTTGCCGAAAACGCACGGCTCAGGGACGAACTCGAACTCGAACGCGACTATTTGCGCGAAGAGGCAAATGTCGCGATGAATCTCGGCCACATCGCCGGTACGAGTCCCGCGTTACGGGAGATGCTGAAGCATGTGGAAGCCGTTGCGAACACGCCTGCCAACGTTTTGTTGATGGGTGAGTCCGGGGTCGGCAAGGAACTCGTCGCGCACGCGATTCACGCCCGTAGCCCGAGAGCGGAAGGACCGCTTGTGAAAGTGAACTGTGCGTCCATTCCGAAGGAACTCTTCGAGAGTGAGTTCTTCGGGCACGTCAAAGGCGCCTTTACCGGCGCGCACCGCGATCGCGTCGGCCGTTTTCAGCTCGCGGATGGCGGCACGATATTTCTGGACGAAGTCGGCGAGATACCAATGGAATTGCAGGGCAAATTGTTGCGCGTCCTGCAGGAAAGCGAGTTCGAGCGTGTCGGCGACGACGTTACCAGGTCGGTCGACGTCCGGGTTATCGCCGCGACCAATCGCGAACTGGAACGCGAAATCGTCGACGGCAAGTTTCGTGAGGACCTGTTCTATCGCCTCAGCGTGTTCCCGGTCGAGGTGCCGCCACTCCGGGAGCGCGGCGACGACGTGATTCAGCTTGCGCAGGAGTTTCTGGAGAAGACGTGCAAGGACTTTGGTCGCGAGCCAATGACATTAACGCGCGGCCAGGCCGACAAGCTGCGTCGTTATGACTGGCCCGGCAATGTCCGCGAACTCAAAAACGTTATCGAGCGCGCCGTCATCCTCTCTCCGGGAAACGTATTTCGCCTGGAAGCATCATTGCCGGCTATGGCCTCTGCCGGGACCGGATCGTCGGTCGAGGGCATGTCCGAGACCACGTTCCTGACCGAAAAAGAAATGCGCGACTTCCAGAAGAACAACCTGATCGCCGCATTGAAACAAGCAAATTGGCGCGTTTCCGGACCTGACGGCGCGGCGGAACTGCTGGGCGTCAAGTCAACCACGCTGGCGGACCGCATTCGTACACTGGGCATTCGCAAGCCGCAGGGGCGGAGGCGCTGATGAGCCGTGCGGCCGTAAATCGGGTTCTCGTCCTGATCGGACTCGTTGGCTTCGCAATTCTGTTTCGTACGTTTCCGGTCGCGGCGTGGCTGGAGCGCCTCACGCAACTGAATGAGGCCTATCCGGTTGCCGTGCCTATTGCTTATGTGGTGACGGTGATCATTGCCACCATCGCCCTGTTTCCCGGCTGGATCTCGATGATGATTGCAGGGCTGTTATTTGGCCTGTTGCCGGGACTGCCGTATGCGCTGCTCGGCATCACCGCCGGCGCCTTCGGCGCGTTTCTCGCCGGCCGTGCGCTCGGCCGGTCGTGGGTCGAGAAACGTATGGGCGACAACCTGAAACTGCAGGCGCTCGACGAAGCCGTAGACGCGCAGTCGTTCTACATCATCTTCCTGACGCGCTTTGCGATCGTGTTGCCATTCAATTTACTCAACTACGCATTCGGACTGACGCGAGTTCGTGCGCCGACCTATGTCGCGGCGACGGCACTGGGGATGTTGCCGGCTGTGCTGTTGTACGTATATCTTGGCACCCTTGCGGACGACTTCGGACAGATTCTGGCGGGCGAAGTGCGACCCGCGAGTGGCGCTTACTGGGTTGCGGCGATCGCCGTTGTCGCAATCGCGGCGGTTGTCTGGATCGTGCACCGAACAGCCACGCGTGCACTGCGCGGCCAAGTGGAACCATAGACCAGAGGTGATATGACGATCAGGATGTTCGGCAGCCTGTTGCTGCTCATTGTGTTGACGCCGGTCGCGATCGCGGCCGAGGAACAGCTGCCTGCAGCGGTGCAGCGCATACTCGATATTCGCAAGGTCCCGCACGACTCTCTGAGCATCCATGTGCGGGACGCCGATAGCGGCGAGGTCGTGTTGCGCTGGCATGACGACGAGCCACGCAACCCGGCGTCGACAATGAAATTGCTCACGACGTTGGTCGCGCTGGATGTCCTTGGCCCGACGTACCGATGGACCACCGACATTCACGCACTTGGTGAACTCGATGCCGGTCGCCTCACCGGTGACTTGTTGATCACAGGTCACGGCGACCCGTTCCTGGTCACGGAGCGGGTCTGGCAGATGTTGCGCCTCGTGCGGCAGGCCGGCGTGCATTCAATCGACGGCAATCTGCTCATCGATGACAGCTACTTCGAAGTTGCCGATACCGATCCTGCGAAGTTCGATCGCCAGCCGCTCCGTGCCTATAACGTGGTGCCAAACGCTTTGCTCATGAATTTCAAGGTCGTGCGCTACTGGTTCGAACCGGACCACGAGCGCAATGCGGTCAGGGTCTGGGTCGATCCACCGCTCGAAAACTTGCGTGTCGAAAACCGGCTCGCCCTCCGCCGTGGTTACTGTGGCGGTTATCAGCGCGGTATCACGATTACGGCGAACGAAGGGATCGACAAGATGATTTTCAGCGGCCGGTTTCCGAACGGCTGCAAAAACTACGCGATGGACCGCACCGCGCTAAGCCACAACGAGTTTGCCTACGGCCTGTTCATGTCTGTGTGGCGCGAATCGGGCGGCGAGTTCAGCGGTGGCTGGATGAATGCGAAGGCCCCGGAAGATGTCGAGCCCCTCGTCACGTTCGACTCCCTGTCGCTCGCGGAAATCATTTCGCGGGTCAACAAGAACAGCAACAATGTCATGGCGCGTCAGATTCTGTACACCTTGTCGGCCGAGGTGTTGGGGCCGCCGGGCACCGAGAGCGGTGGGCGCAAGGTCATCGAGGACTGGCTGGCGGAAACCGGCATCGATTTCCCCCACCTGGAGCTGGATAACGGCGCCGGGCTGTCTCGCGAGGCACGCATCTCGGCCAGCGAGTTCGCCGCGTTGCTCGAATATGCCTGGCGTCAGCCGTACATGCCGGAGTACCTGGCGTCGATGGCGCTTTCAGGTCTGGATGGCACGTTGCGGCGAAAGTTCGACGATGCGGATCTGAAGGGGCAGGCTCACCTCAAGACGGGCTCGCTCGATCACGTTGCAGCGATCGCGGGCTACCTGCAATCGCGCTCCGGGCGCCGCTTTACGGTCGTCATGCTGCATAACCATGAGGATGTGCATCGCGGCCCGGGCGAGGAGGCGCAGTTCGCACTACTGCGCTGGTTGTACGAGCAATAAGTGTAAAGACTTCCGACGTTGCTGTAGTACACTCCCCGCGGGCAAGGGAGATCCACTATGCGTTTTGTTATCGGGCTGCTCGCTTTGTTGCCATTACTGGCGGCGGCGGAGACGGGGTACGTTACCGACCGATTGGTACTCGGGCTGCACCAGGCCGAGGATACGAGCGACCGGGCATTCCGTTCTCTTGAGAGTGGTCAGGAGTTCGAGGTGTTATCGCGCGATCGCCTGTACGCGCATATTCAGTTACCCAACGGCACGCAGGGCTATGTCAAAGCCGCCTACCTGGTCTACGAGAAGCCGGCCAAACTGATCGTTAGTCAGACGCAGGCCGAAGTCGAACGCCTGACCACCGAATTGGAGGAAGCCAGGCAGGCCTTCGCCGAACCGGCGGCCGCGATCGACAAGCTCAATGCGGATGCTGCAGCTTTGCAGGGTGACCTCGACACCAACCGTGCTCGTGTCGAAGAACTCGAGAAGGAAAATGCGGCGTACCAGAGCCGTGCCGCGCGTTACCAGTACAGTCTGCCCGTGAGCTGGGTCGGCGGCGCGATCGCGCTATGCCTGATCGCCGGCTTCGTCGGTGGCTTGTGGTGGGTCGATCAACGCAGCCGCAGGCGCCACGGCGGTATTCGTATTTACTAGCGCGCGCTGCAGCGTATCAAGCGTTGACGGCTCGCATCTCGGTTGCGATTGGCACGTCGTCGGAGCAACCACCGCGCATGGGCAGATCCGCACCTTCAAATAATTTGTCGATATCGTCTTGCGACCGTGCGTGCCGTGTCTGTTCGAGTTGAGCAGCGGTGATGTGGGGTGCGAACAGCTGCACGAAATCCAGCATGTAGCGGCGCAGTACAGCGTCCCTGCGGAAGCCGATCCAGGTGGTGCTCCGTGGGAACAGGCCTTCCGCCTCTATCGCCGTCAGATCTTTCTTGTCATCACAGTCCTCGGACATGCTGGCGACAATGCCTACACCTAGCCCCATCCGAACATAGGTCTTAATGACGTCAGCGTCGCGGGCCGTAAACACGACATCGGGTTCGAGGCCCTCGTCGGCAAAAGCTTTCTTGAGCGACGACTGGCCGCCGAAACTGAAAACGTAAGTAACGAGCGGAAACTCCTCCAGATCGTGCAGCGTGAGCTTGCGATCGAGGAGGGCGAGATTATGGTCGTTCGGGACGAGGATCTTGCGGTCCCAGAGATAGCTGGGCACGAGCAGCAGATTGGCGAATAACTCCCGGGAGCCCGTGGCGATCGCAAAGTCGATCTCATTCGCGGCGACCATGTCAGCGATCTGTTCCGAAGTGCCCTGGTGAAGATTCAGGCTAACGCGCGGATAGCGTTTGCGAAATTCCCTAATGACGTCGGGCAACACGTAGCGCGCCTGGGTATGGGTCGTTGCAATCGACAGAGTGCCCTCTTCCTCGTGGTAGTAGTCCGAGGCGAGGCTGCGGATATTCTCCACCTCCTGCATGATGACCCGCGCGCGGTCGATGACCTGCTGGCCTGCCGCCGTGATGCCACCCAGGCTCTTGCCCTTGCGCGTGAACAACTGCAGCCCGAGCTCCTCTTCGAGCAGCTTGAGCTGTTTACTGACCCCCGGCTGAGAAGTATACAGCCGCTCCGCCGCGGCTGTTATGTTCAGCCCGTTGTCGACGATCGCCAGCAGGTACTTGAGTTGTTGTAGTTTCATTCGATGCTTAACAACACGCGATTTCCTTATGTGACAGCGTATATGCCCGAGTGTTTCCGAAATTGCGGCAAATAACGCAATTGTCTAAGCCTGCTCCGAAAATGCCGTTTATGGCTGGTTTTCGGTCAAAAACCCTCTGACTCACCGAAACACATATAACACATCGCTATATCCGCAGAAACAAAGGGGTTTCTGGTCGAGCGGCAACCGTACCGGGTCGTCGAAACGGTCCGGGAAGAGGCATTTGGCGGGATTTCTGCTATACAAAGAATGGCAAATCACGAACAAAAAGGAAGAACAAAATGATTTACGACAATATTCTCCAGACCATCGGCAACACACCGGTCGTGCGGCTGAATCGCATGACGCCTGACAATGTTGAGATGTACGTCAAGGTTGAGTCCTTTAACCCGATGGCATCGGTCAAGGATCGGCTGGCCTTTGCAATCGTCAACGACGCCGAGCAACGGGGGACCCTGAAGCCGGGCCAGACCGTGATCGAGGCGACCTCCGGCAACACAGGAATAGCGCTCGCTATGGTCTGTGCGGCCAAGGGATATCCGTTCGTCGCGACGATGGCGGATTCGTTCTCGATGGAACGACGCAAAATCATGCGCGGTCTTGGTGCAAGGGTAATTCTGACGCCGGCCGCCGAACGCGGCACCGGCATGGTCAAGAAAGCCGAGGAACTGGCCGCGGAGCACGGCTGGTTCCTGGCACGGCAGTTCGAGAATCCTGCGAATCCCGAGTACCACGCGAATACGACGGGACCCGAGATTCTGCGCGATTTCGCGGGTCGCCGACTGGATTACTGGGTGACCGGTTATGGCACCGGGGGCACGATGACTGGCGCCGGCAGGACCATCAAGGCCGCGCGGCCCGACGTTACAATCGTCGCGACCGAACCTGCGGGCGCGTCACTCCTCAAGGGCGACGAATGGAGCCCGCACAAGATTCAGGGCTGGACACCGGATTTCATCCCGGATGTTCTCGATCGCGATATTTATGATGAACTCATGGCGGTTGCCGACGACCGTGCGATCGAGGTGTCACGCGAACTTGCGGCAAAGGAAGGGATTTTCACGGGCATCTCGTCCGGTGCGACGCTCGCGACCGCGCTCGACGTCGCGGCGAAGGCAGCCGACGGCGCCGTGATACTCGCGATGCTGCCAGATACCGGTGAGCGCTACCTGTCGACGCCGCTCTTCGAGGGCGTCGAGGAAGGCTCCGACGACAGCTGGCTCGCAGGCCTGTAACCACGATACCGGGAGGTCGGGTCCCGACACCGGATCGGGGCCCCTCGAGATTTTGTACAAATGTGCGAAAAAGGCCAGATATCGCCACCGCCGGCGTTCGTAATGAGCTGAAACACAAAGAAAAAATGGTTTCACCTGAGACCTGAATCACAGCCTCGAGCAGTGGCAAATGGCATTGTAGGCGTCCGAGAAGATGCGGAGCATACCGTGTCAGCAGACGTTCACAGCCTGGCGACAATAAGAAATATCGGCAAATCCAAGGACTTGCTGTACTCGCTCGTGCCACGGGCGCAGTGCTTCTGTTTTTACGACCTGGGCCGGAATTGCATCTGGAGCAGCGACGGCGCGGATGACTATGAGATCAACGACTTTGTCGCCGAGCTGCCAGCCGATATCCTGACCGGCGAGGCCCCTGAAGCCGAGTTCGTGCGCCGCACGCTGGAATCGGGCCGGACTCTCCTCGTGCTGCCGGTGCACAGCGACGAAAGTGAGCCGCTGGGTTTTCTCGTCGTCGTGTTTTCACGCAATGCGGGCAAGTCGTCCTGGTTCAACCCCAGCTTGCTGAACAATATTCTGGCGCCGGCCGTTGCCGTGATCGGTGAAGGCCTGCAGCTCGATAGCGAGTTGCGAGAAGCACTTGCTCACAAGAGTGAAATCGAGACGGAGCTTAAGCTCGTCTACGAAGTCGACGAGAAGATTCATGGCCAGTCGCGCAGTCACGCCGGGCTGGCGCAACTGGTCGGACAAAGCGGCCGCTTCCTCGGCATCGCCTACAGCGTGCTGCTCATGCCCGCCAAGCGTATTCGCATCAGCGCGACGCATTCCAGCTGGAAAAAAGTCAACCGCAAGGTGCTGGATCGCTACCTGGTCGATCACATGTTTCCGAAGTTGGACGGCAAGCGCCAACCCGTCGTGTTTGAGATTCCGGCCGTGGAGGGCGGTGATACTGTCGCCGACCGCGGTTATCAGACGATGCTATGTCCGTTGACCGACAAACACGGGAACGTCGAAGGCATGCTCGCACAACTCGGTCGCGTGTCCGGTGAACCGTTCAACACCATGCATCGACGATTCATGTCGCATGTTGTGCGCAAGGTCGAATATGTCATCGAGAAGTCATTCGATGCGATGACAGGCCTGATGAACCGCTCGGGTTTCGAAGCGCAGTTACACGAAGCCTGGAAGAATCTGGAAACCGATGACGACGCGCATCAGTTGATCTACTTCGATCTCGACAATCTGCAGCTGGTCAACGACACGTTCGGCCGCAAGGCCGGTGACGAAGTCATCATGAGTTTTTCGCGATTGCTCGAGCAGGATCTGCCGCGCAGCGCCGTGCTGTCGCGGCTCACAGGCGACGATTTCTGCATCCTCCTGACGCATGCGGACTCCGATAGTGGCGTCGAGTTCGCGCACGAGGTGCGCGAGAAGGCCAGAACGTTGCGCTACCTCGAGGGTGACAAGTCGCTGCAGGTCACGATCAGTATCGGCGTGTCCGAGTTCAACCGGCGCTCGGGCGATGAAGGCGCACCGCTGACAACCGCGCGGATGGCCTGTGAAGCTGCCAAGGATCATGGCCGTGACCGGATCGAGGTGTACGACGACCAGAATCACAGCATCATTCGCCGTCACGACGACATGCAACTCGTCGCGCAAATTCAGCAAACACTCGATTCGGACGGCTTTGCTCTGCTCGCACAGCCGATTACGAGCCTGTCCACGAAGGACGATGTTCCTCGTTACGAAATTCTCCTGCGCATGAAGGACGGCGAAGGCAGCTCAATCGCATCATCGGCATTTTTCTCTGCAGCCGAGCGCTACCAGTTGATGCCGCAGATCGATCGCTGGGTGGTATCGACGACAATCGCGAAACTTGCCGGGAGTCGCCGGGTTGTCGACGATCTGGGGGCCATATTCTCGATCAACCTGTCCGGGCAGTCGTTGTCTGACGACGACATCCTGGAGTTTATCGACGACGAAATGCGCGAGGCAGGCATTCCGGCGACGACGCTGTGCTTCGAAGTGACGGAATCCGCCGCGGTCTCGAATCTCGCAAAGGCACAGCAGTTCATTGACGGACTTCGCGAACGCGGTTGCAGCATAGCGCTCGACGACTTCGGCGCAGGACTGAGTTCGTTCGCATACCTGAAGAACTTTGCTGTCGACATTCTCAAGATCGACGGCGGCTTCATTCGGGATATTACGGACAACCGTATTTCCGAATCGATGGTGGCGGCGATCACGCAAGTGGCAAAGGTCATGGAGCTGGTAACCGTGGCCGAATATGTCGAGAGCGAGAAGACGCGCAAGCTGATATCCGAACTCGGAGTAGATTTCGCGCAGGGCCATGCCATCGGCAAACCCGTGCCGTTCGAGAACGTACTCGAGGAGCTGACCGGGCAGGGTAGGAAATCCACGGCCTGAGAGAGAAAACGCCGTCATCCGGTCTGCATGATTTTTCGCTAGACTGCTTGCGATGGCGACGAACGACGAAAAGCTGCTATTGCTGCCGGAGGTCTTGCGACCGGCTGTCGCTCGGTGGTTCGAACGACTCGATGCCGAGCACGGCACGTGGGGCGTAGCGGAGGATATCGAACCGGACCTGCTTCGTGTGGTTGCCGTCAGTGAATTCGCCGGCAACACATTGCTGCGCGAGTGGGAGATTCTCGGCGACAATCTTGCTGATTTCGGTTCGGCGCCGAATCCGACGGTGCTGGAGCAGTTCGCGAATGAAATCGCCGCAAGTGAGGCCGGGCTCGATGCGGTCAGGTCCCGATTAAGGCGATTCCGGCACCGGTACATGCTGCATGTCCTGTGGCGGGAGGTTGCGGGGAGTACGGAGCTCGCCGAGACACTCGAAGCGCTTTCACTACTCGCCGATCACTTGCTCGACGCGGCGGCACGTTACGCGACAAGACAATTGGAAGAGCGCTTCGGCCGGTTCGTCGATGTCTCCGGCGAGCCAGTACCGTTCGTCATTCTCGGCATGGGCAAACTCGGCGGACGAGAGCTCAATTTCTCGTCGGACGTCGATCTCGTTTTCCTGTATCCAAGAGATGGCGAAAGCACCGGTCCCAAGGTGTTGAGCGGCCAGCAGTATTTCACACGTTTGTCGCAGGGTATCGTTGCGCTCCTCGACGAGGTCACAGCCGACGGTTTCGTGTTTCGAATCGATACTCGCCTGCGACCATTTGGTGACAGTGGTCCGCCGGTCATCAGTTTCGCGGCCCTCGAATCGTACCTGCTGCAGCATGGTCGTGAGTGGGAGCGATACGCCTATATCAAGGCGCGCATCGTTGGGCCCCGGCCTGCAGCGAGCGTCGAGGCCGATCTGTTCCGGAATCTGGTTTCACCATTCGTGTATCGGCGCTATCTTGATTACGGGGTCTTCGAATCGTTGCGTGAGATGAATGCGCTGATCGCCGCAGAGGTCAAGCGCCGCGAACTGGTCGACAACATAAAACTCGGTCCCGGCG